>JAABUR0100006266.1_pt1 | contig 14637 bp, 12 predicted proteins | sample 5560091 | NCBI WGS metagenome assembly JAABUR01 (sample SAMN10711879, study PRJNA513375) | rock metagenome | isolation source: Antarctica rocks | place: Antarctica: Victoria Land, University Valley sud
CGGCGTCCCCGAGAACACCCCGGCCCAACGACAAGGCGGACGCGGACGCGGACTCAAGCCCTCCAGCAAGCCAGGTGGGGCCACATCAGACCGTCATGATGGGGCCACTTCGAGTTGACACGGCCAGGGACCACGTCTTGGCTGGAAGCCCCCGTTGGGATCCCCGCCGCCAAGAGCACGTGAAGACCCTGGCTACATCGGCCGCGGTTACCGCAAGGTTTAGCGGCTCTTCACAGTTGAGGGTGTCGCCGGGGTCTGAACCCGCCGCTCTCGAGGAGTGATCGGGCGATGTGGTTAGTGATGGTGACGTCGTGGCTGACGGACTCGATGAGCTTCCCCAATGCGTCGGCGGCACTGGTCCAGCGCGTCGCCGGCGCACACGGAGATGTGGAAGGGATCCATGACCGCGACAGCGTCGGGCAGCTCTTCGCTGGTGGCGGTCTTGAACCCGGTGAACCCGTCCATCGCGACGACCTCCACGCGGTCGCGCCAGGCCTGCGGGCGGGCGGCGAGCCACTGTTTGAAGGCCTGTTTGGAGCGGCCCTCGACCACGTCCAGCAACCGGGCCGGTCCACTGCCGACCCGGATCGGGGTGAGGTCGATGATGACGGTGACGTACTTGTCGCCGCGGCGGGTGTGCCGCAAGACGTGCTCGTCGACCCCGATCACGGTCACGGCCTCGAACCGGCCGGGGTCGTCGATGGGGACGCGTTTGCCCTCGGTCAGGACCGCGTCGTTGGCGGTGTTCCAGGCAACTCCGAGGCCTTCGGCGACGCGGGCCAGCGTCAGGTGCTGACACACGATCCCTTCCGGTGCCCACCGCAGACCGCGACGCGAGAGCCTTGCTCGTGGCTCGACGGCCTGGGTGGTGTCCTGGCGCCACACGTGTCCGCAGCCGGTGCACCGGTAGCGGCGAATCGTGACCAGCAAGATGGTCGGGCGCCAGCCCAGCGGTTCGTGGGCCAACCGCCGCACCACGGCGTCGCGAGGGACGCCCTCGCATCCGCAGCGGCGGCACCACTCATCCGGTTCGACGACCCGGCAAGCCAGGACCGCACGATCCGGCTCGAGCCGCTGACCGTCGACTTGGAGGCCGAGCTCGTTCAGGCGGGCGAGTGTGGTCAGGTCAGGGCAGGCGAAGGTAGCGTCAGGCACGTCGTGGTCTTCCAGATGGACGGCGTAGGAACCTCCATCATCGGAAGACCTCGACGCCTACCCAGCGACCGACCCGCCGCCGGTTCCCCCTGAACCGCATGGTGGAGTTGGTGGAGGGTCGGCGAACTCGGTGAACACTGGTCGGCTCCTCGGTCTCAGTCAGTCCGTCTCGGTCATCGGAATGCGTTCGCCACATGAGCAGCGAGCGTGGCCCCAGACGCCCATGGCCCGACGGGACGCAATTTTGCGGATCGCATGCCATTGACTTGGCCGGACCGGCCTTCTACCATCAGTCTCACTCATTGGGACTGGAGCACCGTTGACTGAGAATCGGAGTTATCTCGCCCGGATCCTTGACGTCCTTGACCTCGTCGTTACTGCCGAGGCGCCCATTTCCGCCACAGGCGTCGCTGCCGCTGGCGGTATGCCGGCGAGCACCGTCTTTCGTCTTACCGCGCTACTGGCAGAGCGCGGCCTGATCGAGCGTCTGCCTTCGGGGTTGCTGGCCCCTGGCTCACACCTGGTGCGCCTCGGCCTGCGGGCGATGACCCGCGCCGGTGGATCGGCTCATCTCGAGGCGGCGGTGCGTCACATCGCCGCGGACATCTCCGAAAGCATCAGCGCCGGCCTACTCATCGGGGATGAGATCGTGCTGGTCGGTCGTCAAGAGCCGGACTTCGCTCTGCGCATTGTGGCGGCGGTCGGGGATGTCGTGACCCCCCAGACATCGGCGATGGGCAAGGCCATCCTGGCGTTCCTTCCGCCCAGCCGGCAGTTGAGCGTGCTGGCAAAGGCGGTGGGCGCCGAGCAGGCTCCGGAACTGTTGAACTCCCTCCATGACGAACTCCTGGACATCCGAGAGTGCGGGTTCGCCCGGGACGAGGAGCGGTATGCGGTGGGCCAACGATGCCGCGCGGTGCCCTTGCGCCATCCCAGCCTCGGCGCATACGGAGCATTGTCGGCCGCCGGCCCCACCGCCCGGTTCAAGTACAGCGACGCAGAAGAGGCTGCCGGAAGGTTGGTCGAGGCCAGTCATGCCATCCTCGGCGCCGATGCACAGACGGTGGCACTCGCATGACCGTGTCCCGCTCCGAGCAGCTCCACCGCCGAGCCCTCGAGCACGTACCTGCTGGAGTGCACTCCAACTCACGCCTGCGCCACCCGTTTCCCCTGTTCGTAAGGAAGGCGGACGGCGCTCACATCGAAGACGAGGACGGCCGCCTATGGTTGGACTGCACCATGGGGAACGGCTCGATCGTCCTGGGCCACAACCACCCCGCGGTCCAGGATGCGGTCAGACGAAGCATCCAGCGGGGGCTGACCACCGGGTACGAGAGCGCGGCGGCGGTTGAGACCGTGGAGCTGATGGCGGAGCTCATCCCGGACTTCCAGGCCATCCGATTCGCAAACACCGGCACGGAAGCCGTCCTGCATGCCCTCGCTCTATCCCGGGCTGGCACCGGCCGGTCGAGAATCGCCAAGGTGGAGGCGTCATATCACGGGTGGGGCGACGCCGTGTGGGTATCCACCTGGCCACCGCTGGACCATGCCGGACCGCCCAACGCTCCCGCCGCGGTGCCGGGCTCGGCTGGCCTGTCCCGCGAGTCCGAGGACACCCTGGTGCTGCCGTTCAACGACATCGCGTCCACCACAGAGCTCCTCCACCGGCACGGGCCAAGACTGGCAGCCCTGATCCTTGAGCCGGTGATGATCGACATTGGCTACGTGCCCGCGTCCAAATCGTATGTTGACGCCCTTCGAGAACTCACCGACTTCTACGGGATCGTCCTGATTTTTGATGAGATGCTGACCGGTTTCCGCATTGCGCCCGGCGGCGCGAGAGAGCTCTACGGCACCGTCCCCGACCTCACCATCTATGGCAAAGCCATCGCCAACGGCTATCCGTTGGCCGCGGTAGAGGGCAAGCGGACGCTTCTCGACCTTTCAGACCCCACCCGGGGAGGCACAGTCGGCTGGGTCGGAACCTACAACGCACACGCCATCCCCGTGGCCGCGGCTCGAGCCTGCCTAGGGGAGCTGAAGTCTGGTAGCGCTCAGCGGCGCCTTGACCTTCTCACGAAGGTGCTGCAGGCAGGCGCCTCGCAGATTGCCACCGACAACGGGGTCGACGCCGCGATCTCCGGGGCTGGAGGACACTTCCAGCCGTACTTCTTACCGGAACCGCCCACCAACTACCGGGAGGCGGCGGCCACCGACCGCGACCGGTACCGCCAGCTCGTCCAGGCGTGTCGTTCGGAAGGTGTGCTGATCGCCGAGGGAGCGCTCGGACACTGCGCCCTGTCCATGGCTCAATCGGAAGCCGATGTTCATCGGCTTCTGACATGCCTGGACAAGTCGCTGAGGGACCGGGTGACAACGTGATCGCAGCCCAGCAGCCCACGGGAGGAACCTCGGAGCGCCGGACGATCGACGCCCAGCTGAAGGACATCGTCAAGGTCTACCCCTCCCAAGAGGTGCCAGCAGTTGACGGCATCAGCCTCGACATCGCCCACGGTGAGTTCTTCTCGCTGCTGGGTCCTTCGGGATGCGGCAAGACGACGACGTTGAGGATGCTGGCGGGCCTCGAGAGACCGACAGCGGGTCGCATCCTCATTCGCGGTCAGGACATGACAGCGACTCCGGCACACCGCCGCCCCACCAACATGGTCTTTCAAAGGCTGGCCCTGTTTCCGCACATGTCGGTGGCCGGCAACATTGCCTTCGGTCCCCAGCTCCAGCACCTGCCTCGCCAGCAGGTTCGCATGCGGGTCGACGCACTGCTGGAGATGGTCCACCTCACCGGCTACGGGACCCGGTTGCCCGATCAGCTCTCCGGCGGGCAGCAGCAGCGGGTCGCGATCGCGCGCGCCCTGGCCAACGAGCCTGCCCTTCTCCTTCTTGACGAGCCGCTCGCCTCCCTGGATCTGAAGCTCAGGGTTCAGATGCAACAGTCACTGAAGGAGATCCAGCGCGAGTCCTCCACCACGTTCGTCTACGTGACGCACGATCAGAGTGAGGCACTGACGATGTCAGACCGGATAGCGGTGATGAGCCACGGACGCATCGAACAGGTGGCGTCGCCAACGGAGCTGTACGAGCGACCGGCCACTCCTTTCGTCGCGACCTTCATCGGGGACACGAACCTCCTCGAAGGAGAGTTCGACGGATCGCACCTTCTCACCGGTGGTCTGAGGATCGCCGTCCCCGGCCCCGGAACCATCGCCACCATCCGGCCGGAGCGCGTTCTCATCGGAGCCCAGGTCCCTGCCGAGGCGAGCAACACGTTCACCGGGCTCGTCGAGCAGGTCACATTCCTCGGATCGATCACCCGCTACCGCATGAGCCTGCCTAACGGACTGCGCCTACTCGTCGAACGACCCAGCATCGACCCGACCCGCTTGGCCGCCGGCACCTCGGTGCCGTGCGCCATTCCGGTCGACGCCATCGTCATGGTCCAACCCTCTTCACCCACCCGCAAGTGAAAGGCCGAGCGCTCATGTCACACAGCCACGTCAACAAGAACACCGTGGTGCCGGGACCCGGCGCCCCCGTCACACGCCGAAGCGTCCTCACCGGGCTAGGAGCCATTGGGCTCAGCGCCATGGGTTCTGCTGCATGCAGCAACGTCTCCGCCCCGGGCGCGTCGACCACCACGGGAGGGGGCGGTAAGAAGCTCGAGCTGACCATGTTCGTCTTCCTCGGAGGCGACCTCGGTGTGATGCCCAAGGCATTCGCCAAGGAGTGGGAGGCATCCCACCCCAACGTCAAGCTCACCATCTATGAAGAGTCGAACAGCGTGGGCTACCCGAAGATGGTCGCCCGTAAGACCACCAACCCCAAGTCTCCACTCGTGCACTTCGGCTTCTTCAACGCCCAGACCACCGAGCAGGGCATCCTCGACAAGATGTTCACCAAACTGGACTACTCGGCGATCAAGAACGCCGCCGACGTCCGGGATGTGTTCAAGCGGAAGGACCAGTACGGCATCGGCATTGGCGCCGACCAGATCGGTCTGCTCTACAACGCCGCCAAGCTCGGCAGCAGCCCCCAGAGCTGGGCTGAGCTGTGGGATCCCAAGAACCAGGGGAAGGTCTCCTTCTTCAACTTCCCTTGGTATGCCGTGTACATGGCCGCCAAGGCTGCTGGCGGCGGTCTGGACAACATGGACCCTGGCTTCGCCGTCTGGGCGGAACACGCCAAGAACATCCGAACCATCGTCACTGCGAACCCGGAGTACCAGAACGTGCTTGCCTCAGGCACGGCGCCACTGACCGCCTACTTCAACGGCACCGGGCACCAGTTCATCAAAGCGGGTGCGCCGCTGACGTACACGCCGTCGACAGAGGGGCCGATCCCGGTGCCGGTCAACCTCTGCGTCGTGGACGGTATCAGTGATGACGAGAAGGCAGCGACAACCGAAATCATCGACGCCATGCTGGACCCGAAGTGGAACGCCCAATGGGCGGCCACCAGCATCGAGGTCCCCGCCAACCAGAAGGCGACGTTGCCGTCGGACCTCGCTAGCCTGCCGGGCTTCAGCGAAAGCGCGATCGCAAAACTCCAGACGATCGACTACGCCGCGGTCGGGAAGAACACCAGCGCGTGGAGCGACCGGTGGAAGCGCGAAGTCCAGGCCAAAATGTGAGCACCGAGGCCCCGTCGACCAGCGTGTCGCGCATCGACGGACCAGACCACGCGGCCACAGTCCCAGGACGGCGCCGGCCCCCGGTTGCGGCCAGCCTGCTGGTCGCACCGCTCGTTATCATCCTGGTCGCGGTATTCGTCTCGGCCATTCTCGTCCTGGGCGAGTTCAGCTTCCACCGGTTCAGTGATGGCCTTACCCAGCCCGGGTACACCCTGACCGAATGGAGCACATTCCTCACCGACCCCTACGTGTGGAGCCTGACCCGGGAGACCGTGATCTTGGGCCTGATCACCACGGGCGTCTGCGCTGTGATCGGGTATGCCACGGGTTTGGCCCTGCACCACAGCAACTCGCCACGATGGCGCGCCGTCTGCTACTTCGCCATCTTCTCGCCACTGCTGACGTCGGTCGTCGCGCGCACCTACGGCTGGTCACTGATCCTGGGCGACGCAGGCTTCCTGAATGCCCTGGCGACACCCATGCATCTTCCAGGCGCGCCCTACGCGTTGCTCTACCAACGGCCAGCAGTCGTCATCGCCCTCGTGCACATCCTCCTGCCGTTCATGGTCATGCCGGTCATCTCCTCCTTGGGGCAGATCGACAGTCAACTTCCAGCGGCCGCTGCAGACCTGGGTGCGAGCGCCTGGACGACGCTGCGAAAGGTGCTGTTTCCTCTGAGCCTTCCGGGACTGATCGCCGGCTGCCAACTCACGTTCGCCCTGACAATCTCCGCCTTCGCCACCCCCAGCCTGCTCGGTGGAGGACGCGTCCAGGTGCTGGCGACAAACACATACAGCGACGTGCAGAACCTCAACTGGCCCCGCGCCGGCGTCGGCTCCTTCCTCCTGCTCGCCTTGGCGCTGCTCAGTCTCGCGGCATTCGCCGCAGTTCAGCGAGGACTCGTCTCATGGAGGCGGCGCTGATGAACAGCCGCGGTCGCAACATCGGAATCCTGTGGTCGCTGGTGGTCGGAGCATTCGCCTTGATGCCGCTCGTCATCATCATCGTCAGCTCATTCTCCTCGGTCGCCTTCGGTGCCTGGCCGCCGCCCGGGTGGTCGCTGCGTTGGTACGCCAACCTGAGCGAACAGACCGGGCTGATGGACGCCGTGGCTTTGTCACTCCTTGTCGCGCTACCCACCACGTTCTTGACCTGTGTCGTGGGCCTGTGCGCTTCGATCGCGCTGGTGCGCCACACCTTCGTCGGAAAGCGACTCGTCAATGGCCTGTCTTTCGCCCCCATCGTGGTCCCGAAGGTCGCCCTAGGGTTCGCCCTGTTCATCTACCTCAACAGGCTCGGCCTCTTCAACCTCGGACCACTCGGCCTGATTGCCGCCCACATCGTCATCACCCTGCCGTTCGCCACAACGTTCCTGTCGGCAGCGCTGGTCCGAGCCGACCGCGAGGTCGAAGCCGCGGCGATCGACCTCGGCGCCACACCCATCCGAGCGTTCCTACGGGTCGGACTGCCTCAGATCCGAAGCGCCCTGACAGCGACAGCGCTGTTCGTCTTCATCATCAGTTTCGACGAGGTTGACACGTCGGTCTTCCTGATCCCGTTGAACGAACAGACCCTGCCGACCTGGATGTTCCAGTACATGCAGAAATACCAGGACCCCACCCTCGCGGCACTATCCGCCATCCTCATAGCCGTTTCCCTGCTCGTCGCCGCCAGCGGAGCAGTCCTGCTAAACCGCTCGGGCGTCCTTACCACTTTGCTCTCAACCAATCGACGCATCTGACTTGAGGAGAAGACAGCATGACCACCCATGAACTGAAGCACGTCCCCGTCACGACCCTGGGCAACGGTCACGAGTTGACCATCCCCGTGCACACCCTCAGCGGCGGGTCCGGGCCACGACTCGGGCTGGTCTCCGGCGTCCACGGAGACGAACCGCTGGCGGTGGAGACAGTCCGTCGAGTCGTGGGATCGCTAAGCGACGAAGCACTCAGCGGCACCGTCGTCGCGATCCCGGTCGCTAACGCGTACTCGCACATGGCACTGACCCGGCACACCCCCCTCGACGGGGTGAACCTCAACCGGACCTTCCCTGGTTCTGACGACGGCACCATCACCGAGCGGATCGCCGCCAAGCTCCTGGAGATCCTTACTGACCAGGTGGACTACCTCATCGACTTCCACTCTGGGGGCGTTCTCGCCTGCGTCGACTACACCTACCTAGGCAGCGATGAAGGATTCGCCAAGGCCTACGGCGCCGAGCACCTCTACCGAGGGCCCGGGTACCCCGGTTCCCTGACCAGTACGCTCCAGGCCCGGGGGGTCAAGACCATGGTGTCCGAATTCGGGGGTGGCTCAGCACGTATCGAGCACTATCTCGACAAGGGGGTCAACGGGGCGCGCAACGCCATGCGGTACCTCGGCATCCTCGCCGGAGAAGTGAAAGCCACCCCGGGGCAGCGGATCGTGGAGACCCTGGAGAAGGTGTCGCCCCGTCACGGCGGTATCCTCCTGAGCGAGTACGGCCCGGAGCGGCTGGGGGAGACCGTCCCCGCGGGCACCGTGCTGGGACGAATCGTCAGCCCCTTCACGTTCGAGGAACTCGAAGTCATCACTGCCCCATATAAAGAGAACATCCTCATCCTCACCCGCCCCAGCTACACCAATGTCTCGCCCGGCGACTACGGATTCATGGTGGCCGACGCCACCACGGCATCACCAGCCTGATCCCTTCGGCAGCCGGCCAGACTGGGCAATCTCGGTCTTCCATGTGGCTTCCTGTTGCATCCGGGCGATGACGCGAGCTCCAGGGCGGAAGGTTGCCGCCCTCGACGCCTCGACGAGGTTCGACCAACCTCAACCGACCGAGCCCTAGGACTCGCTCACGGTTGGCGACGGCGTTGCTGGCTACTTCCTGCCTGCTGTGCCGCTGAGCGTGCAGCCCGCTTGGGTGCTACGAGCACTCCCAGATCTCGCTACCGTGGGTGGGAAGAAGATAAACCTGCAGCACCCTCAGCACTCACTCGGTGGCGAAGCATACCTGCTACACCGCGAACCCGGCGCGTTCCCTGGGCTGTGCTTTAGCACGTCCACCGACCGCGAAGTGACGTTTCTGTCGACGTTGCACTGTCTCAACCCTGTCGGCGTTGGCTGGCTATCAGGTGAACACGACAGTGCGGGCGCCGACAAGGGCCACCCGGTCCTCCGCGTGCAGACGCAACGCCCGCGCCAGCACGACGCGCTCGACATCGCGTCCGATTGCCACAAGCTCTGCGGCGGCGTGTGAGTGACCCACTCGGACGACGTCCTGTTCGATGATGGGACCCTCGTCGAGATCCTTCGTCACGTAGTGGGCAGTAGCGCCAATGAGCTTCACACCCCGCTCGTACGCCTGGTGATAGGGCTTGGCGCCCTTGAACCCAGGGAGGAAGGAGTGGTGGATGTTGATGATGCCGCCGGGCATGCGCGAGCAGAAATCGTCGGAGAGCACCTGCATGTAACGCGCGAGGACGATGACGTCGACGCGGTGCTCGTCGACAAGGCGCAAGAGCCGTGCCTCGGCGTCGGCCTTCCCTGCGGGCGTCACCGGCAAATGTTCGAACGGGATGCAGTAGCGGTCGGCGATCGGCGCGCAGTCGGTGTGGTTCGAGACGATGAGAGGGATAGTCACGAGCAGCTCCCCCATCTGCCACCGGTAGAGCAGGTCGACCAGGCAGTGGTCGACCTTGGAGACCATCAGCAGTGCCCGCCGCCGGTCAGCCTCCAGGCGGAGACTGAGCAGTGGGTTGAAGGGTGCGATGTGGGCGGCGATGACCTCCCGCACTAGATCGGTCCCGGCATTAGGGCTCTCGAAGCAGGTTCGCATGCAGAAGAGACCCGTGAGCGGATCGGAGAACTGTGCGCTTTCCAGGATGTTGCCTTCGGCCTCGAAGATGCCATGGGCAAGGGCTCGGACGATGCCGGGCTGATCAGCGCAACGAAGCGTGAGCAGATAGCGAGACAACTCCGCGGACCGCTCTGCGTATCCAGGGAAGCGCCCTGGAGACGGCGGTCGGGCGCCGGGCATCACGGGGACGCCGGCTTACCGAGGGTTCGCTCGTACCACTGGTGGAAGGTGTCCACCGATCCTTCGGTCACCGGTGAGAGCGGACCAGGAACGTAGCCGCGCGACCGCACGCCTGCAAAGTTTTGCTCGCAGAGAGCCCAGTCCTGCTCCGACGTCGCAATCCACACCGCGGTCAGCTCGTCGACGTCATAGTCCTCCCCTTCGAGGGCGTCGTGGCGGACGAGGAAGGTGACGTCGACATCGGTGCGGTCGGACCGAACTGGGGTCAGCCGAGTGGTCATGGCGTAGTCAGCGTTGGCATGGGACCAGGAGTTGGGCAGTGTAATGAAGCGCAGGCTACCGACATGGGTGCTTGTCAGATCCCCTAGCACGGGGGCGACGAGTCGCCCGCTCAGGCTTTCTGTCAGATACCCATCTCGAAGGGGAAGCCTGGCCACCCGGAACCAGCCCCCGTTGTCGAAGCTGACCACTTGGGGCGCGAGACCCTGAGCGACCCACCGAGCCTGGCATTCGGCAAGGATCGCGTCGTACCCGGTGCTGCGTCTAGTGTCGCCTGAGCCGCCGACGTCGAAGTTGGACTGGCAGAACTCCGGGTGGTTGACACGACAGTGATAGCACTCCCGGTTGTTCTCGACGAGCATCTTCCAGTTGGCGGCAACGCTGTAGTGACATCGAGCAGCCACCTTGGTCCGCCCAAGCCCATGCGGTCCGAGTTGTGGCTCCACCGCTGCGCTCGCGTCGTCGAAGGGCGGGGCGACGTCGGCAAAACAAACGAACAGCAGGCCACAGAGCTCCCTCAAGTGCACCGGACGTAGCCCGAGCTCTTCCCGGGCCAGGCCCGTGCCCATGTGCGGAGCTCCGCGCAGTGTGCCATCGAGTCCGTAGGTCCACTGGTGGTAGGGGCAAACGACGGCGCGGATGGACTCGCGGCCATCTGGCTGCAGCCTGCAGCCACGGTGGCGGCAGACGTTGTGGTGAGCACTGAGCCGACCACTCTGGTCCCGCGTGAGCAACACGGAGTCGCGTCCCACGCTCCACACCAAGGTGTCGCCGGCGCGCGGCATCTCTGCGGCGGCTCCGACGAAGAGCCATGTCGTGGCGAACACCCGCTCCAGGTCAAGCGCGAAGATGTCGGAATCGACGTAGAAGCCCTGAGGCAAGGAGTAGCCGGGCGTTCTCGCCGGCAGGGCTGACGGGGCGATGCCTGTGGTCATGTGGTCAGCTCCACGGGAACGGCGAATGGCTCACCGGGTGTAGCCGCCCGGCGGCATAGCGGGAGAACCGAAACGGCTCGAGCAGCGCCTGTCGCTCGCCAAGCAACTCACGGGCCACGAGGGCACCCACGCCGATCATCTTGTAACCGTGGTTGGAGTCGGCGATGACGTAGGCATTGTCCCCGAACACGTCGAAGACCGGGAAGCTGTCCGGCGTGAAGCACCCGATCCCGCCGGAGGGCTCCTCGGCGAACAGCCCGCTCGTGCCCTCGAACCTTTTCAGGCAGTGTGCCAGGCCGGCCGTCCACATGCGGGCGAAGTCAGGACCCACGACGAAGTCGGGGCTGGCCGGACCGTAGGGGTCGACGTGGACGTCGTCGGTGGGACGGTCGACCACGAACGGCATGGCGCCACCCTGGATGCCGCCGAAGTTGAAGTCGGGCTTGAAGTAGATCCCCCAGAGGTCGTGCGTCACCAACGAGCCGTCAGCGTCGTCATACAACGGCGCGTCCGTGTCGACGTGCAGGACCGGCGGGGGCTTGCCCCGGTTATCGGTGAGGAAGGCGGGGTCGACCTTCAGCGTCCCTTCCTGCAGCGACCAGTAGGTCCACATCGGCCGCTCGTAGACCACACTGTCCCGGCCCCGCACGGGGATGGCCTCGGGCAGGTCCAACATCTGCCACAGGTCACGAACCCACGGGCCGACTGCCACGACGACGTGGTCGCACCGGATCGCTCCGGCGTCCGTCTCGACGGCGACGACCGCCGCCCCCTCCCGACGCAACCCGACGACCCGGGTATCACTCAGGATGCGGACCCCTGCAGCAGTGGCCTTAGCAGCCAGCCCCCGCAAGGACGCCTGGTTGTTGGCATAGCCGCCACGCTGCTCGTGAAGGACGCTGGTGATATTGCCTGCCTGCCAGTCAGAGAACATCGACTGCATGTACCGGCGACAGTTCTCGCCGCCCTCCACGAAGACCGAAGGGTAACCGATAGCTCGTTGCTCCGCGTAGATCTGCGCGACGTCGGCATGCATGACCTCGGCGGAGATCTGCATGTATCCCACCGGATGGTAGGCGAGGGCATCGGGGTCGGACTCCCAAACCGACACCGAGTGCGCCATCAGCTCGCGCATCGCCGGCTGGAAGTAGTTGTTTCGCACCACTCCACAGGCGATTCCGGACGCGCCTGATCCGACGGCGGACTTGTCCACCACGACGACGTCCTCGCCCGAGCCGAGACCTTGGGCTGCGAGCTCGCGGGCCAGGTGCCAGGCGGTCGACAGACCGTGTATGCCGGCGCCGATGATGACGTAACGCGCGTGCTCCGGCGTCTTCACGAGCAGTCCTCTCGAACGGTCCTGTGTGCTCGGCTCGAGTGTACCGCCCTCGGCGCTGGCTGTGACAACTGCAGTTGACACGTGCTAGGAGAGCCCGAACCCGTCTCTTCGAAGGCCGAATTCCGCACCGGCATCCAAGAGGGCGTCAAAAAGGTACTGGCCGGAGGAAGATTCGCAGTGCAGCAGATAGGACGGTGTCGCTCCGACATCCTCTCGGATGACGTCGGTGGTCAGCTTGGCGACCGAGCTACGAAAGGCGCTGCTGTTGGGAGTGACCCGCTCGGCCAGGCTGACCGCGCAGACCTTGCCCAGGACGGCCGCAGCTGCGGCGCCCGAGAGCCGCATCAGCGCCCTACCGTGCGTCATCTCCAGAACGCTGACCAGTCCGGCGTCGTCGCGATCCACCCGGGCGGCGACCTCGCCCGCCGTGCCGATGTCTCCGATCAAGAACCACTCGCCCGGACCGGAGCCGATGACGAGGGTGCCCCAGTCGTCCCGGGCAGCATAGCCGAACGGCACGCCCAGCCTGGCCGCGACACGTCCGGCCGGGTTGGCGCGGACGACCACCTTGGCGAGCGGGCTCTGGTCGGCCAACCGCAGCGTCGACCGTGAGCGCAGCGTTGAGACCTCCCAGCCGGCGCGGACGGTCACCGGTTCGTCGGCGCGGATCGGGCTGCGGGCAACCGCTAGGTTCTCAGGCATGCAGCCGGCCTCCCTTCGGGTCGACCTGAGCGAGTGACGGGATCACGGTGGCCTCGATCTGCCTTCCGGAGGGCAGCAGGACGGTCACGGTGGCGTCGGCCTGCGCCAGCTCCTCGAGGACATACCCCAGGCATATCGATCGGCCCAGGGTGGGCGACATCCGACTGCTGGTGATCCGGCCGACGATCTCGTTGGTCCCGCGCACGATCTGGCTTCCTTCTGCCGGCACGATCGATCCCTCGACGGGCTGCATAGCGACGAGTCTTTGCTTCATCGGACGGTCGCCCGCCCAAGTCAGCTCGGGGAGCCCGACGAAGTCGCCCTTGTCGAGCTTGATCAGCGGCGCGAGTCCAGCGTCGTACGCATTGGTCAGCCCGTCGGTGTCCTGACCGACGATGAGGTGTCCCTTCTCCAGCCGCAGGATGCGCTGTGCCTCCACGCCGAAAGGCGCTGCGCCCAGGTCCTGGCCGCTGGCGAGCAGGGCCTCCCAGACGTACAGCCCATATGCTGCGGGCACATGCACCTCGTAACTCAGCTCGCCGGTGAACCCGATGCGCCACATGAGGCAGTCGTCCACACCTGCGACGCGCCCCGTGCGCAAGCGCATGTAGGGAAAGGCTTCGGGTGAGAGGTCGATGCCCTCGGTCAGCCGGCGGAGCAACTCGCGTGACCGGGGCCCCGCAACGTTGATGCTCGCATAGGCGGTGGTCACCGGAGTAACGTGCACCTGCCAGTCCGAGTGCTGGGTCTGCAGCAGGCCCTCCAGGTGCTCCCAGACGCCTGCGGCACCGGATGACGTCGTCGACATCAGGTAGTGCTCCGGGCCAAGGCGCCCAGTTACCCCGTCGTCCATGACGACGCCGTCCTCGCTGCACATCACGCCGTAGCGGACCGACCCGACCTCGAGCTTGGACCACTTGTTGATGTACACAGCGTTGAGCAGCTGAGGCACGTCCGGCCCGCGAAGGTCCAGCTTCCCCAGCGGGGTCACGTCGATGATCCCGACCCGCTCGCGGACATTGCGCGCCTCGGCCTGAGGGTCCCCGTAGTGATCGGGGCGGATCCACTGTCCGGCAACGAGCGGGCTCGCAAGATGTTGGGCGTGCCAGGACTGCATCGGTGAGTGGCGCACCGGTTCAAAGATGCGACCGGCTAGCGCCCCCAGTGTGATAGGGGCGTACGGGGGCCGCCACACCGTCGTCCCTAGATCGCCGATGCGGCCACCGGTCGCCTCCGCGAGGACCGCCACGGTGTTCACCGTCTCAAGTTTGCCTTGGGAGGGGCCCATCGTCGCTGTCGTGTAGCGCTTGACCAGCTCGCTCGAGTCGTATCCCTCGGCGGCCGCGGCGAAGATGTCCTTCGAGGTGACATCTTCGGAGAAGTCGACAAGGCCGTGCGTGGCGGCCCGGAACAGGCCAAGGTGCGGCCCGGCGGGCAACGGCTCGGGCGGGGAAGCATCGCCGAATCCGGCCTGCGCGGCGGCAGCGGCGCCGACTCCACGGCCGTGCGCCACCAGCTCCTCGGTGCTACCGTCACCGAGAACTCCCCCGGTCGCGAA
>JAABUR0100006268.1_pt1 | contig 14634 bp, 10 predicted proteins | sample 5560091 | NCBI WGS metagenome assembly JAABUR01 (sample SAMN10711879, study PRJNA513375) | rock metagenome | isolation source: Antarctica rocks | place: Antarctica: Victoria Land, University Valley sud
GCGTTCGGGTCCACGACGCGGAAGTACGCGACCGCATTGACCCGGACCGTCACGTTGTCCCGGGTGATGACCTCCTGGGCCGGGATGTCCATCGTGACCGTCCGCAGGTCGATCTTGCGCATCTGCTCGACGAACGGGATCAGGAAGATGATGCCGGGGCCGCGTGGGCCGAGCAGCCGCCCGAGCCGGAAGACGACACCGCGCTCGTACTCCTGAACGATCTTGACCGTCGATGACAGCACGAACAGGAGGAAGACGACGACGACGACAGCGATGATGAGGATCGGTTCCAATGGAACTCCTTCAGTCTGACGACTGGCTGGGACGATAGTGGTCGACGGTGTGGTCCGCTTGATCTACCCGGTATCAGGTGTGGTCACGCTGGTGTGCTCATTCCTCGGCCGACCCGTGCTGGACCGGGACGACGGTCCGGCGGTCGGGTCCGGGAGAACTGGGCAACAGGCGCTTGAGCTCGTCGCTGGTCGCGATCCGGACCTCCAGCAGGAGCCCGTCGATCCTGGTCACGATCACCTCCGCGCCGGCCGGGATGATCGGTGCGGCCGCTGACCGGTGCAGCGTGATCGCGTGAGCCTGCCAGATCTCTCCGCTGATAGCGACCATGCCCTCGGGCGCCAGCGCCGTCCGGGCCTCTCCGAGCCGGCCGACCATCGATTCCCGCCCCGAGTATGGCCGACGCCGCAGGCTCCTGATCGCCGAGCCGGCGATGAAGGCGAAGAACAGGACGAGGCAGACTGTCACGACCCAGATCGCGACCGGGTTGACGGTGTACCCCGTGGCCGCGTCGTCGAACAGGACGTACGACCCGACGACGAACGCGGCCAGCCCGCCGACCGTCAGCAGCCCGAGCGACGGCACGAAGACGTCCAGGATCAGCAGGATCAGCCCACCGCCGATCAGGAGCAGACCGGTCCAGTTCAGCGGCATCCCGCCGAGCAGGAAGGCCGCCGCTCCAAGGGCCAGCACACCGGCGACTCCTGGAAAGGTGACGCCAGGGCTGCTGAGCTCGAGCAGGAGTCCGATCGCGCCAAAGCAGAGCAGCAGGTAGGCGACGGTCGGCAGCGTCAGGAACAGCCAGATTCGCTCGGTCAGCGTCGGGTCGGACGTCGCCGGTTCGGCGTTGACGGTCACCACCGTCGTCGCCCCCGACGACAGCTCAACCGTCTGGCCATTCGCCGCGTCGAGCAGATCGGCCGGCGTAGCCGCCTCGATGTCCATGATTCCGGCCGGGACGGCATCGTCGGGTGAATAGGCCGTTCCGCTCTCGATGGCTAGGGCGATCCAGTCCGTCGGGCGGCCCTGTCGTCCCGCCAGTTCGGTGATCTCCGCAATGCGGCTCATGGTGGGCTGGTCGTCGTCGAAGGGAGAGGCCGTTCGGGCGTAGCCGCCATCGACCGCGATCCGACTGTCCGGGGCCATCGTCGCGATCTGTCCGGCCAGGACGAGGACCGCGCCGGGGCCGTCGACCGTCGCGCCGGGCGGCACCCAGGTCAGGACCGGGATGCGGCTCTCCCGGATCGCCCGCCGGATGTCGTCCGTCGCCGCCAGCGTGCCTGCCGACGCATCGATCTCCAGGATGATCGCCGGCGCGCCGTCGTCACCGGCCCGGTCGATCGCCCCGGTCACCCGGTTCGCGAGGGCCGGAGTAACGGGACCGTCGAGGGTGACGACCGGGACGCTGGTCGATCCACTCTGGGCGGCGGCAAGATCTCCGGCGACCGGCAGGGACAGACCGAGCAGGAACATGATGCCGACGAGCAGGCGAAGGGCGGACCGCCCGTTGGGGCGTCCGATGCGTCGGACCGGGTGTCTGACTGGTGATGTTCCTGATGTGTTCCGGCGCACCGTCGCGTCCCCTTTCCTCATGGAGTGTAAGGAGCAGGTGTCGCGTTTTCGTCACGGGCGGGCGGTAGTCGGAAGGACTGCACGACGGGTGGCTACGGCATGCTACCGTCCCGGCATGGGTGGGCGGAACGGTTCTGGCATCGGTTGAACCGGTTCGTGCTGGCTGGCGGTCGCATGTTCCGTTGGGGACGGGGAGGGGAGACGGGTGCAAGGGAACGATCGCTTCGCCGACGATGAGCGACGCCGGGCCGCGGCCAGGGATGTCCGGCCGGCGCTGCGGACCTATCTGCGCGACATCGCCGACTGGCGTCGCCAGCGGGCCCGGGAGTACGACCGCGACCTGCGAAATGTCCGCACGGCCGACGGGCTGGACGAGCTCGCTGACGACATCGACGCGCTGCCAGCCGACGACCCGCACCTGGTCCGGCTCAGCCAGCTCGGGCTTCGCGGCGAGCGCTTCGAGCCGGGGCAGCAGCTCCACTACGAGGTTGGCCGCTTCCGCTTCCACAACGCCGATGTCACGACCGACGGCTTCCTGACGACGATGGTCGAACTGGCCGAGATCGACATGCGGGAGCAGGGCGAGTTCGGCGGCCCACAGGTCCCCGGCGACGAGCCGTGGCGCTGAACAACCGGATGCTATCGACGTGAACGAGCGCCGGCCCGCACTGTACGGGCCGGCGCTCGTGAGCTCTGGTGTGCCGAGCTTACCCGACCGTGTTGACGGCCGTCGCGATGAGGTCGGCGATGGCGCCGGGCTGGGAGATGAAGCCGACGTGCGAAGCGTCGATCTCGATCGTCGTCGAGCCGGCTCGCTCAGCCATGAACCGTTCCGCCGCCGGATCGATCGCCCGGTCGCCGGTCGAGACGGCGAACCAGGACGGTAGCGTCTTCCAGGCAGCTGAGGTCGTCGGCTCGCCGAAGGCGGTATCGGCGATCGGGCGCTGGGTCACCGCCAAGATCGCCGCCATCTCCTCGGACAGGTCGGCACAGAAGGCCGCGTGAAACTGTGCCGGGTCGATGGAGAATTCCATCTGGGTGTCTGTGGTGGAGCCGGGCACCGGAACCGTCACTGGCACCAGGGCCGGACCGAGCAGCGAATCGGTGAACTGCTCGCCGATACCAGCCAAGGTCTCGCCCTCATCGGGAGCGTAGGCCGCGACGTAGACCAGGCCGGCGACGTTGTCGGTCGCGTCGGCGGCGTTGGTGATCACCACGCCGCCGTAGGAGTGGCCGACGAGGACGACCGGCCCAGTGATCGCCTGGACCCGGCTGGCGACGTAGGCGGCGTCGGACGAGACGCCCCGGAGCGGGTTGGCGATCGCGACGACCGCGATGCCCTGGCTCTGGAGCGCGGTGATTACGCCCTGCCAGCCGGACGAGTCGGCGAAGGCTCCGTGAACGAGGCGACGGTCGGGAGGCCGCTGGCCGGGGTTCCGGTGGTCGGGGTCGACTGGGACATGAGAAGGTCCTTTCGGGGTGCGGCGGCGAAACTGCTTGACGAGGCGAGGGAACCGAGCGGAACGGCGAGCGAGCTGGCTGCCATCCCCTTCATGACCTGTCGTCTGGTTGGCACGCGTATTCTCCCTGGTGAAAGCCTTTGAACGGCTGCCGACCAGTCGGTGGCATGGACTACAGCATGCGCTGATCCGATCGCCCGGTCATCGTGAGAACTACGTGATCGTCTGCGGGCGGGCAGGGGCAGGAGGCAGGCAGGATTACGTGGAGAGGCGTCCTGGCCTCATGCCCAGCCCTGCCGCACCGCCAGGGTGGCGGCGGCTGTCCGGGACTCGACGCCGAGCTTGTTGAGCAGGTTGGTGACGTGGCCGCTCACGGTCCGGGGGCTGATGGAGAGCCGCCTGGCGATCTCACGGTCGCTCAGTCCCTGGCTCAGCAGCCGCAGAACCTCCAGCTCGCGTGCCGTCAGACCGGCGCCAGGACCGGCGTTGCCCACATCCGCCGGGCTGTCGGACGTGTCCGGTGGTGTCTCAACAATGAGGGCTTCGGCGATGACGTCCCGCGGTGGCAACGTTTCACCTGCCTCCCAGGCAAGCTGGAACGTCTCGGGGCCGAGGGCAGTCCGGGTCAGCTCGAGCAGTTCTGGCGTGATCGGGCGGTCGGAGTCATCGGTGTGGGCTCCGATCTCGCGGCGAAGACGATCCGTTAGGCCATAGAGCCGAGCTGCCCGCTCGTACGCTGTTCGCCGGGCGGCGACATCGGCGAGGCCCGCCAGCGCAGCGGAGAGAAAGCGGCGATCGCCGTGCTGATCGACCAGTGACAGACTCTCCCGAAAATGGCCAGCCGCCCGGTCCAGGTCATCGCGCGCGAGGGCAACATCGCCCAGCATCCGCAACGTATTACTGAGCCCCCAGCTGAAACCGAGTGCCCGCTGCCGGGTCATCGCTTCCACAAGAAAGTGTTCGGCCTGAGCGAGATGACCACGCGCCAGCGCGACCAACCCCCGCCGGTTGTAGGCGATGCTGATCATCCAGGGAGTAATCGTCGATTCGGCCGGCATGTCCGTGAACCGTGCGAGCGCCTCCGCCAGCCGGTCGTCGGCGCGAGCCAGATCGCCGGTCTGCAGGTCGACCGGGCCAAACGCCATCAGGACCCGGGCGATCAGTTCCCGATCCGCCAGGACATGGGCGGACGACAGGGCTTCATCGAGCCACCGGGCCGCGGCGTCGAGATCGCCCTCAGTGGTGGCCACCCGTCCGGCCGCCAGCAGGACCAGGGTCCGGACGCTGGTCGGCACCGGGGTCGAGCGGAGCAACGCCTTGTCCAGCCAATAGCGGCCCTCACGCGCGCGACCGGTGATGACCCAAAACGTCGCCATGTTCGCCGTCAGCCGGAGGAGCAGGTCCGTCTCGTCCGCGGTGTCCGCCCAGGTCAGGGCGGCCCGGATATTGTCGTGCTCGAGTTCCAGCCGGGCGATCACCCGCGGATAGGCTCGCGAGAAGAGCTCGATACCCTGCTCGGCGAAGGTCAGTACGTACCGGGCGTGGGCTTCGCGGACAACATCCTCGCTGCCGCTGGCTCGCAGCCACTCCAGCCCGTATTCCCGGATCGTCTCCAGCATCTGACTACCGCGGTTGGTTTGCCATCATTCCCGCGACCTGACGCAGCAGGCTGTTGCTGACGAGCGCGGCCACCAGGTCGATGGCCAGGACGCTGACGTGCTCGCCGATCCCCTGTGCCGCTCCGGCCCCGATCACCGCTTCGGCTCCGGCCAGGTCGAAGCCGCCGGCGAAGACCGACAGCCAGCCAAAGGCCATCTGTTCCGACAGCGTGAGCAGGTCGTGGCTCCAGGCGATCGCGCCGCGCATGGTCCGCAGCCGGTCCGGGCGGTCCTGCGACCCTCCGGTCAGCAGAGGGAGCGCCGGATCGAGGCGGGCGAGCAGGGCGGGCAGGGGCAGCGTGGGCAGCCGCGCCGCGGCCAGCTCGATCGCCAACGGCAAGCCGTCCAGACGCCGGCAGATGGCTACGACGATCGGAGCGGTCGCGTCGCTGAGCCTGAGGTTGGCGCCGGACGCCGTCGCCTGTGCCATGAACAGGCGCACCGCCGGCGAGGCCGCTGCCTCGGCCACGGAGTGAACGGCTGCCTCAGCGATTACGGCGAGCGGACCGACGGCCAGATCGTGTTCGATCGACAGGCTGAGCGGAACCCGGCTCGTCACCAGCAGCCGCAGTCGGGGACACCGGGCGAGCAGACGGGCGAGCGCGGGAGCGGCTGGGATGACCGGTTCGAAGTTGTCGAGGACGAGCAGGGTCTGGCGGGAGCCGAGGAACCGTGCGACTCGCTCGGACGCCGGCTCCGTAGCCGATCCCTGTAGACCCAGTGCCTGAAGGATCGCCGGAAGGACGAGCCGTGGGTCGCGCAGCGCGGCCAGTGGCACGAGCGTCACCCCGTCGGCGAACTCCGGGCCGATGGCAGCCGCGGCGGCCAGCGCCAGACGCGTCTTGCCGACACCGCCGGGACCGGTCAGCGTCAACAGCGGCACGTCACCCCGCCGGATCAGGCCGGTGATCCGCGTGACCTCGTCATCGCGGCCGATCAGCGGCGTCCGTGCGGAACCGATCGGCATGATGAGGTCCGCGTCGGCAACGGCGCTGTTGGACTCGGCAAGCCGGTCGGTCCAGTCTGGTTCGGGCAGCAGCGTCTCAGTCATGCTGACCCACTTCCGCCGCCGGGTCCGTCTCCCCGGTCTGGATCAAGGGTGTCAGGCGTCAGTGTATCGGGTAAGGCAACCGGCCGCGCGTGGCGTGATGGCCAGGGCGCATGTCCCCTTCCGGTTCTCCGGCAACAGGAAAGCCCCGCTCCTTTCGATGAGTACCCGCGGGATGGTGTGTAAAACAGAACATGGACGGCTCAGAGGGGAATGGTTCCGTCGTCCGCGCCGGATCGGGACCGCGGATGGGGTGTCGCTCGAGGTGTGCGCGACAATCCTCGGTCGCATAGGTATGGATCATGCTGTTTCGACGAGCACGCGGGAGAAGATCCACGGAGCGAAGCCGCTCCGTGACGTTTTAGGCACAGGAGAATGCACCGTGGAAATGAAACTGAACCGGCGAACACTCGGCAAGGCAACTGGCGTGCTGATTGGCGGGTCGGTCGCGGCCCGTCTGACCTCCGCTTCGGCCCAGGATGCGACCCCGGCGGCGAGTCCGGTTGCCTCACCGGTGGCGAATGGCGGCACCATTACGGGCCGGGTGACCGATGGCGCAACCAATGAGCCGCTGGCGGATGCCTATGTCACGGTCGGCTGGAGGACCTTCATGCTGGCCACCAGTACCGATGCCGATGGGCGCTACACCGTCGTCGGTGTGCCGACGGGCGAATCGGCACCGGTATTGGGTTTCCATGATGCCGGATACCGGTATGCCAACAGCGAGTTCGACAATGGGATCGACATCGTCCTGAAGCCTGGCGAGACGTACACCTTCGACTTCTCGTTGTTCCCGCTGAACCAGCCAGCGGGCGAGCCACAGCTCTCCGACGCGGCGATCAGCCCCGACCGTGTCTCGCCCGGAGAGCAGGTCACCTTTGAAGTCACGGCCAAAGGCGGCGAAGGCGGCCTCTCCACCGAGATCATCGCGGCGAACCCTCAATTGGGACGGATGATGCTGTTGGAGCCGGTCGGTGGCGATCGCTACCGCGTAGCCGCGACGATCTCGCCGGAGACACCGCCAGGTGATTACCCATTCGGCTTCTTCGCGGCGAGCAATGAGTGCTTCGTCAACAGCGAGTTCCCAGAGGTCATCCTGCACGTTGTCCAGGGATGACGCCAGGATAGCTGCCACTCCATGGTTCGCGGAAGGCGTCCTGACAGCCACTCATGAAGCACAAACACCCGCCACATGAGTGGACGCCCGGAGGAGTGGAAGGCCGCCCGCGATGCCAACCCGACCGGCGCGCTGGCCGGACGAGCCCTTGGCCCTCATGCCCGGCAGCGTTTGCGACGACCGCGGTGCGGCGGCGTAGGCATGGTTGGTGGACGGGCATGGTGGGCGGGCATCGCTGCACGGAACTGAGTGATTCCGTGCTAGAGGCCGGGTTCCGCGCCGAACCTCAACCTGATAGCGCGGGTATGGCGCCGGCTCAAACAGCAACCGACCAGTCACCGCGTCCGGACTGGGGCCGCCAGGTCGCGTGAGCTGGCGGCGGGGTTGTCTGAACACACACTGGCGCACGTTCACGCCGCCGGCAGGCCATCGTCCAAGTGGATCAAGCCTTCCGTCAAACCGCTCAGAATGGCGCCGGCACCTGCTGCTCCATCTGGGCGATCCGCTTCTGGGTCCACTCCCACGGGCGGAACATCCGGCTCGTGCCCTTGTCGGCGATCTGGCGCTGGAGGTCGGTGACCAGGGTCTCGATCTGGCCGTGGGTCAGCTTCCGGGCGCAGGACCGGACGATGCTCTTCTGCGGCGCCTTGTCTCCCATAGGCCCACGGAGGAGGTTCCAAAGCCCGTCGGCCGGCTCGGAGTGGGACACGATCTGGCTGTTGCCCGAGTCGCCCCGCCCCGCCCCGCGGACGCTGCCGGTCTGGTTGAAGACGCGCTGGCCGCGCATTCCGGGGATCGTCGGCGGGAACGGGAAGGTGCCGAACAGGGGTGCCCGGAAGTGGGCGTGGCGGACGAGCAGCCGGCCCTTGCGCAGCCCGAGCAGCTCCGCTTTGGCGGTCTCCGATAGCGAGCGGTAGGCCGAGTTGACCATCTCCTCGTCGCCGACCCGGCCGTAGAGGCTGGTGCCGCAGTTGCCGAGGATCTCGTCGTCGACCTTGGAGCGGAACTGCTGGGCGCCGAACAGGACGACGTTGAGGTGCCGGCCACGGGCGGCGATGTCGACCAGCGTGTCGCGCAGCCCCCCCTCGCCGCCGCCGGGGGCGTACTTGTTCAGCTCGTCGACGAAGATGATCAGCTTGTTGACACCGAGCTTCTCCTCCTCGGCCATCCGCCAGATCGTGTTGATCACCGACGAGACGATCAGCTCCTGGACGTTGGAGTTGCAGGCGGCGATGTCGATGACGCGCAGTTCCTGGTCGCTGAACTTCTCGTCGGCCTCGGGGAAGGTGCCATAGGTGACCCCCCCGTCCGCTAGTAGACCGCCGAACTTGCCGGGCAAGCCCTTGAACCGGTTGCGGGCCTTGCGGAGGGTGAACTTGTGGTGCCCCTCCCACTCCGTCGCGCCGGTCTCCTCGAAGTACGCATCGGCCTGGGCGAACATCGCGCTCAGACCGGCCATCGTCTCGATGCCGCGCTCCCGGATGTCGAAGATCAGCCCCCAGAGCTTGTCGTCGAGGTCCCCGTGCTCGAAGACCTTATGGGGGGCGGCCAGCACCTTCTTCAGCGGCCAGAGGATCGGGAAGACCCGCCCCTCCGTCTCGCCCGGAGCGTCCCGCAGGGTGTTGAGGGCGCCACGGGTCTGAACGCCGTCGAGGCTGATGCCGGAGGTGCCGTTGGCGCCGTAGTTGGTCTGCGGGATCCGGCCCGGCTTGAACGGCGCGAAGATCCGGAGGCGGTCGAACGGCTCCGGCTCCAGCCCGAGCGAGCGGTAGGCCTCGTGGTCGAGGTCGCTCAGCCCGCGGACGCCGGCCGCCTGGTAGGCCGAGACCATGCTGTCGTCCGCTGCGTCGGGCGTGGCCGGCTTGTCCAGCCAGAGCAGGTCCGGCCCCTTGACGTTGAACATCAGCGCCGCGACAGACGTCCGCTCCGGTGCCTTGCGCAGCGTCTGGAAGACGGAGCTGGTCAGGAACAGGGCGTGGCTGGTCTTGGTCGCGAGGCCGGACTGGCCGGTCCAGTTGGCGTGGCCGGCCTCCGGGCCGACGAGGTAGTGCTCGTCCAGCGCGACCGGCGACCGCTGGAAGATGACGTTCCCGGCCTCGTCGTGGACGGGCTCGCCCGTGGCCGGGTCGTAGGTCGGGTTGCCGTTGATGTGCATCAGGGCCGGGACGGCCGCGCCGGAGAACTCCTCCCGCCCGAGCGCGTCCTCGATCGCCTTCGGGGTGGCGTAGAAGACTGGCCCGCCGATCGGAGGGCGCTGCGAGGAGACGTCGTCGCGGAGGTGCCGCGTCGCCAGGACGTTGACGTTGTAGACGAGCAGCTCCGGCCGGCGGGTCGGGGCGGCGACTTGGAGCGACTCCTGGATCTGGCGATCGAAGTAGTCGTCCAGGAAGGAGCGCAGATCGGAGAAGCGGCGGGGCTCGTCGACGACGCCGATGACCGCGGCCTCCTCGGAGAAGGTGACGACGATGTGGCCGACGTCGAGGTTGGTCTCGCCGTCGTCGGCCCAGAAGCAGAACTGGTGGGCGCCGGACGGCTCCTTCTCGGACGAGACGACCCGGCCGATCGGGCCGACGCGGGTGTCGAGGTAGGGTCCAAAGGCCTCGGCCAACCGGGGAGCGACGCCGGGAACGCCGCCCTCGAAGCTGACGTGGCCGTTCATGGGCGATTGCTCGACCAGCGTGTCCTGGGCCAGTAGCTCTTCGAACCCATCGGTGTAGCCGTCCGTCGGATAGCCGTTGCGATCCACCATCTTCATCGGTCTGCTCCCACTCCGCCTCGGCCGCCAGCATCGCTCGCATGGTCACGGTCAGCTGCGCTCATCACCGGTTCCGCGGGGAACCGTCCTTTCCGACAGGCGCTCGATATCGACTTCATGTTCGTGTTCATGTTGCATTGGGCCAGGCGCGGGTCTCGGCGGCGATCTGGCGCTTGAGCATCCCTTCCAGCAGGTGGATCGGGTAGAGCAGGCTGGCCCAGCGGGCGTCGCTGGTCGCCCGCGGGGTCCGCTCGGCCAGCAGCCACGACGACAGCCGGGTGATCTCGGCGGAGTCCTCGACGTCGAAGGGGGCCTCGACCCGGATCAGACCGTGGTAGGCATCGAGCCCGGCGTGGTCGTGCATCCGCAGGTACCACATCACCGGCGTGTCGTTGCCGGAGGCGTGCGGGCTGACACCCCGGAAGACGAAGTTCTGGCCGCGCTCACGCTTCTCCGGGACGAACGCCGTCGTCCGGTGCGCGGCCGGCAGGTCGTAGACCTGGACGGCCTCCCCACCGGCGAGGTGCGGGCTGGTAAGCCGCTTGACGACCCCGAGCGTCCGGGGAACGCTGAGCGCCCGGCGGCCATCGACGATCAGCCAGCCATCATCGGTCGGGTCGATCTTCGGCCACCGATCCATGATCCGCAGCTCGAGTTCGGCCCGGACGTTGCGGGCGGCCTCGTAGGCGACCTGGACCATGCGGCCGTAGTCGTTGAGGTAGGCCTGATACAGATCCATGTCCAGTGCGCCGTTGACCGTTGCCTTGCGCTGGATCGGGTCCTCGACGGCCCCACCGGCGGCGCTGATCCGGGCGATGAGGTCGTCGACCGCCGGGTCGCCCGAGTGGTGGGGGATCAGCCAGCGATGGACGAGCTCCAGCGTCGTGCGGCCGGCGCGGTCCCGGGCGATGCTGGCCTCGCCTCGATCGTTTCGGACGACGACCGCGGCGGCGGCGACCGTCGCGATCACCGGGACGAGGCCGATCCGCCAGGCTGAGACGGTTCGCTGCGAGCCGTCGAGGAAGCCGGTGATCTTCGACTCGCCGGGCGCCGATGACGTGACCGGCACGCGGACGACCGGATCGGCCCCCTCCAGCCGGCGGAGGGTCTGGCCGAGCTGGGCCGGCGGCGGGGCAAGCCCGCCCATCCCGCCGGAGAATTGCGTCTCCAGCGAGGCGGCGTTGCGCATGTCGGCGTGGAAGACGCCGCGCTCACGGAGTTCCAGCGAGTGCCAGACGTAGGCGTCGGAGAGGGTGTGGTGCCGGTAGGGGTAACTGGCCACGGCGATGCCTCACGGCGAGCCTGACGCGGCGGGGACGGCATCGGCTCGGGTTGTCCGTACGGGTGAGGCCAGTATAGATGACGGCGGGGTTGGGCCCTGATGTTGAGATTGCGGGTTTACTTCGGTGCCCGGCCGTCCACGTTCGTCCGGCCCTGAAGGACCGGACTCAGGAACATCGTCTTGCAGAACGCGCCGGAATTATTTCGGCGCTGATCGTGACGCTCTGCGCCGTTCCTGAGCCCGGACCATTCATGGCCGGGCTGCGCCGTCAGGCGCCATGTCGCGGTCACCGAGCGCGTTGCCTGACCACCGGGCTATTTCCGCAGTCTCATTTACGGCCGGTTACGGCCTGCGCTTCTCGAGAGCCACGTCACAACAGCCGCCGCTGTCCGTCTCCATCCGGGATTGGCTTCGCCGCCGGGACGCCATATAGCTGGTCGATCCGGTCGATGTAGTCCCGCGGTCGGAACGAGCGCTTGATCGCCGCGATCGTCATCGGCCGGATGTTGCCGGTGATCGGGCGGTCGCCGGGGAACGGGCGGTCGTGGCGGCCCCCAACCACCCAGGCGATGTTGGCGTAGCTGCTCGCGTCCCGTCCGCAGACGAAGTACGTGTTGTTCAGCGCCACGATCGCGTCCCAGGCGGTCTGCGGCGACGGGCTCCAGAGGATGATCTGCTTGCCCCAGTAGAGTCGCATCCGGTTGTTGAGGAAACCCTCGACGACCATCTGCCGCTGGGCCGCGTTCCAGAGCGGGTCATGCGTCTCGCTCTCCGCCAGCTGTTCCACGGTGTACGTGACCAGCCGCGGGTCGCCGGAGTGGCGTTCCAGCACCTCCCGCCCCCAGTCCGGCAGTCCGCGGTAGCGGTCGTAATCCGGGACGTGCAGCACGTAGTTGATGCTCAATTCCCGCTGGACGACGATCTCGTCGATGAAGGAGTCATAGTGCTCCCCGGAGATCCGCTCCCGCGCCGCCAGGACGATCTCGATCGGTCCGATCTGGCCGTAGTGCAGGTAGGGCGAGAGGTGCGAGGTCATGTCGAGGTCCGACCGGTCGCGGACGGTGTCGTACTCCGGCAGCCCCTCGTCGAGGAACGCCGTCAGCCGGCGATGCGCCTCCGTACCGCCGCCCATCAGGATGTTCGACGGGCCGACCTCTCGGTTGAGGTCGAAGGACGGCTTCGCGATCTCGCTGATGGGATCGGGTCCGGCCCGGTGGTCGGACGCCCGCTGCGGCGCCGGGTCCGGGATGGGCTGGAGGAACTCGTCCAGCCGCCGGAGGATCTTCGGCCGGATGGTCCGCGGGGCGTACTCGGCCTGGGGGAACAGCGACGACGGGACGACAGTGTCGCTGTCGACCTGAACCAGCGGGACGTCGATCGCCTTTGCTACGGCCGTCCGCCACTCCCGGCCGATCCGGAGCGGGTCGAGGTCGGTCACGATCACGGCGGCGCCGAGCCGACTCACCAGATCGGGGATGACGTCCAGGGGCTGACCGACGTTCAGTTCCCAGCCGATGTAGCGGCTCGCGAAGGCGTCGGGGAGTTCGGCCAACCCCTCGGCCATGAACTGGTAGGCCCGCAGCGTCGCCTCCGGGAAGCCCGGCGCCAGCGCGAACCCGGCGATCACCGGCAGGCCGAGCGCGTCGGCCAGCTCGACAGCCAGGTTGGCGGCGTGGTTGCCGGTCGCCCGCTGGGTCCGCTGGACCCAGAGCAGGACGCAGCGGGCTCCGTCCGGTGTCTCGCCATCCCGCAGGACCGCGACCCGTGGGTCCTCGTGGGTGATCAGGTCGCGGAGCTGCGGCATGGGTTCTCCCCTGATGTCGCGCGACCGGCGTCATGCGACAACGCGCTACCTACCAGCGGTCGTAGTGAACCGTCTCCGGCAGCGGCTTGCGCCCACTGAGCCCACTGGGGGTAGCAGCGTTGGCATCACGGTCCGGGTAGCCGATCGAGATCAGGGTCCGGACGAGCCGACCGTCGGGGATACCGAGGATCTCGCTGGCGGCCGTCGCCGTCGGTCCGCCGTACCAGGCGATCGACGAGACGAGGCCGTGGGCGTCGGCGGCGAGCATGATCCGCTCGGTCAGCCGGCCCTCGTCGAACGTCTCCGATGACACGGCGTCCGGGTCGCCGTCCATCACTAGCATGATCCCCAGCGGGGCCCGGTTGACATGGCCGACGTAGCCGGGCTGATCCGCCAGGGCATCGAGGCTGGCGCGGTCTCGGACGATCACGAAGCTCCACGGCTGGACGTTCTTGGCGCTGCCGCTCCAGCGCGCCACTTCAAGGATGTCGTGGAGGATGTCGTCGGGAACGGGCGTGTCCTGGTAGTGGCGGATGTTGCGCAGGTTCCGCAGGAAGGATGTGATCGAGGTCGCGGGGAGTTCGGCGGGCAGGGCCGGCATCTCCGGGTCGAGCCCATTGGCGGGCGTCTCGGTGGCGCTGGGATCGGGAGCGGTTGGCAGGCGTGGGTCGGACATCGAGGCACTCCTCATCGGGTTGGGTTGGGGTTTCGATCCAGTAGCTTCTACGCAGTGTTCATGCCGGTCGCGCAAAAGACGACCGCGCCGGACGGTCCCGTCCGGCGCGTGGCTCACGCTCTATTCGTAGGGTGGAGCAGGTCAGTTGAGGATGAGCCGGTCGGCGGCGGCGAAGGCGAAGAAGACGAACAGGTACCAGAGCGAGCTGAAGAACATCTGGCGGGCGCGTCGCTTGCTCGGGTCGACGAACAGGGCGATCGCCTGGCCGAGGAAGACCGCGTTGATGACAACCACGCCGGCCAGGTAGATCCAGCCGAAGCCCAGCCAGACCATCCCGATCTCGACCAGTGTCAGCAGCACGGTGTAGAGCAGGATCTGGAGCCGGGTGGCCGCTTCCCCCGCGACGACGGGGAGCATCGGAACCTGCGCCCGGCCGTACTCGCCAACCTTGAGCAGGGCCAGCGACCAGAAGTGCGGTGGCGTCCAGAGGAAGACGACCGCGAACAGCGCCCAGGCGAGCCAGGACGTGTCCCCGGTGACGGCCGCCCAGCCGACCACCGGTGGGAAGGCGCCGGCCGCGCCGCCGATGACGATGTTCTGCGGGGTGCGGCGCTTGAGCAGGGCCGTGTAGATCAGGACGTAGTACAGGTTACCAGCCAGGGCGAGCAGTGCGGCCGGCAGGTTCACCAGCGCGGCCAGCAGGACGAACGAGCCGGCCGTCAGGGCGATCCCGAAGGTCAGCGCCGCCCGGGGGGAGATCTGCCCCGAGGCCGTCCCGCGGTGCTGGGTCCGAGGCATGATCGCGTCGATGTCGCGGTCGATGAAGCAGTTGAGGGTGTTGGCGCCGGACGCCGCCAGCGCACCACCGATCAGCGTCCAGACGATGAGCCCGATCGACGGCACACCCTGCGCGGCGATCAGCATGCCGCCGAGGGTGGTGACGAGCAGCAGGCTGAGGATGCCCGGCTTCG
>JAABUR0100006269.1_pt1 | contig 14632 bp, 18 predicted proteins | sample 5560091 | NCBI WGS metagenome assembly JAABUR01 (sample SAMN10711879, study PRJNA513375) | rock metagenome | isolation source: Antarctica rocks | place: Antarctica: Victoria Land, University Valley sud
CTCACGATAGGTGCGCACCTGCAGCGTTCCGTCGTCACGGCCGAGCGTGTGTGAGCCAGCGCGAAGTGCCATCCCCGGGACGGTAACACTCACAGCCGGGCCGAGCGCATCTCCGTCCGGGCGGCCGGCTCAGGCGAGCTTCGACTCGAGCGTCATCTCGGCGACTCCGCTCAGCGCGCGCGACAGCGGGCACTGCTCCTTGGCCTCGGCGGCGTCGCGGTCGAACTCCTGCTCGTCGAGGTCGGGAACCTTCCCCTCGGTGAGGAGGTCGATCTTGGTGATCGTCGGGGCCGATGCGCTCAGCGATGCGGAAGTGCCCCACGCGGCGTTGGAGGTCGAGGCGCTCCGCTGTACCCACCCGCCGCTGAGCCTGGAGGAGGAGATGCGCCAGCTGCGCCTCGTCTGCGGGCTGTTTCGCGACCGCGAGCCCGCGAGCTGATCGGGCCTGAAGGGCCGCGTCGCTCACGCACAGAAGCTCGCTGCAAGCATGTGAGCCACGCTGGGTTTCGCGGAGGCCTCGAAGTCAGGTTATGTCCTGGCGGAGAGCAAGGCTCCCGAAATGCCTGCGCCGAGGAAGTACCCCGACGAGTTGCACGAGCGCGCCGTGCGACTGGTGTTCGAGTCTGGACGTCCGATCGCGCACGTCGCGGCCGGTCTGATCGGGCGCGCTGCGGTTCCGGCCCCGGAGCTGCGAGCACGCCAGCTTTCACGCAAAGCCGATACCCCCCCGCGCCACCGCCGTCGGGAGGTCTCTTACACGAGCTTAGGGATCGCTCGAGCCGTGAGCAGCAGGCCAAGACCAATTATGAGCGCGGTCGAGAGGGCGGGCAGGGCCGTCACGAGAGGGCCAGTGAACGAGAGCCGCGTGGTCGCTCGGTGCGCCCAGACGACGGCGAGGCCGAGCGCGGTCAGAGTCGCGGCGAGCCCCAGGGAGAACGAGAGGATCAGGACCAGGCCGAGCGCCACCTGGTGCTGGGCGATCGCGCCGAGCAGGACCACGAGGGCCGAGGGGCAGGGAATGACCCCGGCGGACGCCCCCATGCCGACGAGAGCACGCCACGTGATCCGATCGGGGGCGGGGTGGTGGTGATGGCCCGGCCCGTGCGAATGGTGATGATCGCTGTGCCCGTGCGAGTCGCCCGGGACGGCGTTCGCGCTGGAAGGAGCGAGGGCGTGTTCGTGTGGATGGTGCGCGTGCTCACGCGGCTCAGGAATGGCAGCCGGTGGCCCCCGCTGGGCCCGTCGCCAGCGCATGCGCGAGCGGAGGGCGACGGCGCCGATCGTCACCACGATGAGACCGGAGGCGAGCGAGAGCCACGGGTAGAGCTGCTCGGGGAGCACGTACTGCGCGAGCACGAGCGTGACGCCCCCGAGGGCGAACACGCCGATGGTGTGGGTAACGGTCGTGATCGCTCCGAGGACCATGGCGTGCCGGGCGGTCCCGCGGGTGCCCACGAGATAGGCCGCGACCATCGTCTTGCCGTGACCCGGGGAGAGTGCATGGATCGCGCCCCATGCGAACGCGGCGAGCAGGAAGAGGACGAGCACGCCCTTTCCGGCGGCGGCGCTCGAGAAGACGCCGGCGAACCCGTCGCCCCCGAGGTTCGTGGTGGTGGCGCCCGCGCCCGCTTCGCGCGGGGCGATGAGCGTGCCCTGTCCCGGCGCCGAGGAGAACGACGCCATCCGCTCGTTGAGCGGGCTCTGCAACTTGTCGGTGGGGTAGGAGCGCAGCTCGTTCGTCGGATCTCCGGAGGGTGCGCTCGAGCGCACCGCGGTCCCCGTCCCGGGCTGGGCGATGATGGCCTTCCAGCCCACCCGATCGGGGTACGTGCCGTCCTGCAGGACAACCTGGTGCGCTCCGGCGACCGGCGCCGTGAGGCGCAATTCGACCCGGGTCAGGGGCAAGCCGCCCTGCCCTGGCGGATGGGTGATCTCGCCGCCCGGAGTGAGCCGCAGCGCCAGCGGGCGACCGTCCAGCGTGGCGGTCAACCGTCTTCCCACTTCATCCCGCTTGCGGGCGAGGATCTCGGAGGGAGGTACGCCTCGCTCCTGAAAGGTGGGGATCTCGGCCTGGTCGAGGATGTAGCGCAGGTCGACCCGGTCGCGCGAGATGCGGACCTGGGTCAGGTGGTTGATCGAGAAGTTGCCGAGGGGGTGCGCCCCCGCGGCGGTGGCCGTCGCTCCGAGGAGCAGGCAGAGCGCCGCGAACGAGATCAGGGTTCGCCTCACGCGATGCCTCGCAGCGCACGGCGGGCGCGCGGCGCATAGAGGGGGGAAAAGCGCGGGTTGAGGGCGAGCGCTCGGCGGAGGTACCCGCGCGCTGCGGCGCGCGCCCCGACGAAGCGAGCGCTCATTCCCGCGTGGAAGAGGAACGACGGATCGCGCGAGCCGAGCTCGAGCGCCCGTCGCGCCCAGTGCAGCCCCAGCGCCGGTCGCCCGGCCCGCGTGAGCGCCCATCCGAGCGCGTCGGCGGAGCGCACGCTCGGCGCCTGCGCCCACGCCCGCCGTCCGAGTGTGACCGCCCGCGTAGGGCTGCCATGGTTCGCCTCGAAGAGCGCAAGGTCGACGTCGGTATTGACCCCGTTCGCTCGCAGGAGCTGCTCCTCGGCGCCGACCAGCGCCAAATCGTGCGCGGCTTGCGCTCGGCGCCCGGCGGCAAGCTCCGTCTCGCCCAGGGCGACGATGTACTGCGGCAGCGGCAAGCGGGCGACCACGTCGCGCAGGCGCGAGATCGCCGGCGCGTACTCTGCCCGGGCACCCTCGACTTGAGCGAGCCCGGCGCTGGCGGGCGGGTAGCCCGGCACGCGGGCCAGCGCAAGACGGTAGGCGGCCCCCGCCGCGGCGACGCGGCCGCGGACGAACTGGATGTCGCCCAAGAGCGCCTGGACATAGGCGACGTTCTCGGGTGCGTCTCCTCCCGCCGAGACCGCGTACTGCATCGCCTCCACGGCTCCGGGAAGGTCGCCGTGCAGCTCGCGGAAGTACGACACGCGAGCGTAGGAGGCGAGCGTGGGCTTGAGGTCGACGAAGCGCTGGATCGTTCGCCCCGCTTCGGGGTAGCGACCGAGCTCGACGAGTCCGTCGATGAGCGCCGGGTAGGCCTCGTCGGCCTGAGGCGCCAGGCGTTGCGCGCGCTGGGCGGCGGCCAGACCGCCACGGAAGTCGTGTCGCCCGAGCGCCACCGTCGCGGTGCCGACGGTGGCGCTGACGTTCCGCGGATCGAGCCGCAGGGCGGTGCGCAGCACGCCGTCGGCCTTAGCGTAGTAGCTCGCGTCTCCGGTCTCGCGCACCCGCTGGTAGTAGGCGGAGCCGAGCGCGGCCCACAGATTGGCGTCGCCGGGATGCAGGCGAAGCGTCCCCTGCAGCACGGCGATCCGCTGAGTCGCGGACTGGCCGGACCGCAGGGCTCCGACTCCCTCTTGGCTCCCGTCCCCGGATCGGCTCGGCGACGTCGAGCGATTGAGCAGGGCGAAGACGGTGAGCGCCGCCACGAGGCTGACGATCACCGTGGCCACACCGGCTCGGTGAGGTTGCGGAAGAGCCATGCCTCGCATCCAGGTTCGGATTCTCGCGGGCGAGCGGGCGGAGGACATCCGCGTCGACGTCCTCCACCCGCTGCCCGGTCGTGCTACGGCGCGCCCGAGACGGGCGGGGAGGGCAGGCCCGGCGGGGAGGCGCCGGTCGGCGCCGACGGGCCTCCCCCGGCGGGCACCGGAGTGTGCCCGGGCTCGAACCGGTCGGAGGGCGCCGAGTCGAACCCGCCGGTCGGAAGAGCCAGGTAGGGGAACGTGGTCAGGAACGGCTTGTCGTTCTGGTCCACCCCGTCTCCCAGCGGCGCCCGGTTGCCCTTGAGGTAGCCCGCGACCGCCTCCACGTCGATGTCGACGATGTCGTCGGCCAGACGGCGCCCGTTCGGGAACCCGGCCATGTCGCCGCCGAGCACCCCGAACCGATTCGGGTTGCTCGAGGGCGGTATGCCGAGGTTCAGCTTGAGGGTGTCCGCCTGGGCCGGGTGGCGCCCGATCTGGTTCAGGCCCGGGATGCCGGTCAGGAACACCTGAACGAGGTCCGTGCGGTTCTTGGTCGGAGCGCGAACGACCGGGAACAGCTTGTTGATGACGGCGGCGAGCTCGGGCGTGCGCACGAAGCGGCTGAAGTTCCGCCCGTCGTTCTGGGGCTGCGTCCGGTTGTAGAGGTCCTTGCGGCTCAGTGGGTCGATGACCTCGTTGAACAGCGGATTGCCGAGCCTCGAGACCTGGACCTGCGGTCCGCGCGAGCCGCGGTTCGAGTTGAAGGTTTGGTTCGTGACTTGGAGCGCGCGCCGCTCCGTCGAGGCCCAGACGCCGACGACCGCGTTGCCGGCCTTCGGCCCGGACACCCGGCGGCGGTTGCTCGTGACCTGCGACTTCGGCACCTGGAGCACGACCGCCTCGATCGAGTTGCCGGAGAAGTCGTCCTTGCCGCCCCCGGTGTTCCCCGTTGCCGACCGGAAGTTGATCGAGTCGAAGACCGCGCCGAGATCGACGAAGAACGGATCGTCGCGCTGACCCGCAAACGTCAGCCCACCGCCGCGCACCTTGTGGATCGCCTGAGCGGCCAGACGGCCGTAGTTCGGCATCGTCTTGGATCCCACGTTGCTCGGCGACACCGGGACGTTGCGGGCAAGCACTCGACTGGAGGCACGCGTCCGCCGTCCGGAGCGCCGGAAGCGCTCGAGCGAGAGCGTGTAGGTCTGAAACGTGTTGAGGGTCTTGTCGAAGACCGAGTTCACCGGCCGCACGGCGTAGAGGAAGGAGCGCGGGTTGCGCAGCCGGGTCTTGAACCGGTACAGGTAGCGCAGATCGGTGCGCCCGTCGCCCGTGTTGTCGATGTTCAGGTAGTAGAAGGCGCGATCGTCGAAGCGGAAGAAGTTCGGACCGTTGGCTGGGTTCTCCCCGGGGATCCAGTTGCCCACGATGGTGATGTCCTTCGTCGCGTTCGGGGCCACGAACGCATACGTATCCGTGTTGTCGGCCGTCGGGTCGAGCATGATGTTCGGCGCCTCGCGATGGCTCGAGCCCAGACTCAATGGCACGACGATCGCACCCGCGACCACGGCGGCGGCCACGGCGGACAGGGCGGACGCCCTTACGACACCCAAGCGCTTGATGAAACGCATCTCACTCCTCACGAGTCAAACAACGTCGCGACGGGCGACGACCGATCTGTGCGTTGATGCGCGTCAACCTAACGTCCGGATCACGAGGCGCGCGGCAGTACCCGGGAAGGTGGCGCGGTAGCACACCCCCAACGGGGACAAACGCACTGATCCGTGGATCGCCGTCGCCGCGCATGCCCACCATGCTTTCCCGGCGCACGGCGCTCGTCTCAGGCGCGGGACTCCTCCTCGCGCTGGGCGGATGCGGCGCGACGCCAGCCGTGCTTCCACCGCCCGGCACGGTACGTACCGTGCCGGGCCCGGCCACAGCCCGACCGCCCACCACGACCCGAGTGGGCACCAATCCCACCGCGGTGACAGTGGGCTTCGGCGCGGTCTGGGTCACGAACAACACCGACGGAACCGTCGATCGCCTCGATCCGGCGACGGGCCGCCTCCGCGGCCGGGCGATCTCGGTGGGGGCCGGCCCCCTCGCCGTGGCCACCGGCGAAGGTGGCGTCTGGGTTGCGACGGGAGACGGCTACGTTCGCCGCCTCGATCCGAGCACGGGTCAGGTCGCCCGCGGCGGCGCCCGAATCGACGGCCTCACGGGAGTGGCCGTAGGCGAAGGCGCGGTATGGGCCACGAGCAGCGCCGCCGGGACCCTGACACGCATCGATCCGCGCACCGGCCAGGTACAGGGGCGGCCCCTCCCGGTCGGGCGGGGGCCTACGGACGTCGCCGTCGGCGGCGGCTCCGTCTGGGTCGCCGACAGCGTTGCCGGCCATGTGGTGCGTGTGGACCCCCGATCTGTCCGCGTAACGGGGCGCACGCCGGTGGCACACGCCCAACCAGCCGGTCAGGTTCTCGCGCTCACCTTCGGAGAAGGCGCCGTCTGGGTAGCGAAGACCGACGCACGACTCGCTCAGCCGATCGACCTCGTCCGGCTCGACCCCTCCACCGGACGGAGCTCGGGCGCGCCCCTCCGTATCTCAGGACGGGTCGGCCTCCGGCTCGCAGCGGGCGCCGGTGCCGTCTGGGCGACCGACGCCGGCAACGCGCTCCCACCGGCACCTCGACGACAGCCGACCGTCCTTCGCGTCGACCCGCGCCGCCAGGCGCTCGCCGGACCAGCGGTACGCGTGGGCCTCGACCCCAGTGGCGTGGCCGTGGGCGCCGGAGCCGTGTGGATCACCAACGCAGGGGCGAACAGCGTCACCCGCGTCGCTCCGTAGCCGCCGGCCCTAGCCCGAGCGGTGACAGGGCTCTCAGCGAGTCGGGGAGACAGGATTTGAACCTGCGACCGCCCGGCCCCCAGCCGGGTGCGCTACCAGACTGCGCCACTCCCCGTGGTCCTGCAAGCGGGCGACGGGAATCGAACCCGCCCTAGAAGCTTGGAAGGCTTCTGTGCAGCCACAACACTTCGCCCGCAAGCCCGTCGGGGATCATAGCCGGGGTCGGTGGGGCTCAAGTAGCCTGGGTGGCTCGGCGCGCCTCGGTCGGAACCTCGCCGCCGTCGTCGGTCAAGCCGACCGGCGGCCACGGGCCGAACCAGTTGTCGCGCGCGCCGTCCAGGGTCACCGTCGAGCCGGAGAAGGCGCGGCCGAGCGAGGAGCAGAGCAGGGCGATGAGCCACGCGTGCTCCTCCACGCGCCCGAGGCGCTGCAGCGGGACCGAGCGCGCGGCGCCCGCGCGCACCACGTCCGGGTACTTGGCGAGCGCCTCGGTCTCGAAGTGGCCGGCGGCAGCGGCCACCACGGCGACCCCGTCGGGCGCCCAGCGCCCCGCCCATTCGCGCGTCAGCCCCTCGACCGCGGCGCGCGCGGCGCTCGAGTGCGTCATCCCGGCCAGCCCATGGTGGGGAGAGAGAGTGACGTTCACGATCGTCCCGCCGCGGCCGCCGGGGCGAAACGCGCGCGCGACCGCGGTCTGCGCCATGCGCGCCGTTCCACCGACGTTGAGGCGCGTGACCGCCCGCCAGCCCTTGAGCGCGATCGCCTCGGCGGGCACGAAGTACTGACCGCCGGCGTTGTTGACGAGCGCGTCGAGGCGCCCGTGGCGCTCGAGGGCGAAGTCGACCATCCGCGCAGCGTCTGAATCGGAGCGCACGTCGCCCGCGATCCAATCGCAGCCGAGCTCGTCGGCCGCCGCGGCGAGCACCTCCTCACGCCGGCCGGCGATGACCACGTGGGCTCCGCACGCGACGAGCTCGCGCGCCGCCGCCTTCCCCAGGCCGGTGCCGCCGCCGGTGACGAGCGCGACCCGGCCCGCCAGGGCTTGCGGAGCGAAGATCTCCGAGGCGGAGCTCACGCGCGCGCGACGGCGCCGCGCGCCGCCCGGACCGCCTCGTCAAGGTCGGGCAGGTCGCCCGCGTGCTCGGGTAGGTGGCGCGCGCGCACGGTCCCGCCCGCGTCGACGGCGAACGTGCCGGCGGCCTGCCAACGCGAGCCGCTCGGATGCCGGTTGCGCACGCCGCGCCGGGCGAGCCGACCCACCGCGAGCAGCGAACGACGGCCCGTGAAGTGCGCGAGGCTCGTGCGCCCGAGCCCCCATGCGGCGTAGGCGTGGCGATCGGGGTCGGCGATGACGAGAACCTCTCCCGCCCCGCCGATGGCCTCGAGCCAGCGCGCGGTCGCGCGCGCCGGTGCGTGGCTCACCGCCACGACGGTGACCTCGATGCCGTTCCCCGATGCCCGCTCGCGCAGGGAGCGGAGCGTCGCCTCCGCGAACGGACAGCCCGCGTGGCGCAGGAAGGCGACCACGGCAGGCCCTCGAGGCAGGCCGGGCGCGGGGAGCGCGGGTGCGGGCGCCCCCACCGCAGGGGGTGCGGCGGTGGGCCGGGAGGCGGGCGGAAGGAAGGTGCGCGGGTCCATCGCGCGGATCCTAGAGCGAGGCGGCGGGCGCTCAAGCCGCCGCGGCGCGCCGCCGATGAGATTCCCAGCAAGTCACTCACCAGAGCGACTCGTCTCCCGAGAAGGGCAAACCGTCCGTGAGGATGGGACGCAAAGCCACGGAGCTCCCCCGCCGGGAGCCAGCCGAGCTACCGAAGGACGCGGTACCCCGGGCAGGCGAAGTCCCGATCGCCAGGAGCTTTCAGTGTCTCGCAGCCTCTGTCTGGGCCTCGCCCTCGCCGCCGTCGCGGTCCTCGCGGCGCTCCTGCCCGCCACGGGGGCGCTCGCGCGCCGACCGGCGCCGGCACCGACACACCTCGAGCTCATCAACTTCACGTTCCCGCCCGCGCGTACGGTCTCCCCGAGCGCGGCCCGTCCGGCGCGCCGTGCACGTCCGGCTCGCCGTCGTCTCGAGGGCACCCTGCTCGTTCACCTGCGCGCGGGACGGAGCGCCGTCCTGCGCAGCGCGCCGGGGGGAGCCCCCGTGGCGCGCCTGGGCGCACGCACCGAGTTCGGCTCGGCTACGGTCGCGCCGGCCTTGGCGGTGCGTGGTCGCTGGCTCGGAGTCTCCTCCCCGGCGCTCCCGAACGGCCGCCTTGGTTGGATCGACGCTCGCAGCGACGCGATATCGCTCAGCCGCTCGCGCATGTGGATCGACGTCGACCGGGCCGCGCGGCGCCTGCGCCTTCACGACGGTCGGCGGGTGGTGCTGAGCGCGGTCGTCGGGGTCGGCTCCCCTTCCTCCCCCACGCCCGCCGGTCGCTTCGCGGTCACCGACCGCCTCGCTGGCGGCCGCTTCTCACCGGCCTACGGCTGCTGCGTACTGCCGATCTCTGCCCACCAGGAGCACCCGCCCGCCGGGTGGGCGAACGGCACGCGCATGGCCATCCACGGCACGAACGACCCGGCGACCATCGGGCAGGCGGCCAGCGCCGGCTGCGTGCACGCGGAGGAGAGCACGATGCGCGCGCTCGTGCAGCGGGTTCCGCTGGGGACGCCGGTGCTCATCCGCTGAGAAGCGAGCCTCCTGGCCGCGGGGAGCGGGGGTGCTGGGATTCGAACCCAGGTTCACGGTTTTGGAGACCGCATCCATTCCCCGCCGTGGCGGGCGATTCGGCGGGTGCGCGCCACGGTGCGCGCCAGTCAGTCGGCGAGCTGCGCGAGCCTGGCCTGCGTGTTGGCGCGCTCGAGGTAGGCGCCGAGCAGGGCAGCGGCCTCGTCTTCGTTGCCCGGGAACAGGTGCCCGTATCGGTCCATCGTTATGGCGATGCCGGAGTGCCCCATGTAGGTCGAGAGCGCCTTCGCGTTGACGCCCGCGGCAATCATCAAGGACGCGAACGTGTGGCGGCATTCGTGGAGGCCGATGGGCCGAAGCGTGTCGTGCGCCGCCCAGGCACGCAGCGCCCGAGCCGTGACGCTCGGCCGGGTGAACGGACGGTCTCCGGCGCCGAAGACGAGCCCTTCGCCGGTGCCGCTCATCCGGTGCTCGAGGAGCAGGTCCCGGAGGGTCGGCACGATGGGCACGCGGCGGCGGCCGGCGCGGCTCTTCGGTTCGATGACGCCCGCCTTGGGGTCCCAGGAGCGCTCGACGCGGATGATGCCGGCGGCGAGGTCCACGTCGGCCCAGCGCAGCGCGCGCAGCTCGCCGAGCCGGAGCCCGGCGTACATCGCGGTGGCGTAGAGCGGCCGTTCGACCCCGGATAGCGCGGCGAGGAGCGCGGCGGCCTCCGTGGGCGAGGCGATGCGGTCGCGCTGGCCGCGGACCGCGGGGAGCCGGACGCCGATGGTCACGGGCACGTCGTCGGCGTGGTGGCGGTAGACCGCGCGGAGCGGGAGCAGTGTGTTAGGGATGGTGCTCGCCCCGAGCCCGGCCGCTTGCATCCGGCCGACGAGGGCTTGGAGATCACGCCGCTCGAGGTCGGCGAGCCGCACGGCGCCCACGTCGGGCAGGACGCGGAGCCTGAGCGCCTGCTCGTAGCCGCGGACCGCGGACGGCTTGTAGGCATCGCCAGAGCGGGTGCGCGCCACGCCGTCCCGAGCGGCGGCGAGCCACGCTTCGGCCGCCTCGGCGACCGTGAGCCGCACCGGGGCGCGCATCGCGCCCTTGGCGACCATCGCACCCGCATCGTGACGCCAACGGCGCGCCTCGGCCTGCGAAGCGAACGTCTTTCGCACCTTCTGCCCGTCACGCTTGGAGTAGACGGCCGCCTCGTAGGACGGCTTGCAGTCGCAGCGCGCGCCGCCTCGGGACGCGCAGGAGCGGGCATGGCGGGCACGGATGCCGGTCGGGGCGGCCATCAGATGCGCTCGCCGAAGCCGAGCGCGGACTCGAAGAGCCCGACGATGGTGACCATCTCGCGGACCATCGAGGTCGCGTCCTGCAACGGCAGGGTCCGGCCGTCGCTGAGCGCCTCCTCTACCTCGTCCACCACGCGCTTGGCCTGGCCGAACCAGCGCTCGGCGAGCGCCGAGCGCACGAGCTCGGCCTGCTCCGCGTTGAGAGTGACGGTCACGGCGCGAGCGCCGCGGTTAGGGTGGGAGTGCATCAGGACCTCGTTTCCTGGTGCCGGGCCCGGGGCGCTCCAACGCCGCCGGGCCGCTTTGCGTTGTGACCGGCAGTCTAGCACAGAATCTATAGCGGCTATAGTTCGGTGCGTGTCTCGTGCCGATGGCGTCGCGTCAACCCACACGGAAAAGACGCGCGCGGCGATGCGGGAGCTGCGCACGCTTGGGCGACGTGCCGAGCGAGCACGTACCACCCTTGAGCGTGCCGTGGCCCAGCGTGACGAGGCCATCCTCGCCGCCGCCGGCGCCGGGGCGGGCCGCCAGGCCATCGCCGACGCCGCGGCGGTAACCGTCGGGCGGGTGCAACAGGTCCTCTCCGAGCACGGCGCCGCCCGCCCGTACCGGCGTGGCCAGCCGGAGTAGCCGCCGGGGCGCTGGCGCACGACTGGCGCGCACCTTTCGATTTGCAGGGGCTTCAGAGGGGCGCACGGTTAGGTAGACCGCGCTCATGCGGCGTCCTCGAGGGTCCGGGCCGCGTTGCGCTCGAGCCACGCTTCGAGCTCGCGTACCGGGATGAGCACGAGCCGCCCGCGGCGCACGACGCGCAGCTCGCCCAGGACGTGGCGCTCGAGCGTGTCCACGCTCACGCCGAGGGCTTCGGCCGCCTCGGGCTTGCTCAGCGCCAGCCGGCCGCCGGCGCCGTTCGCGGTCCTCACGCCGTCTCCCGGAGCCGGAGCAACGCGAGCAGCTCATCGAGCGGGAGGGTCGCTCGCCACGGCTCGCCATCGCGCCGATGCGCGACCACCGGCAGGTCATGCGGGCCGCACGCGGCCTCAGCCTGCCGCACCGCGGCGGGGAGGTCGAGCCGACCGGCGTGCCTCTTGACCTCGAGCACGACGCCCGCCGGGCCGTCGGTCACGTCGCCGCCGCCGCCGAGCCACTCCCGAAGTTCCGATGGGCACGGGTCCACCCGTGCGCCTGGAGCAGCTCGAGGACCTCAAGCTCGCCGCGGGCCCCCTTCCTCCTCGAACCGGCGCTCATCGCTCCTCCTCGGCGTCCGCGAGGGCGGCAAGGGCGGCCTCTATCCGGGCGTGCGCGCGGGCGCCGTCGCGTATCGCATAGGCGACTGAGGCCACCACGTCGCGCCGTCGAGCAACGGGCGGCGGGTCGGCCTCGAGAGCGGCCAGCGCGAGGCATGCCCAGCCGCCGAGGTCGGCAGCTTCCTCGAGCATCTCCTCCAGGAGCCGGCCGATGCCCTCGCCGGCCCAGCGGTCGCCATACATGACGTCGCCGAGTTCGAGGCGCCGTTGGGCGTGGGCCGCGAACCCCGAGGGTCCCGCGTCGCGCTCCGCGGAGAGAAGCAGACGCCGCTCGCGGCGACGGTTGCGGATCGGCCTCATCGGTCGGCCCTCCCCGTCGGGCTCCCCGTCATCTGGTCCGCACAAGGTCCCGGACGAGACTGGGAAGCGCTTGGACGTCGCAGAGGACAACCTCCGCACCGCAGGCATATCGTTCCGAGAAGTCGGAGGCGGGACGTTCGGGATCGTCGTCAAGTCGAACTGGACTGTGTGCTCCATGAATCCGAAGTCCGGCAGCACGGCGCGACGAGTGCGGCTCATCGTCGCCCGACAGTGCTGACCCGCTGGTTCGCAGGGCACGCACTCCAAGTTGGCGCGGGGCTCACGCTCAAAGCCGACGAGCAGAGCCCCGACCACCGAGCACCGCTCCGGGCTAGGAGGCGGCCTATCCGACCTTGTCGAGCTTGCGTGTCTGGTGCCTCATCGGCCGGTCGCGCCGTCAGCGGAGGCGGATCTCGACGCGGCGATTGCGAGCGCGGCCGCGCGGGTCGTCGCCGCCGTCCTTGGTCGTGTTGGCGGCGATGGGGTTCGCCTCGCCGCGGCCGACGGCGCGCAGCGGCGGCGCGCCGGGGCCGAGCGAGCGGGCGAGCGCGGTGCGGACGGACTCCGCACGCCGGCGCGAGAGGCCCAGGTTATAAACGGATGAGCCCTTGGCGTCGGTGAAGCCCACCACCTGTACGACTCGCGGCCGGCGCCGGCGGATCTCGGCCACCGCCTCGGCGATGCGCGGGCGCGCGCCGGGGGCGAGCTGCGCGCGGTTGAACGCGAAGAGAACGTCGGACTGCAACGTCAGCTGTGTGCGCTGCACAGTGAACGACCCGTCCAGCGACGAGACCGCCGTGTCGAGGTCGAGCACGGGCAACGTGAGCGGCAGCACCGGCACGTCGCTCGGGGATGCGGTCGCCGTGCCGGGCCGGCTCGCCGGCTGCGCGCCGGCGGTCGCGGCCAGTGCCGCGCCCGCGACGAGCAGCGCTGCCGCGAGCCACCTAGCCGAGCGGGACATCCTTGAAGGTGCCGAAGTGCGGGACGAAGACGTCGACGGCGCGCACGTCGGCCGGAGGAGCGCCGAACGTCGCGGAGAGCAGCAGCGGAGCGCTCTTGCCGACGAACGCGGTGCTCAGATTGCTCTCGCACGCGCAGGCGCCGGTCGGGTCGCGGCCCACCAGGTACTTCTTGCGGTTCTTCGCGTCGATGAGAAAGACGCCGTCGAGGCTCGTGCCGCCGGAGATCGACGTCGCGCCATTGCCCGTCTGCTTCTCGAAAAGCCCGTCGTCAAAGGTCTCGGCGACCTGTGCGGTGGTGCCAGCGCCTGGCCCCTCCTGGAGGCGGAGGATCAGAGCCGTCGTTGACCCTGAGCGCTTGAGCTCGGCGATCTGCAGCGTGACCGGCTGCTTATCGACGAGCCCATCGCGCGAGGCCAACGCCGGGCCGGTCTTCGACACCGGCGCGCCGGCCCCGGTCGTGGAGGCGGGCGCGGTCGTCGTGCCCGACCGAGCGGCGCTGGTGCCGACCGTCACGGTCTTCGTCGATCCCGAGCCGCCGCACCCGGCGATCACCACGCAGACCAAGAGGAGTCCCACCACACACCTACTCATGTCCCGGGCCCTACCCTCCGGCGCGGAGCCATACACCGATGTGGTGGACGGGCGTGAAGCAGAAGACGGCGCAGCTTCCCGGTTGGTCGAACGGGAAGTCAATGTCTGCGTTAGCCGGCAGGAAGGCACGCCACCACGCCACCGCCGCTACTGCACGATCGAGTCTAAGCTGGGGCAGTGAACGACGGCTACGCGCGCCGAGTCCAGCCTTTCCTCGGCCCCGACGAGGAGCTCGAAGCGGCCGAGAACGTGGTCTGTGTAGCGACAGGGAGGGGCGTCCATGCCCGCGCCCCCGGCGCGGGCGGCGTCGGGTTGCGTGTCGGTGGAGCGCTGGGTGACCGCCTGGGCCGCGTGGGCGCCGTGACGGGCGCGCCAGAGAGCGTCGCGCGCTCCATCCCCTATCGCCCTGGCGGGCTCGTGCTCGGGGTCACCCAGGCCCGTGTAGGTCTGTGGACCGGCCTGACGCTGGGCGCGCCGGCGGAGGTGTGGTCGGCGCCACGGGAGGTCGTAGCCATGGTCGAACGCCGACCGCGCCGGCAGCTGCTCGCCCGCTTCCGCCTGCACTTCGCCGACGAGTCCTCCGCGGCCTTCATGACGCCGAAAAGGAAGACTATCGAGCGGCTGGGCGATCTGCTCGGTCGCTAGCCGACGCGCGGGCGCTCGACGCGGCACCTGGTGTTGACGGCCTACAGGCTGCTGGCGCTCGACCTGGACCGGCGGACGGCCGGCTCGCGCGCCGTCCGATCGCTCCCGCTGGCCTGCTCCCTCGAGCCGAACCGGACCGCTGACGGCAGCGCGGGGTCGTGGGCCAGGCAGTAGGCGCGTCCGGTCAGCGCGGGCGCGCAGCACATGCGCCCCGCCCGGGTGAGCGCCTGGCAGCCGCGATGCAACCTCCTCATGGGCCGAAACGCTCGCAGCCGGCCAGGACACCCCGGAACTGCCGGGTGCGCGCCAGTCGCGCGCCAGTCACCTCCCCACGCGAGCGGTTCTCAGCGGTCCTCGGCGGCAACCGTGCGCGCCAGTCCCTCGGCCTCAGCGTCGGTCAGAAACCGCGTCCGAGCGGGGAAAACGCCGACGTAGCGGCGAGCAGCGCCGGAGCGGGGGTGCTGGGATTCGAACCCAGGTTCACGGTTTTGGAGACCGCGC
>JAABUR0100006270.1_pt1 | contig 14631 bp, 13 predicted proteins | sample 5560091 | NCBI WGS metagenome assembly JAABUR01 (sample SAMN10711879, study PRJNA513375) | rock metagenome | isolation source: Antarctica rocks | place: Antarctica: Victoria Land, University Valley sud
CGCGGAAGCGTTCAAAGAGCCCGCCGAGCACCGCTCACGCCCCGCAACTGACCCACCGCGCCACCACCGACCTCATCGCGACCCGATTCACGCCACCGACCGGCCCGATCGGTGGATCCGGGCTTAGTGTTCAGATGGCCCTTCGTCGCCCACCCTACCGGCCGCCATTCTGCCTCCCGAGCGCGACGACCTCAGCCTCGGTCCTCGTCCTCGGACCCGCCGCCCACATCCTCACCGGCGTCGGCCCAGCTCGCCGACGATCTGGGCACTCTGGGGGCGGTGCGATGACCACGCACATGACATATCGGGACGCCGGATCAACTGGCAAGAGCGTGAGCGCCACCTGCAAGCAACCGATGTGGCCAAGGAAACCGGCCCCGTGAACACCATCTACATCGAACTCAAACGCCTCACACCAGCCGAACGACGGGACCTCGCCAACGCCCTCCTACGCGCAGCATGGAGCGCCGCGCTCGAAGAAACGCGCATCCTTCTCCTCGACCTGGTCATCGAAGCAGACGAGTCCGTTGTAGGAGACGCGGCGTGAACGGCGGGGAGGAGAGAGCTCTAAGCGACGTCCGTGCGGTCGCAGAGGCCCTCGCGGATGTTCTTGCAGAGCGCGGACTCGTGGTCTCAGCAGCCCCCGCTTCGCCGGCTCGTGTGTTGGACGCAGCCCAAGTTGCGGTGCTGCTCGGACGGGAGCGCCACTGGGTCTATGAGCATGCTGGCGAGCTTGGGGCGTTTCGCTATGGAGACGGGCCCAGGGCTCGGCTTGGCTTCGATCTCATCGCGGTGGAGCGGTGGATGCGCGAACGCCAGGTCCGCGGGCGCGCGCAGCCAGCAAGTAGCCGGCGCCGGCAACAACGGCGCCCGGCCAACGCGGCCGATGGGATTCCTTACGAGGTTCCTGGATCGGGCTAGGATCGCGCGAGGTGATTAGAGGGCTCGGCGCGCAGAGACGCGGAGCTTCCCGTGAAATTGGAGGCGGTTCCATGCAGGCTTCTTGGCTTTCCGGTGGTTATCCATGAGCCGCCAAGCCACCGGTCAGATCAGCGTCAGCGCGCTAGGAGACAGCACGCGCGCTTTCCAGCTGCGCTTTCACGCCCAGGGACGCCGCGAGCGCGTGACTCTGCACGAGCGCCGCGACTGCGAGTGTGGATGCGGCGGCGGTTGGAACGAGCGCACCGTCGCTGTCGAGCTCGAGAACATTCTGGCTCGCGTCAAGGTGGGCGTGTGGCGCAAGCCCGAGGTCGTCGCGCCCCAGGCGACCCGACGGGTGCCCACGTTCCACGAGTACGCCTCCGGCTGGCTGCAGTCCAAAGTCGACGGGACCCTCGGCGACCGGGCGATCGAGCCCAACACCCAGGCCGACTATCGCTGGCGGCTGTCTAAGCATCTGCTGCCGTTCTTTGGCACGCATCGACTCGATGAGATCGACGCGCCACTGTGCCAGGCGTTCAAGACCGCCAAGGTGCGGGAGGCTGCCGAGCTGCGCAAGGCTATCGCCGCGGGCGCGGTCCTTCGCGACCATCGAAGGCGGCGCCTCCACCCGCTGGGCCCCGCATCGATCCGCAAGCTGATCGACTGCCTGGCGGCGATCCTCGACGAGGCGGTCGAGGACGGCCACCTCAACCGAAACCCCGCCCGTGGCCGGCGGATGCGCGTAAAGGTTCCTAAGCCCACGCGGACCTTCCTGGAAATGGACGAGCTCGTCGCGCTCACCGACGCCGCCGGTGAGCAGGACGTACCACTCGCCCGCGTCTCGTCTTCGCAGGTCGCCGGACTCGGACCGACTGCGGCAAAGGTCGCCGAGCACCTCGCTGCTGGGATGCGGGCCGGCGAGATCTCGGACGAGCTCGGACTAGCCAGGTCGACGGTCAACTACCACGTCAAGCGCATCGTCGCCCGGCCGCCGAGTGACTACGTCGGGCGACGCGCGGTTGTCGCCACGCTTGGTGGGGCGGGCCTACGGGCGAGTGAGCTGTGCGACGTACGCCTGCGCGACGTACGGCTGCACGACCCCACCGGCGCGCGGTTCCGCATTCCCGACGCAAAGACCGAGGCCGGCATCCGCGAGGTCGAGATCAGCCCCGACCTCGTTGAGGAGGTCGTCGCGCACCTTGACCGGCTTCGCCGCGTGAGTCTGCCGACCGACCCCGATGCCTTCCTGTTCCCGAACGTGCACGGCGGTCGCATGAGTCGCCAGCGGGTCGCCGAGATCGTTCGCGAGGCCGCCCAGCTCGCCACGGGGCAACTCGTCGAGCGCGCGCTCCCGCCGCTGCCCAATACCACCCCCCACAGTCTGCGCCGCACATACATCTCCGTCGCGTTGCTCGCCAACCGCTTCGACGTCCTGTGGGTGATGAGCCAGGTCGGCCACGCGGACTCGAAGATGACCACCGACGTCTACGCCCAACTCCAGCAACGCGCCCGGCGGGAACACGGCGAAGCGTTCGACGCGCTCGTCCGACGCGCCCGCGAGCGCCTCTACGGCACCCCAGCAGGACCCACCGATACGGCCGACACACCGTCCATTAGGCCACGGAATGGGCCACGAGCGCAAAAACCGACCGTCGAGGATGTCGTCGACGAGTGGCGCGACGAAGCAGAAAGACCCTGATAACAGGGCCTTTCCCGAGTGGCGAGACCCGGACTCGAACCGGGGACACCACGATTTTCAGTCGTGTGCTCTACCAACTGAGCTATCTCGCCGAGCAGTGGGGAGGCTAGCGGGGTATGGTCGGGTGGGTGGGTCCTCGAGAAGTCGCCATTGGGATGTCGATCGGGCGCGCGGTGCTGGGCGGCGCGCTGCTCGTCGCGCCCGCGAAGACGGCGGAACCTTGGATCGGACCGGAAGCCGCTCTGACCGCCTCGCAGGTCGTGATCCGGGCGATGGGCGCCCGCGACATCTCGCTCGGGCTCGGGACACTTGTCGCCCTGCGCGAGGAGCGCGTCCGGCCGTGGCTTGCCGCGGGCGTTCTCGCCGACGCCGCCGACCTCGTCGTCACGGCGATCGCCGGGCGGGCCCTGCCGCCTGCCGGCCGGACGGGGGTCATGGCGCTCGCCGCCGGGGCGACGGTCGCCGGGCTGGCCCTCCTGCGCGAGCTGCGCTGACCCCGGCCTCTAGCCCTCGAGCATCCGCGCCAGCAGTTCGCGCGCCCCGGCCTTGGAGAGCGGCTCGTTGAGGTTCCCGCACTTGGGTGACTGCACGCAGGAGGGGCACCCGCTCGTGCACGGGCACTCGGCGATGAGCCGGTAGGCGTCCTCGACCAGCGACCCGAACTCCCTGAAGCCCTGGCGGGTTATTCCGACCCCGCCGGGGTGCCCGTCGTAGATGAAGATCGTCGGGCCGCCGGTCTGGGAGTGGAGGTTCGTCGAAAGGCCGCCGATGTCCCAGCGGTCGCACATCGCCAGCAGGGGGAGGACGGCGATCTGGGCGTGCTCGGTCGCGTGGAGCGCGCCGAGCAGGGCGTCGATGGGCACCGACGAGCCAGTCAGCGACGCGGGCAGCTCATACCACAGCGCCTGGGTGGCGAACGTGGTGTCGGGCATCTCGAGCGCGGTGAAATCGATCGTCTGGTGGTCTGAGACCGCCTTACGCTGGTAGCCGAGCACTTGCTCGGTCACCCGCACGCGACCGAAGGACAGCGTCACGCCCATCACCTCGCGGCGGTCGAGCAGCGCGTCGATCCACGTCTCGGTCTCGCGCTTGGGCTGCGTGTACCAGTCGCCCGAGAAGGGTCGAACCAGCGCCTGGCGCTCGTCGAGCTCGAGTGCCTGGACCTCGTAGGAGCGGCCGAGGTGGAGGTAGATCGCGCCGTCGTGGGCGGCGCCGTAGGCGCGGGAGGCCTCGATCGTTCCCAGCAGCTCCCCGGAATCCGTTTCTATCACCGTGAAGACGTCGGGGGAGGCCGAGCGCAGGGATACCTTCGCGGCCGGATACTCCTCGGGCCGGCGCAGCGAGAAGCGCCCCGCTCGCTCGCGCAGCTCTCCGGAGTCTTCGAGCCGCTCGGCGTAGGCCCGCCAGCGCGGCCCCAGCGTCTCTGCGTCCTCGTCGCTCAGCGGCCCTTCGTGCGCCGCGCAGAGGAGATGCTGGAGGTGGATCTGCTCGTTCTCGTGGTCGAGGATCGCCGCCTCGACCGGGCGGTCGAGGAACTCGTCGGGGTGGCGGCAGAAGAACTGGTCCAGCGCGTCCTCGCCGGCGACGTAGAGCGCGAGTCCGTTCCCGCGCCGGCCGGCGCGGCCCCACATCTGGCGCAGCGAGGCCACCGTCCCCGGGAAGGTCACGCAGATCGCCGCGTCGAGCGCGCCGATGTCTATCCCGAGCTCGAGCGCGTCGGTGGCCACCACGCCCATCAGCTCGCCGGAGACCAGCATGCGCTCGAGCTCTCTGCGCTGACCGGAGGTGTAGCCCGCGCGGTAGGGCGCGATCCGCTGCGCGAGAGCGGTCTCGCCGTCCGAGCGAAGCCGCGCGGCCGCGTTGCGGGCGACGATCTCGACCGCCTTGCGCGACTTGATGAAGCAGATCGTCCGCGCGCCGCGCGAGACCAGCTCGGCCAACAGGTCGCCCGCCTCGGTCAGCGCCGAGCGCCGCGTCCCGAGGTCCTCGTCGAGCAGCGGCGGGTTCCAGATCGCCGTCGTGCGCACTGCGCGCGGCGAGCCGTCGCGGTCGACGAGCGCGATGTCCTCCAGGCCGGTCAGCCGCTGCGCGAGCTCGACGGGGTTGGCGATCGTCGCCGTCGCCAGCAGCACCCGCGGCTCGGTTCCGTACGCGTTGGCGATCCGGCGAAGCCGGCGCAGGACGTTGGCGACGTGCGAGCCGAAGACGCCGCGGTAGACGTGGGCCTCGTCGACCACGACCACGGCGAGGTTCGCGAACAGGTCGGCCCACGCGCGGTGGTTGGGCAGGATCCCTACGTGGAGCATGTCCGGGTTGGTGAGCACCACGTTGGCGCGCTTGCGGATCGCCGCGCGCTCGGAGCGCGGCGTGTCGCCGTCGTAGATCGCCGGCCGCACCCGCCGGCCCAGCCCCAGAGCGTTGAGCGCCCGCGCCTGGTCCTGGGAGAGGGCCTTGGTGGGGTAGAGGTACAGGGCGCGCGCCTTGGCGTCGGTGCACAGGACGTCGAGGGTCGGGAGGTTGAAGCACAGTGACTTCCCCGAGGCCGTGCCCGTGGTCACGACCATCGGGCCCGCGGTCGCCGCGTCGAGCGCGTCGCGCTGGTGGGAGTAGAGGCGCTCGACCCCCGTGCTTCGCAGAGCGGCGAGCAGGTCGGGATGAAGGTCATCGGGGAGATCGGCGAGCACGGCCTCGCGGGCGGGAGCGCGGGTCTGGGTGACCAGGCGGGCGTCGGCCCGGCCGGTCTCCAGCAGCGCCTCCCAGGGCTCGACGTCGCGCAGGACGGCCATCGCACCGATGCTACGCTCGCCGGCCTCATGACCGCTGCGCAGGACTGGTCGCGCCGCCGGAGCCATCATCACGCCGAGTTTCCGGCCGAGGCGATCAGGCGGACAAGGCGCGAGACGATCTCGGTCTGCCTTCCGGCGCGCGAGGTCGCGACGACGATCGGCCCCATCCTCGGGGCGCTCCTCGGATTACGCGACGAGGGCGTGGTCGATCAGGTCGTCGTCGTGGATGCCGGCTCGGCCGACGGGACGGCGCCCATCGCCGAGCGGGCGGGGGCCGAGGTCTATCAGGAGGCAGACCTCATGCCGGGCTTCGGCCCGGTGCGCGGCAAGGGCGATGCGATGTGGAGAGCGCTCTCCGTGCTCGAAGGCGACATCGTGGTCTACCTCGACTCGGACTCCGAGGCCTTCGGCCCCCACTTCGCGTGCGGACTGGCCGGGCCGCTGGTCGGCGATCCCGACGTCCACTTCGTCAAGGCCTTCTACCGGCGGCCGTTCAGGCTCGGCGACACGGTCATGCCCGACGGCGGCGGGCGGGTGACCGAGTTGACCGCGCGGCCGCTGCTCAACCTGTTCTGGCCCGATCTGGCCGGCCTGCGGCAGCCGCTGTCGGGCGAGGTCGCCGCGCGCCGGTCGGTGCTCGAGCGGGTGCCCTTCGCCACGGGCTACGGCGTGGAGATCGCAATGCTCATCGACGTCTACCGCGCGGTCGGGCTGGACGCCGTCGCGCAGGTCGACCTCGACGTCCGCCAGAACTTCCATCAGCCGCTGGCCGACCTCTACCCGATGGCCTGCGCCGTCCTCCAGGCCGCCGCGACCCGTCTCGCGCGAGAGGGGCGGCTGGACGGGCCGCTGCCAGACGAGGTCCTCCCGCCGGGCACCGGAGGAAGGCCATCGGGAGACGCGGTCCCCGCCCCGATCGCCGGGCTGATCGAACGACACGAGCTCGACCTCGTCGAGCGCCCGCCGATGGCTTCGCTGCGCGCCGCGGCGTGAGCCGGTGAGCCTGCGCTGCCTCTACTGCGACCTCGACGGGACCCTGCTGGGTAGCGGCGCGTCGCTGCTGCACGACGGAGAGGGCGGCTTCACGCTGCTCGGCGTCCGGGCGCTCGAGGCATGCTCGCGCGTCGGCGCCGAGGTCGTCCTCTACTCCGGACGCAGACGGGCTCAGGTAGACGAGGACGCGCGGCTGATCGGGCAGAGCGCCTACATCTTCGAGGCGGGAGCGGGGCTGGTGCTCGACCGCGAGCTGCACTGGCTGACCGGCGAGCTGCTCCCGGGCGAGCTGTCCATCTTCGAGCAGATCGAGGCGTCGGGCGCGCCGGCGCTGCTGCTCGACCACTACCACGGGCGCTTCGAGTACCACAGCCCGTGGCACGTCGATCGCGAGGTCTCCCATCTGTTCCGCGGCCTTGTCGACGTCCGCGAAGCCGACGCGCTGCTCGCCGAGTGCGACCTGGGCCACCTGCGACTGGTCGACAACGGGAACGTGGCGCACCGCGAGGACCTCACCGGCCTCGGGCAGACGCGCGCCTACCACCTCGTCCCGGCCGCCGCATCGAAGGCGGGCGCCGTCGCCGCTCACATGATGGCTCGCGGCTATGACCGGGAGTCGTGCGTCGCCGTCGGTGACTCGCGCGAGGACATGGGCGCCGCGGCGGCGGTCGGAACGTTCTGGCTGGTGGCCAACGCGCTCGAGCGCGATCCGACGCTCCGCGAGGACATCTCCAAGCACGACAACGTGCGCGTCGCCGAGGCGGCGCACGGCGAGGGGGTCTACGAGGCCGTCGTCACGACCCTGGCTGAGCGGCGTTGATGCGGTATCTGGTTGCGAAGGTGCTCGGAGGCGGGCTGTCATGCTTCACGTTATGCTTTTCGTATGACGACGGTAGCGGTACGGCTCCCTGATGCACTGCTGGCCACGCTCGACTCGCTTGTGGAGCAGGGCCGCTACACCACACGCACTGCCGCGGTGCGAGATGCGCTCGAGCGACTGATCGAGGACGAGCGCCGCGCGGCTGTCGATCACGCCATTCTCGACGGCTACGCGCGGAAGCCACCCGAGGCGCCCGATCACGCCCATCGCGCGCTCGCCGAACGGTCGATCCGCCAGGAGCCCTGGTGAATCGGGGCGAGGTCTGGTGGGCTGGGGATGTCCAGGCGCGCCGGCCGTACCTTCTCCTGACGCGTCAGGTAGCCATCGACGTCCTGCACTCCGTCCTCGCGGCGCCGGCGACGCGGACCGTTCGCGGCATTCCCACCGAGGTCCAGCTCGACGCATCGGACGGCATGCCCGAAGCATGCGCCCTGTCGCTGGACAACCTCACCCTGCTTCCCAGGGAGTACCTGACGGAGCGCATCTGCACGCTCGGCCCCGAGCGGATGAGCGCGGTGTGCGCCGCTGCGCGCGAGGCGCTTGACTGCTGAGGAGAAGGAGCGCTGACAGCGCCGGCGGGTGGCGCCCGGTCAGTCACTGCGCCGGAAGAAGTCCCGCACGCGCTCCCAAGTACGTCGCCAAAATCCACCCGCCACGCGCCAGCGGGCGGCCGGCGGCACCGTGGTGCGGACGAGAGCGACCCAGTCGTCGAGGGGGAGCTCGCCCGAGATCAGGCGCCCCAGGGCGGCGGTCACCGGCCCGTCGACTCCCGCGCGTTGCAGCGCCGTGGCCAGGAGCGGCACCGACTCGAGCGCCTCGACGGCTTGGCCGATGTGCGCGGCGATCTCAGCCGAGGGCACTCCCTGGGCGAGGAGCTCCCCGGCCCGGCGGTTGCGGCTCTGCGGGGCGAGCGCGGTGGCGACGAGGTCGCCCGTTCCCGCCAGTCCGATGAGCGACTCGGGCCGGGCGCCGAGGGTCTCGGCGTAGCGCCACACCTCGGCGAAGATGTGGCCGGCCGCGGCACCCGCGGCGTTGAGCCCTTGCGCCTCGGTCGCGCCCGAGGCAAGCGCTGCGGCGTTCTTCGCCGCGCCGGCGAGCTCGACCCCGATCGGGTCGTTGGACGCCTCGCATACGACGCCCGCGCGCTCGAAGACGCCGGCGAGCGCGAGCGCGAGCTCCTCGCTGGTCGAGGCCGCGACGAGCCCGGCTCCTTCCCCGACCATCTCCTGCGCGTGGGCAGGACCGCCGATGCAGGCGATCCGCTCGTCCATGAAGAGGCTCCGGAGCATCACGGTGGGTGGCGTTCCGTCGGGCGCCACCAGCCCCTTCGCGAGCGACACGACCGCCGCCTGGTTGGCGAGTCCCGCGCCGCTCAACCCGGTGATCACGCCGTAGAGATCGTGCGACGGCACGCCGAGGAAGACGACGTCGGCGCGCGAGAGGCCGGCCGAGACAGGCTCCACCCGCAGGTCCCGGGGGAACTGGACGCCGGGGAGGTAGGTGCGGTTCTCGCGCGCGTCGTCGAGGATGCGGCACTGCTCCGCCGTGCGGGTCTGGAGCGTCGCCCGGAGCCCCCCACGGGCCAGCAGCACCGCGACGGCGGTACCGAAGGACCCGGCGCCGATCACGACCGCCCGGCGAGGGCTCTCTCTGCGCGAGCGGTCGGCCATGCGCGGGCGAGCCTATAGGCGTGTACGCAACCGACGTTTCAGACCTTCCGGGCGCTGGTCGTCGGGCAGGTCTCCCAGACCGGGCCGCGGACGGTGTGCGGGAGCAGATCAGCGTCACCACGCTGCGCTGCCTATGGCCCGGCGCGTTTACGCCGGAACGCCCGGCGAGCTCAGGAACGTGGTCGCGATGCTCGAGGGCCTCGCGGCCGCTAACCGCCGATCGTCGCCGCCCACTCCTCGTACGGTGATCGCGTGGCTACTCCGGAGAGAACCTGGAGGGCGGAGGAGTTCCTTGCCCTCCCCGAGGATCCCGATCACCGGCGGGCCGAGCTCATCGACGGTCGGATCGTGATGCACGACCCGAAGCAGCTGCACCAGCTCGTCGTGTGAAACATCATGCTCGCGGTAGCCCGTCGCAGCGCTCCGCAGGCTCCCGGGTTCGATGTCGAGCACGTGCTGCGCCCGCCCGAGATCCTCGCCACGCCGCTTCTTCCCGGCTTCGAGGTGCCGGTCGAGGACCTGTTCCGCTTCCCGTAGCCACGGGCGCGGGTACTGCGCTGAATCGGCGCTGTACGCGACAGACTCGACGCAGGTCGCGGCGTACCGTGGGCCGATGACCACCTGTGGACCCGCCGGCCGTGTCGCGCTACCGTGAAGCCGTGGCGACCGCCGAGCGCACCTTCACAGCGGAGGAGTTCTTCGCTCTGCCGGAGGATCCGTTGCGACGGCCGGCCGAGCTCATCGACGGACGGGTCGTGATGGACGATCCCCGGGGTCTACACCAGCGCATCGTCGTGAAGCTGCTCGTCGCGCTGAATTCCTGGATCAGCGGCGCGGAAGGTCGTGGACTTGTGATCTTCAACCAGCACCAGCACCAGCACCTCACCGATCGTGACGTCCTCAGTCCCGACCTGCTCTGGTGGGCAGACACCGCTTGCGTCGACCCGCAGAAGAACGTACAGCCGGTTGCCGACCTCGTGGCCGAGGTCCGCTCTCCTTTGACCTGGATGCATGACATCGGGGTGAAGCGGAGGCTGTACGAGGAGCACGGCGCAGGCGAGCTGTGGCTCGTCGACACGAGCTCGTCCTCGGTGATCGTCTGTCGCCGGAGCGAGCCGGGTGCGCCGCGCTTCGACGTTGAGGCCGAGCTGTCCTCACCCGAGCTGCTGACCTCGCCCGCGCTGCCAGGTTTCGAGCTGCCGGTCGAGGACCTCTTCCGCTTCCCGTAGCCCGCCTACGTCGCCGGCTGGTGCTGCCCGGCGACGATCTTCTAGGCGGCGGCCTCGACCTCCTCGAGCGTCGATGCCCTCCTCGGGCGCCTCGATGTCGAGCAGTCGCTGCTCGAAGGCCCCGAGGTCGCTGCGCGCGCGCCTCGTCGAGCACGCGGCACTGCTCCGCTGTCCGCGTCTGCAGGGTCGCCCGGAGCCCCCCGCGGCCAGCAGCACCGCGACTGCCGTACCGAAGGATCCCGCGCCGATCACGACCGCCCGGCGAGGAGTCTCTCTGCGCGAGCGGTCCGCCATAAGCGGGCGAGCCTATCCGCGCGAGGTCGTGATCGAGGCCGCGGAGGCCTGCGGGCAGGCAGTCGCCGACCGTCAGTCGCGGTCCCCGGACGCTACGCCGGGTTCGCCTCAAGGCGCGCGTGGGCTACCGCCGTCACTCGTTCCCGACCTTGATGGCCAACCTGTAGGTGAACTTGGAGGTTACCGGCGTGACGTTGATGACCCGGACGTTTACGTCGAGCTCGCTGTCATCCAAGTCGACGAAGGTGCAGCGTGTCTCGGCGCCGATCTTGGCGCCGACCTTCGCCTTAATGTCATCGGGGCAGCGGACGGCTTTGGGCGCTTGGCCCTTCTGCTCGGTGAGGATCTCCTTCACCCCCTGCTGGAGCTCGGCCTTCTTGATCTTGACCCGCACAACGCTCCCGATCTTTATGGCCAACCTATATTCGTCTGCGTCCTCCGCGCGGACTCGGACGCTTACGTCGGACTCGCTGCCATCCAACGCGCCGCCATCCAAGTCGACGAAGGTGCAGCGCGTCCGGGCGCCGACCTTCGCCTCTACGTCGCCGGGGCACCGGATGGAGAAGTCTTCCGGCGCGAGTTCCCCCTCTCCCTTTCCGCTGCGGAAAGGGAGCCTCTTCCCGGTGAGGGACTTCTTCACCGTCTGCTCGAGCTTGGCCTTCTCGAGCTTCTCGACCTCCTCCTCGCAACCCGTGGCGGCGAGGGCGAGCATCGAAACTGCTGCCGCTAGGCGCGGTCGGGTCATCGCTTCCTTCCGTAGTGGCGCGGGCTTCTCAGGGCGGAAGCGCGCGTCAATTGTCATGGACCGGCCGGCCGCCGTCCAAGACGGAGCTCCTATCCCGCCATAGGCAAGGCCTATCCGTTGTCGAAGCGCCTGCTCATGCTGCCGCGATTGCGCGATCGCCGCAGCGGGGCCAGTCCAGGAGGAAGAGCTCCCGGAGGTCCGCGCGCTCCGGGTCCATTTCCAAGCTGCACGGGTGGACCGCCGGTGATGCCATCCAGGCCGACGAAGAACTGGACGCCCGAGTTGGTTGCGAACGAGCTGGGGAGGAACGGTGGGCCGATGACCACCCTTGGACCTGTCCGCCGTGCCGCGCTATCGTCGGCCGCCGGAGAGGCCCTGGGGAGCCGAGCTTCGCCGAGGGAGCGGAGCTGCGCATGCCCGAGTCGCTGAGCTCGCCGGCGCTGCCAGGCTTCGAGCTGGCGGTCGAGGACCTCTTCCGCTTCCCGTAGCCGCCTACGCCGCGGGCTCGCGCTGGCCTCGCCGCCGCCTACGTCGCCGGCTCGAGCTGCCCGCCGACTATCCTCTCGGCGGCGCTCTCGACCTCCTCTAGCGTCGATGCCTCCTCGAGCGCCTCGATGTCGAGCAGTCGCTGCTCGAAGGCTCCGAGGTCGCTGTGGCCCACCACCGCGTGGCACGGGACGCCCGCCTGGCGGCAGCGCGTGGCGATCTCGCCCAGGAGCTTGCCCTGGAGGGTCTGGGCGTCGATGCGCCCCTCGCCGGTGATCACCGCCCACGAGGCTCGCATGCGCTCCGAGAAGTCCAGCGCGTCGAGCACAAAGGCGGCCCCCGGCACGAGGCTCGCCCCGAAGGCAGCCCACAGCCCGCCCGACAGGCCGCCGGCGCAGCCGGTCATCGGCTCCCCCCGGGGATCGCGCGGCAGGCGCTCGGCGAAATCGTGGAGGCGCTTGGTGAGCCTTTCCACGGTCGCCTCGTCCGCGCCCTTCTGGGGGGCGAAGACCTCGGCGGCACGCTCGAAGGGCATGCGCACGTCGCAGACGACGGTGAGCCGGGCGTCGTTCAGGCCGCCGGCCTCCTCGATCGCCTCGATGGCGCCCGCGCCGCCGTCGGTCGTCGCGCTTCCGCCGACCCCCACGACCACCTCGTTCGCGCCCGCCGCGAGCGCCGCCAGGATCAGCTCGCCCGTGCCCCTGGTGCTGGCGGCCTCGGCGTCGCGCTCCTCCTCCGAGACCAGTCCGAGCCCGGAGGCTTGGGCCATCTCCACGACGCCGGTGGCTCCATCCTCCACCAGTGCGAAGCCGGCCTTCACCGGCCGGCCGAGCGGGTCTGACACCTCGGCAGCGGAGGTCTCGCCGCCGAGCCCCAGGACGAGCGCCTCCATCGTTCCCTCTCCGCCGTCGGCGACCGGCAGCGCCTCGCCGCGCAGGCCCGCCGCCTCGACGCCCCGCACGAGCGCCGCCGCAACCTCGGCGGCGCGAAACGTCCCCTTGAACGCGTCGGGGGCGCAGAGGACGAAATCCGACTCGGGCGGCACCCGGGCAGCGTACGCCGCCTGAGCAGTTCTGTGGCCGACCCGCGTGTCACCCTTCCGGCGATGGCCACGGCCGACCACACCATGCTCGACGCCGCCGGCCGGGAGGTTCGGCTCTCCAATCCGGGGAAGGTCTACTTCCCTCGCCCCGGCTGGACCAAGCTCGACCTCTGCCGCTACTACCTCGACGTGGCCGACGCCACGCTGATCCACCTGCGCGAGCGCCCGACGGTGATGAAGCGCTTCGTCAACGGGATCGAGGAGGAGCCGATCTGGCAGAAGCGCGTCCCCCAGAAGGTGCCCGACTGGCTCCAGACCGCCACCGTTGCGTTCCCGAGCGGACGCACCGCCGAGGAGCTGGTCGCCAACGACGCGGCCCACCTCGTATGGGCGGTCAACCTCGGTGTGATCGATTTCAACCCGTGGCCGGCGCGGCGCGGCGATCTCGACCATCCCGACGAGCTTCGCGTCGACCTCGACCCAACCCCCGAAGCGTCGTGGGACGACGTGCGCCGCGTGGCGATGGTGGTGCGAGAGGTGCTCGAGGAGCACGAGCTGCGCGGATGGCCGAAGACGTCGGGATCACGAGGCATCCACGTCAACGTCCGGATCGAGGCGAGATGGACGTTCACCGAGGTGCGCCGCGCCGCCCTCGCCCTGGCCCGCGAGGTCGAGCGCCGCTCGCCCCTGGCCACGAGCAAGTGGTGGAAGGAGGAGCGCCACGGCGTCTTCGTGGACTACAACCAGAACGCCCGCGATCGGACGGTCGCCTCCGCCTACTCCGTCAGACCGACACCGGACGCGCGGGTCTCCTGCCCGCTGTGGTGGGCGGAGGTCCCCGACGTCGAGCCCGCCGAGCTGCGGCTGGACACCGTCGCGCAGCGCGTGCGCGAGCACGGCGATCCGAGCGCGGAGATAGACGTCCACGCGGGGTCGCTCGACGCCCTCCACGCCCTCGCCGACCGCGACGAGTCGGAAGGCCTGGGCGACGCTCCGTGGCCGCCCCACTTCCGCAAGCAGCGAGGCGAGCCCAAGCGGGTCCAGCCTTCCCGCGACACCGACCGGCCGACCCAGCGGGGCCGGGCCGGCGACCCTCAGCCCGGCGGCCCGCCTTCGGGCCACGCCGAGCAGCGGCGTCCGCGGGAGCCCGGCAAGCGCCGCGCTCCACGCACCGGCCAGGGCAGGCCCGAGGAGTTCGAGGAGTAGCGCGTCGCCTCGTGCGCGACGACGGCGCCTGGCCCGCGCTGGCGATACGCGCAAGGTTCTGCTCCATCTTCCTGCTTTGACTTCGCATACCGAACCGTGGGCAAGACAGCCCCGGGGCGAGGCGACGGCGCTCAGGCGAAGAGCTGGGTGATGTCGCACTCGCGCGGGGGCTTGTCGTCGCGCCAGCGCACGACCTTCGCTCCGTGCCGGATGCGGCGACCGCTCACGTGGTCGAACGTCACCTCGATGACGAGCTCGGGGCGCAGGAGGATCCACTCGAGCTCGCGGTCGCTGGCCCAGCGGCTGGGGTCGCCCTTGCCGCGCTCGCCGGTCTCGTAGGGCTCGAGCTGGGCGACGAGCTCGCGCTTCTGCTTGGCGGTGAAGCCCGACGTATGACCGACGACCTGGAGGTCGTCGCCGTCGTAGAGGCCGAGGATCAGCGAGCCGACGGTGCCCTCGGCCTTGCCCGGACGCCACCCCACCACGACTGCGTCGATCGTTCGAACGCGCTTGATCTTCACCATGCCGCGCCGTTCGCCCGGGAGGTAGGGCGCGTCGAGCTCCTTGGCGACGACGCCCTCGGCGCTGCCCAGCCACGGCTCGGCCTCGGAGAGCTCGCGGGTGCACGGCGTCAGCTCGACGGGGGCGGCGACGAGCAGCTCGAGCTTCTCGCGGCGGGT
>JAABUR0100006272.1_pt1 | contig 14631 bp, 11 predicted proteins | sample 5560091 | NCBI WGS metagenome assembly JAABUR01 (sample SAMN10711879, study PRJNA513375) | rock metagenome | isolation source: Antarctica rocks | place: Antarctica: Victoria Land, University Valley sud
CGGCGAGTGGGAGGTCACCGGGCAGGTCGAGCAGCGGCGCGAACCAGCGCGCCGCGTCTCGGAAGCCGCCGCGTTCTCCCCAGAAGTGCACCAGGCTGGCCGCGGTCTCTTCGGCGTGCGCCTGATCGGCCAGGTCATCGCTGCCGAAACCGAAGGCCAGCGCAGAGTCGATGGTCGAGCGCAGCGGGTCGAGTCGGTCGAACGCCGTGCCGATGGCCGAGTCCCTGAACGACCGCTCGGCATCGGCCGCGATCTTCCGTACACCGCGAAGGACAGCGCTGTTTGCTGCCCTCATGTCTCCGGAGACGTCCAGACCGTCGGTGCCGTACGCCCGGATCGTTTCCAGGATGTGATAGGTGGCGCCAGCGTCGGCAGGATCGCCCGGATCGCCGCGGACCACGAGACTCGACCGGACCAGCGACGTCAGGGTTGGCCGGACATCCGGCGTGTCTGGCTCCGTGGGGAGGTTCGGCGTCATCCAGCTCGCCATCGTCTCGCTGAAGGTGCCGCTGAACAGGCAGAGCCGGCGAAACAGGGCCCGCTCGGCAGGGTTCAACCGGTCCTCGCTCCAGGCGATGCAGGCGCGGATGGTCTGATGGCGGTTCGGAGCGTCGCGTGGGCCGCCAGTCAGCAGGATGGCCTGATCGCTCAGGCCATCCCGGATCTGCCCGATCGTCAGGTGATCGATCTGGGCGGCGGCCAGTTCGAGCGCCAGCGGCAGCCCATCGAGGCGCCGGCAGATCTCTCCGACCGCGGGGGCGGAGGCGTCCGTCAGTTGGAAATCGGGCCGCATCGCGCGAAGCCGTGAGCTGAGGAGTTGGACGGACGGAACCTGCTCGAATTCGGAGCTCATTGCCGCCATGGCGAGGTCTGGGGTCGGAAGCGGATGGAGCTCGAGCCGGTGCTCTCCACGGAGGTTGAGCCGCCCGCGACTGGTCGCCAGGACCCGGAGTCGCGGGCAGGATGCGAGCAGAGTGGCGATGTGAGGTGACGCGTCGGGGAGATGTTCGAGGTTGTCCAGGATCAGAAGGAACTGGCGCGACCCGATCGCTGCCGCAATGGCCGGCAACGTGTGGCCGTCGCCGTCGTCCGGCAGCCCGAGGCTGGCGCCGATCGCCGGCACGACGAGCTCGGCGTAACGGAGGGGAGCCAGCGGGACGAAGGCGATCCCATCGGCGACGAGCGGCTGGAGTTGCGCTCCCGCCGTCATCGCGAGGTGCGTCTTGCCCATGCCGCCTGGCCCGATGATGGTGACGAGCCGGGCATCGCCGTAGCCAAGGAGTTGGGTCAGATACCCGAGCTCTTGCTCACGCCCGACCAGTGGGTTGGGCGGTGTTGGGAGTGGGGTCAGTAGCTCCCGCGACGGAGCGACGGCGCTGGATGAGGTCGGCGTCAGGGCCAGCCCATCGGTGAGCATCTGGTCGAGCTCTGGGTCAGGTTCCCGTGCGTCATGATCGCCGAACGAGATGCGATATTTGGTCAGCGTGACGACGCGCCCCGTCCCGATCTCCCCAGCGCAGCATCGCCTCGATCAGCAGACGATGACCCATCGCGTTGGCCGGCTCATGACGGACGAGTGCTTCGAGGGCGGGGATGACGCGTTCTGGCTGTCCGGATTCGGTTGCCCGTCGTCGGAGGTCGTGAATCAGATCCAGACGATGCCCGCGCATGGCGTCACGACGGGCGTCCAGCCAGGGCGCCGGCGTCATCCCGTCACAGAGATCACCGCGATAGAGTGACAGCGCATGCTCGATCTCGACCATCTCCACCGGGTCACCGGCGCGGATTCGGACACCGAGCTCGACGACGATCCGGACATCGATTCCGCAATCCACCGTGGCCGGGATGAGCAGGGTGTCGGCGTCCCACTGGATGAAGGCCGATGACCTGCCGGTCCGCAGATCGGGCTCGAGCAGATGGCGCAACGAATGGACGCTCTTGAAGAGCGCGTTGGTGGCGGACGCTCCGTTGGCGTCTGGCCAGAGCGCGCTCGATAGCTCGTCCCGGCCGGCCCGCAGCTCGTCACTGGTGAGCAGGAAGGCGAGCAACTCACCGGCCGATCGGCGTCGCAGCAGACCGGGGGGAAGTTCAGATGCGCCGACGAAGTACCGCACGGGACCGAGCAGGTCCGCTCGCAGCGAAGGGCGTGTCTCGTGCTTCATTCCGGTCTCCCGCGGAGGGATCGCATCGGTGCGTACCGTAGTGGGACTGGGGACTCCCCTATTATTGCCGATGCGGGCAAGTGCGTTGACGAGTGGCACGTCCTCTTCGCCGATCGAAGGCGTGACCTACGTGACATGACGTTCGATCGATGAGGAAGACGCGCAATGGAACGAGTGTGGGCTGGACTTGGAGCGGGGGCGGCGGTCGGCGCGCTGGTCGGCGCGATCGTCGCCGTCCTGTTGCGGACCCTGACGAGCCTGGATGTCTCGTGGCTCTACATCGTCGCGCTGGCCGCGGTGATCGGCGCGGTGATCGGCGGCAGCCTGATCCTCGTCCGCCTGGACCGCGAGCCCTACCGGCTGCACGAGTGGGCGCCGCTGCGGAACGAGACGATCCTGCGCCAGGCGACGCGCCGTTACCGCGAGGCCGGCTGGGAGGTGCGCGACACCGGTGATCAGGCGATGACCTTCACTCGCCGTGCCCGGCCCAACGCCGGCATCGCCGTGCTGCTGCTGCTGGCCCTGATCGTGCCGGGCGTCGTCTACTGGTTCGCCGTCAAGCGGACCCTGGTCACGACCATCGTGACGACGCCGGTCCCGGACGGGAGCGAGATCGAGATCTCGGTGAATCAGAGCGGCGATGGGGGCCGGATCTCGGCAGTGGCATTCTTCAACTCACTCCACGACCTCGTCTCCGAGCCGACCAATGGCCGGACGGAATCGATCTAGCTCGCGAAGTCCCGATTGTCGCGACCGCGTCGCCACCGTTCGGTGACACGTCGCTGTCTTCGGCGCGTCACAATCAACCTGACATCGTCGAACACCGGGCCGGAGCGGCGGACGTATCCGCTCGGCCGGTCGTCAACGGGAACCTGGCGGCACCGTATCGCGTTCTGAACGATGGAGATGCGACGTGATGCGATTTCGACTCGAGGACCGCCCGGCCAGATTCCGCCTCGTCTTCCGCTCGCTGGCTACGGCGATGCTGCTGGCCGTCCTTCTCATCCCGGTGGTGGCAGGGCTGCTGACAGCACCGGCCACCGTCTCAGCCCAGAGCAATGCCGTCGTCTGGCGGAACTACGACGTCACGCTCGATGTTCAGACTGATGGCCGGGTGCTGGTCACGGAGCGGCAGGTTGTCAACTTCAACGGTGGTCCATTTCATACGGCGTTCGCCAACATCCCGACCAACCGTGTCGACGGCATCACCGACGTCGCCGTCGCCGAGGAGGTCGACGGGACGCTCCAGCCGTACCAGGGAACCCGATCCTCCAGCTACAGTGAGCGGCCCGAAACCTTCCAGGCCCGCCAGACGTCTTCCGAGATCCAGATCGACTGGGCCTTCCCCTCGACCACGGGCGCGGCCCGCACCTTCGTCCTGACCTACACCGTCATCGGTGCCGTCCGGAGTTACCCGGACAATGTCCCGCCCAATCAGCAACTGTGGTGGAACGCGATCCCGTCCGATGTTTCCAAGGTTGCGCCGGTCGTGAACGCGTCGGCGACGATCATCCTTCCCGAAGCCGTTCCGCTCGATCAGGCGCTCGTCGACCAGTACAGCGACGATACGAGCCTGCCTGCCAACCCCGGACAGGCCCGCGACGTGGCCAACAACGGTCAGTACAGCACCGACGGCCGGACCTGGACGTACCGCGCCAGCGACCTGCGCAACGGCGAGGGTCTGTTCGTCCGGCTCCAGTTCCCGCCGATCCTGAACAGTCCCGTGCCGTCGTGGCAGCAGGCCGACGACACCCAGCGCCGGGCCGACGCCGTGGCCGCCGACCGGGTCGGGACGCTGCGGCTGGTCTTCCTCGCCGCCGCGATCCTGCTCGCCATCGGCGGCAGCATCGTCGTCTTCGCCCTCTGGTACACCCGGGGCCGCGACCCGCACGTCGGCCTGATCGCCGACATCTACCCGAACCCGCCGGACGATCTCGCCCCCGGCGTGGCCGGTGCCCTGATCGACGAGCAGGCCAACTACCGGGACGTCGTCGCGACGCTGGTCGACCTGCAGGCTCGTGGTGTCGTCGAGATGACGCCAACCGAGGAGGGCGGCATGGTCGACTACCGGATCGACCTCAGGCAGCCGGCCTCCGGGCTACGCCGGGTCGAGACGGGGCTGTTGACGGTGCTGTTCGGGGAGAGCCCGGCGCCGGGCGCGACGGTCAACCTCAGCCAGGTCAAGCCGCGCTTCGACGTCAACATCCCCCGGCTGAGCGAGGACATCTACGCCGAGCTGGTCGACCACAAGTACTTCGAGCGCTCGCCGGAGGCGACCCGCGCGGCCTGGAACCGCGGCACCAGGATCGCGATGATCGGCGCGATCATCGCCGCGCTCGTGCTGTTCTTCTCGCTGGACGCGATCACGGGATGGATCATCCTGCCGATCGCCGTCCTGGTCCTGCTCACGATAGCGGCCCGGCGCCTTGCCAACGCGATGCCGCGCAAGACGATGGCGGGAGCCGAGGCGGCCGCCAAGTGGAGCGCCTTCAAGCGCTACCTCGCATCACTGGATCGCTACGAGAAGCTGGACGTCGAGGCGGCGCAGGGCATCTTCGACCGCTACCTGCCCTACGCGGTCGCCTTCGGCCTGGAGACGCAGTTCCTCGACCGGTTCAACCGCTCCGGGATCCGGCCGATGGCGATGGCCGGCGGCGACTTCGGCGGGGGCGACTCGTTCGACCCGTACCGTGGCTACGGGCGTCGCCGCCGGGGCATCGGTGGACCCGTCATCATCGTCGGCAGCCCGTTTGGTGGCGGTGGTGGCTTCGGCGGCCAGCAGGGCGGCGGCAACCAGCCCGGCGGCGGTTCGGGTGACGGTGACGGTGGTGGCGGTGGCGGAATGCCGGACCTGAACGACGCCAGCCGTGGCGCCCTCGGGGGGCTCAATACTGGCGCCGGCGGTCTGCTTGATATGCTCGGCTCCGCGGCCCGGACCTTCGGCGGCGGCTCTGGCGGCGGTGGCTGGGGCGGGGGCGGCGGCGGCTTCGGTGGCGGCGGCGGCGGCGGCGGCGGCGGCGGCGGCGGCTCCCGCGGCTTCGGCTGATCCCGCGCCCGCGCTGAGGCAGCCCCGATGGAGTCAGATCATGGCCAGCGTCCGGCGAGCCAGCCGGACGTTGGCCGCGTCGACCATCTGCCCGTCGACCGTAACCGCACCACGTCCGGAAACGGCGGCCTCATCCAGCGCCGCGACGATTCGCCTGGCCCAGACGATCTCCTCGTCGGATGGCGTGAACGCCGCGTTGCAGGCGGCGATCTGCGACGGGTGGATGCACCACTTGCCGTCGTAGCCCATCGAGCGGGAGACGGCGCAGGCGCGGCGGAAGCCGTCGTGGTCGCCGATCGCGGCGAACGGGCCGTCGATCACACGAAGCCCCGCGGCCCGGGCGGCGACGAGCAGCTCGCCGAGGATGTGGTGGATCCGGTGGCCGGGGTAGGCGGCGTCCCACTCGTCTGGGACACCGAGCGATCGCATCGGCATCCCGAGCGCCGCCGCGAGGTCGCCCGGCCCATAGACCAGCGCCTCGATCCGGTCGCTGGCCCGGGCGATCTCCCCGACGTCCCGCAGCGCCGTCGCCTCCTCGATGATGACCTCGATTCCGGTCCGGCGGTTTCGCCCGGTCGTAGCCTCCAACTGATCGAGTAGCCGGTCGACGTGGGCAATGTCGGCGACGTCGCGGACCTGTGGCAGGACGATCAGGTCGATCGGCGCCTCCGTCCGCTCGAAGATGGCGATCAGGTCGCGGTAGGCCAGTGCGGACGCGACGGCGTTGATCCTGATGGCACGGGGCTTCGCTCCGAAGTCGAGGTCAGGATCATCGAGCGCCCGGACGATGTTGTCCCGGGCGGTGTCCTTGTCGGCCGCTGCGACTGAGGCCTCCAGATCGAGCAGGATCATATCGGCCTCCGAGGCCAGCCCCTTGGGGAACAGGTCGGCCCGGATCGCCGGGACCGAGAGGATGCTGCGGCTCCGTCGCGGCGTGGTCGTCGTGTCGATGTCGGTCTCCTTCGGTACTGGGTTGGCCCGGTTCGGGTCCGGGGATAGATCGGCAGCGGGTACGATACCCGACGGGATCGACCATCTGGGCAGTCCTGTTGGCAGGGATAACGAGTCGGGGCAGGACGTTGACTGACGAAGACGGGACGGGACGGCAACCGCGGATTGCGGCGATCGGGACAGCGTCGTGGGATCGACTGCTCGCCGTGGAGACCTACCCGGCCGCCGGCGAGTACCGCGTCGTCCTCGCCGAGTGGTCGCTGCCCGGCGGGACGACGACCAACACCGCCGTCGCCCTGGCCCGGATCGGCGCTACCGTAACGCTGGTGGGCCGGGTCGGGGACGATGAGGACGGACGCCGGCTGATCGCCGCGATTGCGGCCGAGCCGGGCATCGACGTCTCGGCCTTCACTGTCAAACCGGGCACGGCGACGGACCGCTGCACGGTGATCGTCTCCGGCGACCCGCCCGACCGAACGATCCTGTGGCAGCCCGGAGCGGCGATCCTCCGGCGCGACCGGCTCGACATCGCCGGGCTGTTCGCCCACGACGTCGTGCTGCTGGACTTCGCCGACCACACCCTGCGCCGCTGGCTGACCGACCTGCCAGCCCACAGTTCGCCCCGGACCCGGCTGCTCGGGACGCTGACCTATATGGTCGAGGATGGCGTCCCGGTCGCGGAGGACGCGCTGGAGGTGGCGCTGCGCTTCGACACGATCGTGGGGAGCGTCAGCGAGCTCATGGCGCTGACCGGGACCGGAGACCTCGACGCCGCCACTGCCGGGATCCGGTCGCGGATGCCCGGCGCCAATCTGCGGAGCTGCGCGGTCTCGCTCGGCGCCAAGGGCTGCCGGATCTGCACACGCACTGAGATCTGGGACGTCCCGGCCCTCCCGGTCGACGTGGTGGACCCGACCGGGGCGGGGGACGCGTTCGCGGCCGGGATCGCCTGGGGAATGGCGATGCGCTGGTTCTGGCCACGGACCGGCCTGCTCGCCAACGCCCTTGGGGCCGCGACGACGACGGCCATCGGTGGGCAAACCGGACTTCCCGATCGGGCCGGCATTGGCCAGCTGACGGGGGTGCCGGAGCGGGAACTGTTCGTCGATTGAGGCAGTGCCAGGTCCGATCGTCTACTCGGCGCGAATCGCAATGGGGGCAGTCGCGACGGACCGGCTCGGCCCCGATGGGCTCCGGCCCCGCCCGTCCCTCCCGACCTGCGCCGCCATGCCGACGTTGCCGGTTACCTCAAGGTCCTGGAACAGAGCGGAGACCGGCCCCGGAACGGCGTTGGCGAAGAAGCCCGTCCCGATGCTGACGGTCCCGGCCGCGAACGAGTTGTCGGCGGCGATGCCGATCGTCTCGTCGTTCACCCGCAACTCCAGTACGAAGCCGGTGCAGGAGAACTCGAACTCGAACCGGTCGCTGCCCTGGATCAACTCGTCCGCCGGACCCTCCTGCAGGATCGTCGGGAGGGCGCCGGGCTCGAACCGGGTAATCGCGAAGTAGCCGTCGTGCGGACTCAGGTAGGCTCGGTAGCCGCCGTAGCCCTCGACCTCCCGGCAGGTCGCCATGATGTAGCGGTCCTGGATCGTCCCCTCGAGCTGGGCGCTGACGTGGATCGTCGCGTCGACGAGGATCGGTGAGCGGACCAGTGCGATCAGATCCGGGGAGACCTCCGGCCCGTCGATCTCCAGCCGGTAGTGTCCGTCCTCGTACCGGCCCAGGAGCCGCGTGTCGCTGGGTTTGGTCTCGCCCAGAAGCCGCATCGTGGGGTCGTCGAACCGGTCACTGAGCGTGATCGTCGAGTCGGCGTCCGGCAGGTTCTGGTCTGGTTCCGGCTGATTGGCGGCCGGTTCGTCGGTCGGCGCGACGACTGGTGGGGAGGTCGGTGCGATCTCCGGTGGGGCGGTTGGGGGCTGCACGACGGGCGGGGTGGTTGGGACCACCGTCGGTGGGACCGTCGGCGGCGCGGTCCCGGTCGGTGGGGAAACGGTCGGCGTTTCCGTCGGTGGGGCGGTGGCCGTCGGTGTCGGTGTCGGTGTCGGTGTCGGCGGCGAGGGTTCGGTCGGGGTGTCGGTCGGTGGGGGAGGCTCGGTCGGAACGATGGTCGGTTCGGTCGGCTCGATACTTGGCTCGTCGGAGGGGCCGGCCGGCGGCGATACCTGATCCGCGCCCATCGTCACGGGCGTGGCGTCGCCGGGTTCCTGCGCACCAGCGCCGCCGGAGACCGTCAGCAGTGCCACCAGAACGACGAGGGCTCCCGCCAGAGCCACTACGGCCGGCGTGGCGAAACGGTTGCTGAGGGGATGGCGGCTCGCCAGCCCTGTTGGAAGATGACCCTGCACGCTCCGCCTTGCCTTTGCGCCGTCGATTCGTGCGTATCCTACCGTGGAGTCCGGATCACCGGGTACCTGATACTGTTCTACGGAATAGTCTACGCGCTGTACGTTGAGCGTGTCGTCCTGATCGTCCCGGCCATTATGGTCATTCAGCGCCACCGAGGGAACTCCATGAGATGACAGCAGGTACGCACAGACAATCATTGACGCGGACCGTCAAGCGGCTGGCCAGAGCGAACGGGTTGACGGTCGCCGCGGTGACGTCGGCTGATCCCTTTCCGGGTCTGGAGCAGCACCTCGTCGAGCACATCGCCGCCGGTCGGGTCGACGGGATGGACTGGTTCACGCCGGAGCGGGCCGCCGTCAGCGCCGACCCAAGCCAGCTCATGTCCGGCGCCCGGGCGATCCTGAGCGTCGGTGTGGCCTACTGGTCGATCGACCCCGGTATGCCGGACGACGAACCGCGGGGCCGGATCTCACGCTATGCCTGGGGAATCGACTACCACAAGTTACTCAAGCGCCGGATGAAGACGGTGCACAAGGCGATCGAGGACGAGCTGGGCGAGACGGTCGAGGCCCGCCATCTCGTCGACCACGCCCGGATCGTCGACCGGGCGGTCGCGGCCCGGTCGGGGCTCGGCTGGTACGGCAAGCACAGCTGCATCATCGTTCCCGGCCACGGCTCGTGGGTCATGCTGGGGGAACTGCTGCTGGACCTCGACCTGGAGCCGGACCCGCCGCTCAACCGGGACTGCGGAAGCTGTGCCATCTGCCTGACGGCGTGCCCGACCGGCGCCATCGTCGCGCCGTACACGGTCTCGGCCCCGCTCTGCCTGTCGTACCAGACGATCGAGCAGCGCGGCGCCATACCGATCGAGCTGCGGGCGAAGATGGGCGAGTGGGTGTTCGGCTGCGACATCTGCCAGGAGGTCTGCCCGTACACCAGGGCCGCCCGGCCCGAACCGGACCCGGAGTTTCTTCCCCGGCACCTCGATCACGCCTACCCGTCGCTCCGGTGGCTGCTCACCATGAGCGAGGTGGCGTTCCGGGAGCGCTACGCCGGCAAGGCGACGCTTCGAACCCGCCGGGTCGGCCTGGCCCGCAACGCCGCCGTCGCGCTGGGCAACGTCGGGTCGGAGCGCGACGCGGCGGTCCTCATGACGGCCGCCCGTGAGCACGACGAGCCGCTCGTCCGGGGCCATGCGGCTTGGGGAGTTGGCCGCTTGATCGAGCGGGACGTCCTTGCTGGCACCTCGGCTCGATCCGCGCTTGACTTACTCAACAAGGTGCAACGGCTCGACCCGGACGACGGTGTCCGGGCCGAGACCAGGCGGGTACTACAGGCTATCTGACGATGCAGGATCAGGCCGGCACGCCGCGCAGGGAAGCCGGGGCGGTGGTTGGAACGCCGATCGCCTGGACGTTGTCGGCGACGAACTGCGGCTCCTCGGCGACGCCGAGCTCCCGCATGATCCGCTCGAAGCGGGGCTCGAGTTCGGCCATGATCGCGTCGCGGGTCTCCTGCGGAAGGCCCCAGATCTGCTCCTTGAACGGCCCGAGGGCGCGCTTGCGGGTGGAGTAATAGAACTGGGCGTCGGTCTGGCCCTCCTTGCGCTCGTCGGCGCGGGTCTCGGCCAACCAGCGGTAGATCTCGTCCCGCAACCCGGATGGGAAGTGCTCGCTGTCGAAGACCGCGTTCTGGAAGGCCGTCGCCAGGTGGACCTCGATCGCGTTGGACTCGGCGAAGCGGTTGAAGGCGGACTCGGGCAGGGTGCTGGCGCCGTGCTGGACCGCTCCACCGATGCCGTACTCCCTCCGTCCGGCGGCCGAGATGTCGGCCAGGACCTGGAAGTCGACGCTGACCTCCTTGATCGACCCATCCGGCAGGACTGTCCCGCCGTGGCTGGTGCCAGTCTGGACGCTGATCTTGCTGATCCCGACCAGGTCTGCGCCGGACGCGGACCGGTGGGCGAGTTCCCGCTGGAAGCCTGTCATGAAGGCTTCCATGTCGGCGACGGTGCTGTTGGTCTTGCCGACCTCGCCGATCTCGGCACCGACCGAGACGGTGATCCCATAGGGCTGGTTGGCCCGGATGAACTCCAGGATCTCGGCGGTCTGCTCGTAGTTGTTCCTCTGCTGCTCGACGAGGTCGTCCTGCTCGATGTCGACGAGGGTCGAGGCGTCGATGTCGATGTTGTAGAAGCCGGCGTCGATCGCCTCCCCGGCGAGCTTCCGGACCGCGTTGGTCTCGGCCTCCGGGTTGGCCTGGAACTTCGAGCGGGCGAACTGGAAGTGGTCGCCCTGGATGAAGACCGGGCCGCGCCACCCTTCCCTGATGGCGGCTCCGAGGACGGCCGCCGTGTAGTCGGCCGGGCGCTGCCAGGTGTAGCTCATCTCGGAGCGGGCGATCTCGAAGATGAACGAGGCGGTACCGGTCCGTTGGGCGGCCCGGAAGACGGCCCGGGCCATGTCGAAGGTCAGCGTCCGGATGTTCATCGCCGGGGTAGTGATGTTCTGGTAAGCGCCCCGGCCGGCGGCCATGTAGACGTCGTTGATCGACGCCGGGAAGACATCGAGCGCCTCGGCGGTCGCCCGGATCAGCCAGCGGGCGGCGTCGCGGACCTCGCCCTCGGGGAAGATCCCGGTCCGGACGAGCCGCTCGATGAATTCGCCGCGGATGGCGTCGTGGTCAAGGATGGCGACCCGATCGTCCTGGATGGTAAGCCGGCCTTCCGTCGCGGCGCGGAGGTCGTCTATGGTGTCGAAGTGCTGAAGGCTCATGCTGGCCGGGTCCTTTCGGGTTGATGGTCGAGACCGGTGGGCGACGGATGGCCGCCCCTGCGGTGCCGGGCTGCGTCAGGGCGGCGCCGGCTACGGACAAGTATCTGCGCAGAACGGGTGCCGAGGCGATATTCGTCGGGTGAACCGCAGGACAGGCCCAAAAACGAAACAGGCGACGGGAGTCGCTCTAGCCAACTCCCGCCGCCTCGTCTGCCGCGCGATCGTGATTCGCCCTACTGGACGGTCAGGACACCGATCATGCCGGCCTGGGCGTGGCCTGGGACATCGCACTGGATGTCATACGAGCCGGCCGCGAGGTTGACCGTGATGGTCTGGACGTCCCCGCTACCGGCGATCTCGGACTTGAAGGCGGTCCCGAGGACGTCCCAGTTGTGCTCGATGGCGCCGTTGTTGGTCACGGTGACCGACACGTCCGTGTTGGCCGGAATGGTAACGTCGGCCGGCTCGAAGACGAGCTCGATCATCGAGATGCTGACCGAGGCCGGAGCGGCGGCGGCCGGGGCGGCTGGAGTACCTCCGGTTGCGACCGGGGTCCCGCTCTCCGGCGTTCCAGCGGCGGAAGTTCCGCCAGTCGCGGCTCCACCACCGCCTGTGGCTGGAAGCGGGGCGGATGGGTCAACCGTGAGGACACCGACCATACCGGCCTGAGCGTGACTTGGCACCGAGCACTCCAGGTTATACGTCCCGGCCGGCAGGTTGACGGTCACGCTACCGCTGTCGCCGCCGTTGAGGAGCGCTGTCTCAAGGCTCTGATCGATCACCACCCAGTTGTGCTGGAGGGCGCCCTGGTTGTTGAGTGTGACCTGGACGTCGGTATCCGGCGGGATGCTGAAGCTGGGCGGATCGAAGTACAGGTCGTGTGCGGCGACCTGTACGGTCGGAAGCGCGGCGGTCTCTTCCGGTGCGGCACTCTCCGCGGCACCGCCACCGGTCTGGCGCTGGGTGAAGGCGACATTGGCGGTCGGGGAGGGCGGGGCGGGCTCGCCGGGGGTGCAGGCGGAGAGGACGGCAAGGCCGGGGATACCGACCGCGAGCGTGGCGAAGGAGCGACGGGTCAACTTCCGGGACATGGGGAGGCCTCCGTGGTCGGGTCGCGGCGGCAACAACCTCGCCGTGAGCGCCCCGCGCTGGTGTTGGACACTGAGTTAGATAGGACGGACATCGATCGCTGTTCGCATCGGCCGGTCCGGCGTCGGATCATGCCAGACGGCCGGGAGCAGGGCCGAATCAACCCGTTAAGGATACCCGTATTCAGCCTGGTTTACTGTCGGGAAAAGCCGCACAATGGTCGATTTGGCGCACACAGGCGGCCATCGATCCGACTGACAACCTGGCGGATGGCGTGCCTCATGCGGCAGGATCTGGCCCGCCCCGGCAGGATCCCGTAACGAGAGGTGGAGATCGTCTGGATGGATGGGGATCTACGACCGAACCAGCAGCGGAGTATCACCAATGGCGACATGACGATCTCGGTAACAGACTATGGCGATGCGAATGGACCGGCTGTCATCTTGCTGCACGGGATCAGCAACCGGTCAGAAGCCTGGTTGCCGATCGTCCCGGCACTGGCCGGCTCGTTCCGGATCATGGCCATGGATCTCCGCGGACACGGGCGCTCCGGGCATCCAGTCACGGGGTACCGGCATGCCGACTACGCCTCCGACCTGCAGGCTGTGATCCAGGACTACGGTCTCGCCAGCCCGATGATCGTCGGGCAATCACCGGGCGGAATCGTGGCGCTGGAGTGGGCAGCCAGGCATCCCTATGTCGCCGCGGCAATCGTGGTCGAGGACGTTCCGCTCTCGAGTGGACCGGGAGCGGAGGCGACATTCGCGACCTGGATCTCGATGAACCAGATGCCGTTCGAGGCCCTGCTCGCCCGGTATCTGGCCGACGTGCCGCACCGTTCCGAGCATCAGCTTCGACGGCGGGCGGAAGCGATGGCGGGGACGGCCCCCGCCGTCTTCCGTGAGGAGCTGACGGCTGCCCGCGCGAGCACAACCGGTAATGAGATAGCGCGACTAGCCGCGTTCTCGTCGCCGATCCTCCTGATCCACGGCGACGTCGAGACCGGCGGCCTGGTGCCGCCCGACGACGTCAGGCGGTTCGCCGAGACGGTTCCGAACGGTCGGACCGCACGGATCGCGCGGGGGACGCACTGGCTCCACCGCGACCGGCCGGACGATTTCCTCCGCCTGGTCATCCCATTTCTGGAGCGGCATGCTTTCGCACGCTGATCCCGGCGGCGGATCAGCGCGATGCCCGTCCGACCTGCCCTCATACGGGCATTGGACGCGCGGGCATCGTGCTTCAGGATCGACGCCGGGGTCCGGGTCAGCGGACTACCACATCCCGAGCTCGTCCTTTGCGTCTTCGCTCATCAGGTCCGGCGACCAGGCTGGGCTCCAGACGAGCTTGACGTCGACTTCGCCGATGCTCGGTAGATCATTGAGCGCATTGGTCACTTCCTGGACGATGACCGGTCCGAGCGGGCAGCCGAGCGAGGTCAGCGTCATCGTGACCAGCACATCGCTGGCTTCGGAGACGTCGACATCGTAGACCAGGCCGAGGTCGACGATGTTGACGCCGATCTCGGGGTCGTAGACGGTCTTGAGCCCTTCGCGGACATCGTCCTTCGAGAAGAGGGCGGACATGCGGCGTTTCTCCGGTGGGAGCGGCACAGGTGCGTGGCCGCGTCGAATGGTGTGTCGGGAAGCTGAGCGGACGTGACACGTCAGGGTCATTCCTGAGGACAAGTGTACCGTGCGAGCGAGCCCGTCCCGGATCTCATGATCGGACGCGGTGCTGGCGAGGGCGCATGGGAGTCGAACCCACCGGTGCCGGGCTGGCCGGCACCCACACGGTTTTGAAGTTCGTCTACGCCATTCCACCGGGGTTTTCTGGCGTCCACCGGCTCGGCAGGAACGGGAGATTAGCCGATACTTCGTCCCGTGCCGTCCACCGTTGTGCAGTGGCTTTGCTGTCAGGATTGCTGTCAAGCGCCTCCCCGTTTGCTTCGCGGCTGGCGCCACTCCGGGTGACGGTGAAAGCTGGTCCGCTTGGTCTCGCGTCGCCGGCGGCCTCGGCACTCCGGACAGTACCCACTGCGGCGCGTCGCGGGGTACGTCCAGCCGCACTGCGGGCAGACATGGACGGTTCGATCGCCGGCGAGAACGGAGATCAGGTAGGCGAGAAGGTCGGGGAAGGCGGCGTGCGGCTGCTGCTGCGCGAGGTCATCCAGGTGGGACCGGCCAAGCAGGAGCCTCGGTGTTGGGCCACCGTCCCAGTTGACGTGCAGCGGCATGGCCGTGGCGGTTGTGAGTCGATC
>JAABUR0100006273.1_pt1 | contig 14630 bp, 14 predicted proteins | sample 5560091 | NCBI WGS metagenome assembly JAABUR01 (sample SAMN10711879, study PRJNA513375) | rock metagenome | isolation source: Antarctica rocks | place: Antarctica: Victoria Land, University Valley sud
AGATGACTTTTTTTGAGTAAGTTGAATCATTGAATGAACAATCTTCAAAAAGTTCTTTATAAAACATTAATAAAAGTTGCAGAAATCAATGAAGAACTGCATTTGAATGAGATTATTGAAGATAGATCAATCTACTACTGCTTGTATCTTTCGTGAATTCATTTTCAATTCTTCAGTTAATATTAAAAGTTCTAAGAAGATGATCTTTTGAACATGAAACTTGCATTTGTTTATATTCATTTGTAAATCAGCTTCTCATAGTTTATTTAAGATTAATCGTACATGTTGCTTGTGTTTCTTCAGAGTTTTGCTGTAAATGATAATATCATTTAAATAAATTTGATAAAACTGATGTAAATATTCAAACAGCACATTATTCATATAATGTTGATAAAATGTTGACTTATTAATTAATTTAAAGAGCATCATGTGATATTTGTAGAAGTTGAAGAAAGTGATAAAGATAGTCAAATTCTTGCTATCTGAATGCATGCAAAGTTTGTTGAATGTAATGATGATGTTCAATTAAGTCAGATACTTGCTTTCTTGTATATGAGTAAGAATCTCATCTATTAAAGACAAAGAATAGTGATTTCATTTGATCAAAGCATTAAACTTTCTGTAATCAATGCAGAAATGCAAACTTTCATCTTTCTTTTTAATGAACAAAATGAGCGAAACGTATAATGCAAAGCTGAAGAAAATAAATTCTTTGTTCAAATGATTGATTGTAATTGTAATTTATACATTCTTGTGACATCAATTTAGACTCGACTCATGAGAGACTCTATGCTACTTATATCGAGTGAACAAAACTCTCTGAGAAAGAAAATCACTCGTCGTTTATACGATTGCTTCGCGCAGTCGAAACAATGAGATTGACACTGTGTTATCAAGTAATGAATCTATAGCTTCTATTCAGCGCGTGACGCTCGAGTAAACTCTTGATGAAAGTGTCTGTGCTGTTTGATTATGACGCATCGTCTTTGTTCTGCTCTTCATTGACGATATTCTATACAACGATGTTTTGATTCGATTCTCGATTCGAAGACGAAAGACGTTTTCTTTGCATTCGTGATGCTCGTGATTGTAACGTACGTAGAGCTGTGTTCTCTTACTCAATGATTGTCATTCATTGAGCAGAGAAATATGTGATGAAAGAGAGATGCACACGATAGAAAGATAGAGTGTGATTGTACTGAGTAACTCTTTTCTTCTCTTGATTTGACTTGTGTCACGTAGACGTTGAATGAACTGTTAGTATAGACATGCAATCGCAATCGTTCGATGTTTGACTCTGATCAATGAAAGAGAATGCGTTCTGATCGTTCTCTTGAGCTCTCGATTTTTCACGTGAATAGATGAATGACTTGACGTCAAGTAAAGAAGATGAGCTCAAGTCTTCTCAGTATATCAGCGTGATCGACGAGTCACTACTTCTTCGAGCACTGTAGTCACGTCTCTCAATACTTGAAATGACTATTCTATCTGATATCTTTTTATCAATTACTCGATGACACTGTCGATGTGATGAAGACGTTTCGATATCGACGCAGTCGACGAGTTGCAAATTCTTCGATCACTTGTAATCACAACTTGTAGACTCTTCATCTGAGTTGTCTTTTTCACTAGTAGTATCTTTTCATCTCTTACTGACATCGACATGTCATTAATCTTCTTCGTAGATTGATTGTGACTGTTAGAGAAAGTGTTGTCGCGTGAGTGAAAACTCTGCACGACGACTTTTCTGATCACGCAACTTTCTAACATTGTTCGAACTGCGTTGAATTGAGATCTCTTGACTCTTTTGACTTCTATTCGAACACAGAATAGAATCAAAAGATTCGTAGTTGACATCATGTACAGATGAATCTCGTTGTCAGTCTTCAAATGATTGATCAGATACTTCTTTATTTTCTGAAGCTTGTGATTGAACATCTGATAAAGTTTACTTCATGAAGATGTTTCTTCATCAATCAACTCAATTTTATGATCATAGAAACAATGAAATGATAGTTGATCTGTCATTGTTCTATCAAAGATATTTAAATAATCATAATATTCAGAGAGAAGCTTGATCTTGACTTGCTTAAGTGCTTCAATATGAAAGAGTTCATGCAGATTCACTTCTTTAGACTTATTTTCAAAGATAGTTATGATTCAATCAATTTTCAAAATGATAACAGCAAAGATCTTAACATCTGATCACTTGATTAACATTTTATATATCACTGTCTCTATCATTATAATGTTTATTGAATCAGACGTTGATTTAGAAATTTTGACGTTAGTCAAAGTCATATGATGTGATTTTAACTGTTCAATAAACTTCTTTTTTTGACTAAAAGAGAGTAATTTCTGACTGAGCTGAGTGAAAACAGAAGAAGATCGCTTTAGTATCTGAGTTGAAGTCAAGCTTTTCTGTTTCATTGACAAAATTATCAATTTCAAGTTCTTTCATTTTATTTTGCAAATTTCACTTAGTTTAAATCTGTAAAATTCTGATTGATTAATTTCTTTAAAGACAACAGATTTCAAAAATTGAAGAGAGTTGATTCACATATTTATCACTAGATCAATTTTGTTCATTCATGTTTTTTCAAGAATCATTTGATGTTGATTTAATTGAGTGATCAATATAAAAGTTGTTTCAATCATATGATTTTAAACTGTTAAATTTGAATAAATGACATGAGTAATAAGTTTTTTTACATAATGATCATTGAATTCTCATATTGACTTTGCTTTGATCAAAGTCAAAGATTCAATTTGCAACTAATCACAAACAATCTGCATAATCACTTCATCAATGAACGAATAATCAGCAGCTTCAATGTCAATCAATGATTTTAATGAGTAACTAATTTTATTTTTAAATAGTATATATTTAGTAGTTCAAGATTCAGAAGCAAAAGAATCATTTAACATGCTTGTTGTTGAAGAAATTAACACATCTTTCATTGCATCTTTGATAAAAGTCTTTAGTTTTTTGTCTCATTCTTCTCAATAAACATTTTCTCATTCTCTTTATCTTCTGAAATGATGATTTCATGTAGTTGAAATGTAAAAGTTTGAAAGATCAAAGTATTGATCTTGTTCTGAAAGCAATTCTTGAACAGATGATTTGATGTTTTGCAAGTGTAACAGATAATGAGAAATCTCACTGATTTCAATGTAAAAGCAATGATCAATTTAATATAATTGATTATTGAAGTTGATACTGATAATGAAATAACGCGCTTTTCTGATATGATGATGACTTTAATGATAGTCATGACAGTGCAACGTTTAGTGCAAAACTGATAATTAACTCACTGTTTGCTATTTATATTCTGAAGAAAGATCTTTAAATGATTGAGTGAAGTGAAATCTTCAGAACAAATTGATAAAACATTTTACAAGTGATTGTTGATTTTATTCTGAAGATTGTTCATTAAAGTGCAATTCTCATAGTCAAGATAGTTGAATAGCTTCATAAAGTTGAAGTAGAAAACATTGAATGACTTGTCTGCTTGTTTCAAAGCATTGTATTCATGATGACTTTTTTGATTTTTATTCACTTCATTGTATATTTCTTTCAAGTGCTCAAACAAATCATAGATTTTATAAAAAGAATTGATGAAGTCATGATATCATTAAGTGAAGATGTGCTCATCAACATCATTTTCTAATCTAGACATTATGTAAATGATGCAGATAGTTTCATCATTGAAATGATCAATATTGATGATCAGCTTATTCTTTATCTTATTTTTTTAAGCTTCTCAGATCAATTCATCTTCATCAGTAAAGATGAGTGAATTTGAAAATTTATAGAATTTGTGATAATCACTATCAAATAAGATAAATGACTCTCATGTGAAAGTACGCAAATCAAAGTCTCATTGTTTTGTAGTAGTTAAAGACTCAGCAGACTCAGTGAGCTGACGAGATAAAGATTAATCAGATAAATGCTTTGCTTTTTTGAACTTCTTTTTTAAAGTCAACATCTTCTTTTATTGTAGAATAATCATTTCTTCTTGAATCTTTATAGTAGTATGATTGACTTCTAGCTCATTCAATTGACTTGTATGCTCAACTTGTTGAATGATTCATTGCTCAATGCAATTTAAAGTCAAATCTTGTTGAGTTTTGAACTCATTCAACATTTTAATGACATCATCTGACTTATTTAGAACTCATTAATGAAGTTGTTCACTGATCTTGATGTTTCATGAAGTCTTGACTTTCTTAACTTTGATTGAAACATTACTAAATAGCATGAAAACTCATCTGCTTGCAATGCTTTTAAGAAAATGAGTTAATCGTGACTTGACTGATTCTGAGTCACGTGTCACTGTAAGAAAGATAGATAAATTGTAATTTTAAGAGTAATGTTTTTTGATGAACGTAATTCAAAGAAGTTCTTGTGAATTTTCTAATAAACAAATGAATGCAATATTCAAAGAATTTCTTATGAATAAAAGTAGTAGTAATTTGAAGAATTTCTTGCGAATTTTCTGATAAACAAAGTAAATTGTTTCATATCATCTACATGTTGATAGCAAAATAGTTGATTAGCATTTATTTACTGTTAAAGATTAGCATAAAACAAGTCATATGAATGTTATTTAACTAATAAATAAATGTTAAGAAAGAAAAGTATTTAAAAGAAAAGAACTCAATTCTTATGTATGTTTCTCAACTTTATGCTAAGCTCAATATGATTGATGTTTTACACATATGATGCAGAATTTTAATGATATCATGACTAGCTTTAATTCTCACTAAACTCAATCAGAATGAAATCAGACGAAGATTAAATGAAGAATAAACAAAGATTAAAATCATAACAAAGTTTAAGTTGAAGCTGTAATATTACTTTATTCATAAAATTAATAAAAAATTTCATATAATAAATTTTAAGTCATTGATTTTGAAGCATTTCAATTACTTATAAATTATATAATTATTTAAGTTTTAAAAAAAAAATTCTAAATAAATAACAATTAAGAAGTTCGCTACTCAGTTAATCATTGCAAATTCATGTGATTGTGATATTTACATTAAATATGAACTTTTCTGCAAACATTATTTTTTACATGCTTGCAAATAAAAATTTTCAATCTTACTATTGCTTTTTCATTCTTGCTGACAATTGAATGAATCTTTTATGTTAAAGATCAATCTAGAGCAAGTTATAAAAATATCATTTAACTAATAAATAAATGCTAAGAAAGAAAAGTATTTAAAAGAGAAGAACTCAATTATTATGTGTATTTCTCAGCTTTGTGCTAAGCTTAATATGATTGATATTTTACACTTTTGATGCAGAGTTTTAATGACATCATGATTAACTTTGATTCTCACTAGATTCAATCAGAATGAAATCAAATGAAAACTAAATGAAGAATAAATGAAAACTAGAATTATAACATTTTATAATATTAAACAATTGACAGATTAAATATTACAATGATTTCATTAATTTAAATGATGCAAATTTAATGAAATATCATGATGTTAATAAAAATAAATTTCTTCATGTAACAGTTAACTTGCAGAAGTTGCATGAGAAATTATCATATCAACAAATTGATTTTTTAATCAATTAACTGTTTATCTTTCATATTAATATGATTGTCACATATGAAAGATTGCAGAAAGTAATAATAATAATAATAAAAATAATAATAAATTTATACACTCTTGTGATATCAATTAGATCAACTCATGAGAAACTTTATGCTATCTGTATTGAGTGAACAAAACTCTCTGAGGTAGAAAATCACTTGCAGTCTACACGACTGCTTCACGCAGTTGCAACAGTGAGTTTTGAGACTATGTATCAAATTTGTTCGCGTTGATTGCACGTTAGAAAACGAGTGTTCTAGTCACTTTAAATTGCTTCAAGAGCTTCGTTTTCATCATCATCTTCGCTACTGCTTTAAGATTCTTCGTGATGACGACGATTATTTGATAGTTTGAGAAGTCAGCATCTTGTAGCATTCTTGATCGCAGATGCAATCAGTTCGAGCAGTGCATGAGTACATGCTTCGTCGTCTGATGACTTCATTTGCAGTTGCATCGCGAGCTATTCGTGTCTGAAACATTTCTATAGTGCAGATAAGCATTCAGATCTACGCGTTTAATTCTGATGTGCATTGCAAGAGTGCTTTCTGCTTTCTGAAAATCATCACGCATCTTTATCATTTTATTGCTCAGATGCAATCTTTGTGCTGAGATTGCGTTGACATCTGCAACGCGTTCTCTGTACTTTTTTCATCATTGATTTCATTGATCTTTGTGATACTGCGTTATTGCGATGCTATCACTTGTTGAAATCATTGTGAAGAAGAGAGTGTGTCATCTGCATCTCGACTATATTTTCGCATCTTCTTGAATGAAGACATTCAGAAGTACTATTTTCTTGATGACGAGTGAGCGAGAAATGACGCGATTAACTCTCGTCAAACGAGCGCATATTAGTTTGCATGCTTGTCTGATCTCTTGCGTTCAATCATTGACTCAACTGTGTAGCGTGATCTTGCTCTGTAGCATGTTCAGATGAACATGTAGCGAACTCATGTATGTTTCTGTTTCTAAAGTTTTGATGTTTACTCTTTTGAATGCTTCTGCTACGTGACACAAAGTCTGATTCTGAAGTGTTTCTAGTTTGCATTCTTTGCTCGACAGTTCATTTTTCTTGTCGCGCTGATGTCAGACTGACGCTTCGAATGCAATTTCTGATCTCACTACTGCTGAGTATACTTGTTTCGCTTTTGTGAAAATAGCTTTTCATGTGAAGACTTCAAGATGACTAAGTGTCAGCATTCTTGTGACGTGATTCATCTTTATTTGTCGAAGATGCGCGTCTCATTGCAGTTTCGTGTTCAGTTGCATCTTTAAAACTCATACGTCTGATTTTGATTTGTTAACTGAGCTTTCTATTTGTATGCTAGTCATCATGTTGAATCTCTTCGATTTTCTAGTGAAATGCGTGAGCTCGTACTTTTCTGATGCAAACGTTACATCATGAGTGCAAGCTCATTTCGCGCAGACGTTGTGTATCTATCGAAAATATGTTGCATACGTTGCATGCAACATACATAAGACACGATCTCTATGCTGATTTCTCTCTTAGCGAGAGATAGTTTCTCGCAGCAGATTCACAGTTCAAGGCGAGCAAAATCTCTCACTGCTCAGATTTTGACAGTTTACTTCTTAAACATAAGTCGCAGACGTTTCGTCAGCGATACGCATGCATATCACAGTTGATTTCTTCTTTAATCACATCAACATACGCTACTGTTCTCTTGAGCTATACAGATGATGTCTTTAACTAGAGATTGATTCTATCATCAAGGCATTTGAGAGTCAGAACTCAGTGAAGAGATGAGATTCTCAAGATCGACAGTTGTCATCATTGTATATCATGTTTTGCAGACGCTCGCTTCGCTTGTAAAGCGTGCAACTCATCTGTTTCGCGTTATCTGTAGAGATCTTTCTCATGCAGATCAATCATGTCTTGCAGAGATGTTCATATGCTACACTTCTAATCAGACAGTGTAGTTCGATCATTCTTTACTAACTCGCTTGTGTCTTTCTTCTCTTAACAAAGTCTTCTCGTCAGCGTATCACTCACGTATAGAATGTCTGTGTCTGAACGTCTGTTAAACAATATTAACGAGACTCTCAAGTTTGCTCATGTTGAACTTAACGAGTCTCGTGAGTTGCTCATGTTGTAGTAACAGACACGCAGTCTTAACAAGATCTATACGTAGTTAGCACATAGATTTAAAAAATGTTCATGATTCAAGTTCTTTCTGCTAATCATTCTCAACAGATGAAACGCAAGAGTGTTCTGTCTCAGTTCTCATTGTCGCGACGATGAGATACTGAATTGAATGATTTTCATAAGCGATTTTTCTCGTAGTTCTGCGTTCTATTTGACTTTCTTATCTGCGTGCAGATTGCTTGTAGCATGCGCATTGAGATTATCAAAGTCTGCGCGATCGCGAAAACTCTGCACGCGATCAACGCACAGCGCTTCATCATCACGCAGCGTCTCAATGTCATTCAAACTTTTGATAATCTCTAAACTTTACTGTAGCTAGACAGTAGATTTGTAGTTAGCATTGCATACAGATAAGTTTCATCGCTGATCATCAATATTTATAATAAATTAAATATTATATATAATGAGAAATTTATTTATATTTATTAGCAAACTACATTTAAATGAAGTTAAATTTTATCTTTAATAAAAATGATGCTTTGTAATGTGCATTGTTAAATAATGCTTTCAAGATTTTTCAAGCTTTTTAATTTTATTACTTAAGTTTTCTCTGTCTTTTTTAATGAACAGACTTCACTGTTAATCATATGTTTTTCTTTATAAATCATGCAGTTTAACTTCTTTCTGCACTTTTTATTGCTATGCTTATTGATGCATTGAAAGCAAACTATATCATAATGACAAGTTAAACTTATGTATTTATATTTGCAACATTTAAATAAAACATTGCTTACTTCATTCTTATCTTTAACAAATGATGCATATAAATATACAGTTTAAAGTTTTATATTAAATTTAACATAAGCATTTTATTGCAGTTTATTACATTTTGAAAATGAATTATGATTGAACTGCACATTTTATTTTCAGATGATTTTTTATTAAGTTATTTTATGTATTTTATGCTTTTCTTGATTGAAAGATCATTTTACTTCTTCAATTGTCTGATGATTCTCTTTATTTTATTTAAACTCAGATTTATATTTTTTGATAAATTATGTATTATTATTTCATACATAAGTTTCAGTATTTTTGCAATTGTACATCAGTGTTTTGCTTAAGTTTCATTAATTTTAAACATCATGATGTTTTTGATTTTTATGTCTGTTATTGATAAATCATCACTGAAAAGAATTTCTGCTTGTAAAATTTAAGAAATTCATTGATGTTTATTTTATTCTAAAATTAAACTTATAATCAAGATGTTCACTTGATCTTTTAACTGAACTGAACTTTGTTGTTTAAGCTTGTTTAACAGATTCATGTTAAATAACTTGCAAATAATTTTTTAAATCTTCATTAAACTATTTATTAATATTGTAAAAGATGTGAAAGTGATGAATATAATAGAAATTGTTACGATTTTATGTTAAACTAACATGATTTGATTCAAATCTGACTCAAATCTGACTCAATCTTCATATGAATTCAGACTACACTAAACTAGTATAAAACTAGCGAAAATCTGAACTAGTCATGATGTCATTGAAACTCTGCATTATATGTGTAAAATGTCAACTCTTTCAAGTTTAACATAGAATTGAGAAACATTCATATAAGAATTGAGTTCTTTTTTGTAAATACTTTTCTTTCTTAGCATTTATTTATTAGTTAAATGACATTTATATGACTTGCTTTATGCTGACTTCTAACATTAGCTAAATGCTCATCAACTACTCTGCTATCAACATGTAAACAATATGAAATAATCTACTTCATTTATCAGAAAATTCGCAAGAAATTCTTTAAATTACTACTATCACTTTTATTTGCAAGAGATTCTTTGAATATTGCACTCATTTGTTTATCAGAAAATTCACAAGAGCTTCTTTGAATTACTTTCATCAAATTAATTTATTTATTCTTATTTTTCTCACAATGATATGCAACTTCAAATCAGTCAAGTCATGATCAATTCGTCTACTTAAAAGCATTGTAAGCAGATGAGTTTTCATGCTACTCAGCAATGCTTCAGCTGAAGTTGAACAAGTCAAGACTTCATGAAACATAAAGAATAAAAAACAACTTTGTCAATGAACTTGTGAACAGTTGAATGAGATCATCAAGATGTTAAATGAGTTAAGAGATCAACAAAACATAATGTTGAAATGCATCAAGAAATGAATCATTCTACAAGTCAAACATACAAGCAGATTGAATGAGCTAGAGATTAATCAAAACACAATAAAGACTAAAGAAGAAACTATCACTAAGCTACAAGCAAAAGTATTGACTTTAAAAAAGATACAGCATTTATCTGATCAATCTTTATCTCATCAGCTCATTAAGTTTGCTGATTCTTAAACTATTATGAAACAACAAGACTTTGATCTACGTACTTTCACGCAAGAATCATTCATCTTATTCAATAATGATCATCACAAATTCTACAAGTTTTTGAACTTATTTATCTTCATTGATAAAGATGTTAAATCAATATGAGACAGCTGAAGAATCAAGATTGATGATAAGCTTAAAGCAAATGCAAATCACTTTCATACTGAAAATATCTGTATTGTTTATGTTGTATCTAGACTAGAAGATGATGCAGCGAAACAAATGTTTGCTTGATGTCATCATGATGCATCTCATTCATACATTACAATCTATGAACTCTTCAAGTATCTGAAGTTTATTTACGATGATCAAGATAAGAATTAAAAGTGTCATCATGAATATAATGCTCTGAAACAGATGAACAAGTCTTTCAATATCTTTTACTTTGAGTTTATGAAGTTATTCAACTATCTAGACTACAAGAATTGCACATTGATGAACAATCTTCAGAATAAAATCAACAATCACTTGCAAGATGTTTTATCAATTTGCTTGAAAGATTTTACTATCTTAAATCATTTCAAGAGCTTTTTTCGAAGTATGAATAATAAACAGCGAGTCAATTATCAGCTTCAAAGCAAACGTTGCATCATCATGATCAAAGTCATCATCATTTCTGAAAAGCATGTTACTTTTTTATCAGTATCAACTTTGATAATTAATTATGTTAAATTGATCATCGCTTCTACTTCTGAGTTAGCAAGATCACTCATCATTTGTTAAAACTGCAAGATTTCAAGTCATTTGTTCAAGAATTGCTCTCAGATGAACAAGATGAACACTTTTGCTTGAGTTTTCATTTCTCGTTTACATGAAATCATTATTTCAAAAAATATAAAGAATGAGAAAATGTTCATTGAAAAAAACAAGGCAAAAAACTAGTGACTTTCATCAAAGACGCGATGAAAGATGTATTAATTTCTTCAATGATAAACATGTTAAATAATTCTTTTGCTTCTGAATCTTTGACTATTGAATGTGTATTATCTAGCGATGAAATTAGTTACTCATTGAAGTCATTGATTGACATTGAAGCTGCTGACTATTCATTCATTAATGAAGTGATCATGCAGATTGTTTATGATCAGTTGCAAATTGAATCTCTGACTTTGATCAAAGCGAAGTTAATACAAGAATTCAATGATCATTATGCAAAAAAACTCATTATTTATGTCATTTACTTGAATCTGACAGTTCAAGATCATACAATTGAAACAGCTTTTATGTTGATCATTCAATTGAGTTAACATCAAAAATTCTTGAAAAAACATGAATAAACAAAATCGATTTAATCATGTCATGCAATCATCTACTAAAGTAGATGCTGATCACTCAAATAATGTACATCACTCAAATAATGTTTTTTATTTCAACAGATTTACAATCTTTTCTACTGAAGTCTCATTCTCGTATTTTACATCTAAAACAACGACTCAATTGTTGATTCACTTCTGAGCTGACTTGTCAGTCAATTTGAAGTCTTTTGCAATAACTTTGTTTCATTTAATTCAAGCATTTGCATTTCGCTTCTTCTCTCACTTCAATGCTTGAACTCATTTTTTCACTTCTTCTTCACTTCAGCAATGATTTTATCTCTTGTTTGTTGAACAATTATTACTCTTTTCTTCTGAGCAACAGATTCATTGAGTTTGTCTCTTTTAGTCTTCGCTTTACTGTGATTATGAGTCGCTTCAATATTTCATTCAATCAAAGCAAGCAAGCTAACTCTCACTACAGATTTCTTTATATATTGATCAAATTTTTCGCGTAGCTTCTTCAATATATTGTAGTCATTTAAATCATTTTGAAGCTTTGTATCAAGCTTCTGAATCTTTTTAGATTCATGCGAAGTGATCTTTATAAAAGAGAAGAATAGAAAAGAGTCTTGTGAAGAGATTGACTCAAAGAGTTATCAGATTCTCATCTTTTTCAGCATCATTTTTAATGAATATGAAACAAGCTTGATTTGTTTGAAAGTCGATCATATATTCAATTTAATAAAGATCTTGACTCATAGACTGATGAAGAAAGCAAGAAAGTTCTGTTTATTGAAACTGATTGATTCAAGTTGAATTGTCTCATCAATCATTTTTGAATAATAATGCTTCATAAGCTGAAATATTCTCACATTCAATAACTGAGTGACGTGTGTAGAATGCAAAAAAAGTGTAAATATTATGATATTATGAAAATCGACGTACTGTAAAAACTCATAAATAAGATGAAACTCATAATTATTTATGATCAGAAGTTTATGAGCTTCTATCTGAGTCTTTTGACTATGAAAATCGAAGTGCTTCAGTCAGTCAAAGATCTTTTCATCATTCAAATATTCAAATTCAATAGTAGCAAGCAATAAGTTGTTATTCAGATTGTTTTTCTGCACTCATTTGTTCAAAATGCTGATTTCGAAAATGATGAGCATGAGAGAAATCTTTTCTTTCTCAGCACTAATTATCTTCACATCGCTCACTAAATCTCTCATTCTCAAATCAATTGCGCGAAGAAATCTCTTTTTGATTAATGTAATCACTAAATGATCTCTTTCAACTTCAATATGAAAGTCTGATTAATTCATGTTTTATATATCATTTTATTGAATTGCATATTTGATCAGCACATCTCGAAAATCATAGAAATGTTGCTTTGTCATCTCAACAGTCAGAGAAGTCTTTCTTTCAACGACAAAAGAAGCTTGTTTTCTTTTGAAAGACTGAGAATTTTGCTGTAGAAATCGTACTGATTAGTGCTGTTCAACTCGAGAAGAATTCATGAGATTTGTCTGCTGCAGTAGAAAATTTGCTGCTTCTCGAAGATGTCTCAGTTGAGCAGAAATCAACAGCTTGTTCAGACGTGTCAAATATATACATATAGTCTTTCTTTGCTCAGTATTCAGAACATATTCATGTGATTTTCGTTCAAAAAATGAGATGTAAGTTTCGACTAGTCGTCTTTGAAGCGTTCAAACAGAAACTTTAAATGTCAGAGCTGCAATGCTTGCAAACTTGTATTCATCATTATGTAATGCATCTATAGTTTCTTTTATACAATACTTTAAATTTATATAGTATTCAGACATAATGTGATTAAGTGATTGAGATGAGAAGAGAGTTGAATACATAAAGGGAAAAAAACATCATTTGAGTGATGTACGTCATTTGAATGATCAGCATCTACTTTAGTAAATGATTGCGTGACACGATTAATCATTGATATGCAAATCAACTTTCTTCATTTTTCAAATTTCATTTTCACTTCGAAATTGATTGCTTTATTCATAAGCAATAAATCAATCACAAAACAGAAGAGCTTAATCTTTATTCATATACTGAAGAAATCTATCACTTCTGTTACATCTTTAGTTAAACAGTTAAAATCATGTGATGCAACTTTGATTAACATCAAAATTTCTAAATTAACATTAAATTCAATGAAAATTGTCATGATAGAGACAGTGACATATAAAATATTAGTCAAACGATCAAACATTAAGATCTTTGCTGTTATCATTTTGAAAATTGATTGATTCATAACTATATTCAAAAATAAGTCTGAAGAAGTGAATCTGCATGAACTTTCACACGTTGAAACACTCAAGCAAGTTAAGATTAAGCTTCTCTCTGAATATCATGACTATCTAGACGTGTTCAATTGAGCAATGACTGATCAGCTTTCATTTTATTGTTTCTATGATCATAAGATTGAGTTGATTGATGAGAAAACATTTTTTTGAAGCAGACTATATCAGATGTTCAATCACAAGCTTCAGAAGATAAAGAAGTATTTGATTGAACATCTGAACAAAAAGTTCATTTTATCAAGCTTCGTCTTATACGTCTCGCTCATTTTGTTTATCAAAAAGAAAGATGATAGTTTGCATTTCTGCGTTAATTACAGAAAGTTCAATGCTTTGATCAAACGAAATCACTATTTTTTATCTTTAATAAATGAGATTCTTGCTTGTATACAAGAAAGCAAATATCTGACTCAATTAAACATTATGATCATCTTTAATAAACTGTAAATGCATTCAAATAGCAAAGATTTGACTACTTTTATCACTTTCTTCAACTTTTACAAATATCACGTGATATCATTTGAATTAATCAACGAATCAACATTCTATTAACATTATATGAATGATGTACTGTTCAAATATTTGCATCAGTTTTATCAGATTTATTTAAATGATATTATCATCTACAGCAAAACTCTGAAGAAATACAAGCAACATGTATGATTGATTTTAAATAAACTACGAGAAGCTGATTTACAGATGAACATAAATAAATGCAAGTTTCATGTTCAAAAAATCATTTTCTTAGAACTTTTAATATCAACTGAAGAATTGAAAATGAATTCACGAAAGATACAAGCAGTAGTAGATTAATCTATCTTCAATAATCTCATTCAAATGCAGTTCTTCATTGATTTCTGCAACTTTTATTAATGTTTTATAAAGAACTTTTTGAAGATTGTTCATTCAATGATTCAACTTACTCAAAAAAAGTCATCT
>JAABUR0100006275.1_pt1 | contig 14628 bp, 22 predicted proteins | sample 5560091 | NCBI WGS metagenome assembly JAABUR01 (sample SAMN10711879, study PRJNA513375) | rock metagenome | isolation source: Antarctica rocks | place: Antarctica: Victoria Land, University Valley sud
TGAACCGCCCCGAGGCCCACTGCCACCACCAAGATCATGAGTCACGACCACGCGTACAACCGGCTCACAGCCGCCGGGAGCGACCACACCGGACCCACAGACACCCGTTCAACACCAGCCACCTAGTGCCTGGCCGCGTTGGCGGCGGGCGGGGCTGGGCCGTCGGTCAGGTCGCCGCGTGAGGTGATTCCATGTCCGGTCCGACCACCCTCCTGCCGTTCCAGCCCGCCACGATGACGACCGCCACCCACGTCGAGCTGTACATCCGCCAGCTCGGCGACCGGGGGCTGATGGACTCCTCCGTGGTCACGATGATGCACGCCGTGCGCGGGTACTTCCGCTTCGCCCACATCGACGGCCTCATCGGACCCGGCGGTCTATGCACGGATCCCGAAGGTCCACCGCGACGAGTCCCGCACCCAAGGCCTGGACCGGCTGGAGCTGATCAGGTCCCTCCAGGTCGCCCAGACTCTCACCGTCCACCACGGCGCCCTGGCCTACCTGCTCGGCATCAACGCCCTACGCGCCTCCGAGGCGGCGGCGGTGCGGATCGAGGACTACGCCGACACCCTGCGCGGGCACCGCGTCCTGCACCTGATCGGTAAAGGCAACAACCCCGCCACCATGCCGCTCACCGTCCCCGTCCTGCGCGTCCCGGAAGCCTCCCGGGAACAGCGCACCTGCGGGCCGCTGGTGCTGCGACCGGTCTCCGGCCAGCCAATCGACCGACGCGACGCCTACCCCATGGTCGCCCGGATCGCGAAAGCCGCTGGTATCCCCCGGCACTCCGTGAACCCCATCCCAGCCCCGAAGGCGGGTGCCGGGGCTAGCCGCCACAGGCGGGGTGCCAAACGTGGCTGCCGGGCGCGAAAGTTTCTCGGGTTTGGGTGTCGAGCCCGAGGCCCTTTTCGTGCTTACCGGGATATGAGCACCCCAGTTGAACCGCACCAGTGGATGATCAGTCAACTAGTCGATCGCGAAGCGTCCCGACTACACTCCAGTACCAACCTTGACGAGGAGCTCTGCCCGCTTCTCGGTGTGGAGGATGTCGCCCAGATTCTCGGTCTCACAACCGAGACCCTGCAGAGCTGGCATGCGAACCGCACCAGCGACGGGCCACGTGCCAGTCTGATTCGCGGCGAACTTCGGTTCACCTTGTCGGAGGTCGGCCGTTACATGCGGGGTCACCCGCGGTGCGCGCCGTGACCCGGGTCCACGATCGCCGCATCCAGTGCGGCGCCGGGGCAGAGCTGAACTCTGGCCGCATCCCCGCCGCACCGGCAGACCAGGGTGCCGTCGCGCCTGGTCCAGCGATCCAGCGTGCCGCCCTGCATGAGCAAAAGCGAGAGCTCCTGATTCAGGAAATCGTGCCCATTACCGGTAGCAGCGACGAGAGACTCAGCGATGCCACCGATTGCAGTCAAGTCACCCGTCACTCCCTGAGGCCTGCAGTGCGCGACGGTGGGGCACCGGCAGCCGGAAGAGCTGACACGGTCCTGGGGGACCCGAAGACACGGCTGGCCGCGGAGGTTCAACGAGCCATCGAAGCTTTCCCGCCGCTGACACTTCAGCAGCGGGCTCGACTGACGCGAATCCTGGTTTCGGACGACGTCGACATCCAGCATGGAGCCGCCTGACACAAATAGTCCCTGCTAGCAGGGAGTCGATAAGGTCGCGGTTCCGGCCCTCTCCGACGCCAAAAACCTACTGGCTCGCGTGTCCGGCCAGCCACACTCATGGCGCGGGACGCGAAGTGAGATCCTTCGCAACCTCGTCCGGAAGCCGTGGCGTGATCCTTGTCAGTTCCGGCCTGTACTCCTTGCCGCCGAGACCTGGGTAAATCGTCACTTCCATCAACTCGCGCACGACGGCCCGGCGCCGATCGATGCTGAGTTGCTCCCATACGTCACGCGGATCCAAGCTGCCAAGGAAAGGTGCCAACACCGTGGACGACCCTGCGCGACTAATTCGCTCCTCAAGTCGATCAAGGTCCGCTCGTACGGTGGAGGTGATAGTACTAAGTTGGGCACCGGTGATAGCCCCGGAGGCAAATAGTCCGGCGGCCTCCTCTAGTCGTGTTCTCGACTGGCTTGCCTTTGCGACGAGCAGGTCGACGTCAGCACGTGGCTCAGGCGACAGCATCGCCGCCAGATCTTCACGCTGGAGTAGCGCAAGCACGACGGCCGAGACATGCTTATCAACGGACAGAGCGTTCCGGGCCACGTGACCGACTCCAGGAGTAGGGCAGCGGTATACGGTACGCGAGACCCCTCTAGTAGTGGCGGCTCCTGACCTCAGTGCGTTGCCGCAAGTGCCGCACCGGGCGATCCCAGCGAGAAGCCACCGAGCTCGGTTGGTCGTCGATTTTCGCCGTGTCGGATCCTCAAGAACTGCGCACACCTGCCGCCACTCTTGTTCGGTGACAAGTGGAGGCATCAAGGTTGAGCCGAGGATCTCTCCGTTTAGGACCGCGAGACCGGCGTTCCGAGGTCGACGCAACATCTGTCGAAGCGTGGCATACGACCACTGCCCACCTGTAGCGGTTGGTATCCCGCGGTCATTTAGGTCAGCCACGATCCCGCCGAGAGATGCGCCCTCAAGGACAGCTCGTGTCGCGGCAGCCACCTCGTGGGCCTCTGTGGGCTCCAATGTTGCCAGCGTGGCGCCCTGAACTCGCCACCCGAACGGGCGGGCGCCCCCAAGCCATCTTCCCGCTTGAGCTGCCTGGAATTGTGCTCGCTTGGTTCTGACCGATTTGTGTTCCACCTCGTAACGAGCACTCGCGCCCAGCATGCGCGCGACGAGACGACCGGACGGCGTCGTCAGGTCCAACAGTCCCGCTTGGACGGTTTGGACCGACACATCCTTGCGTTCGCAAAGGGCGACAAACTCTTCCAGTTCGCTCGGCGACCGATGCAACCGATCGGTGTGCCAAGCGAGAACTGAATCAGCGACGCCACCCTCGAGATCGGACATCAGGGCACGGTATCCGGGCCGGGGCCTGCCGGAGTAGGCGCTTACGTCGTTGTCCTTGTGGTGCCCGACGATCTCCCACCCGAGTCGCTGGGCAAGCGCGGTGCAGTCCTGCAGCTGCCGCTCCACACCGAGTCCAGCACCGTTCCGATCCTGGCTGATGCGGCTGTAGATCAGAGTCCGTCTTGCCGTCACCCGTGGAGTGTGTCACAGCATTATCCGGTAGGCCGGAGTTCAGCGCGATGAGCAGGTCGAGCGACTCTGCCTGTCGCACCTCGCCGACGATGATCCGCGACGGCCTCATCCTCAGTGCCTCTTTGACGAGTCGGCGCAGGGGCACCTCACCCGTGCCCTCGAGGCTGGGCTGGCGGCACTGCATGCTCGCGACGTCACGTAGCGGGATCTTCAGCTCGAAGACCTCTTCGCAGGTGACGACCCGCTCGCGGGACGGGATGGCGGAGGACAGACAGTTGAGAAAGGTCGTCTTCCCGGCTTGGGTGCCGCCGGCGACGAGGATGTTCAGCCCGGCGACGACGCAGGCCTCGAGGAACTTCGCCGCCTGCCGGGTCACGGTCCCGAGCTGCACCAGGTCGTCCAGGTGGTCGGCCTTGACGACGAACTTGCTTATAGTCCTCCAAATCACCACTATGATTAGGGCTCTGACCTGCGAAGACAGGCGAAAGGAACCCCGTGAAGCGAACCGCGATTTACGCGAGAATCAGCGACGACGCCGAGGGCAAGGCGCTCGGCGTCACTCGGCAGATCAAGGAATGTCAAGACCTGGTGCAACGGATGGGGTGGCTGCTGGACGGCGATCCGTACGTCGACAACGACGTGTCCGCGACCCGCTCGAAGACCCGCCCCGCCTATGAGCGGCTGCTCGCCGACATCGACGCCGGCAAGGTCGACGCGGTCGTCGTCTGGGCGCTCGACAGGCTGCACCGCCGCCCCATCGAACTGGAGACCTTCATCGCCCTGGTCGAGCGGAAGGGCGTCGCACTCGCCAACGTGAGCGGCTCCGTCGACATCGGCACCGCAGACGGCCAGATGTTTGCCAGGGTCATGGGAGCGGTCGCTCGACGGGAAGCCCAGGCCATCGGCGACCGGGTCAAGTCGAAGCAGACCCAGTTGCGCGAGGCCGGCCTGCCGTTCAGCGGCGGCATCCGCTGCTACGGCTGGGAGGCCGACCGTCGTACCCCGATCGAGGCAGAGCAGGCCGAGATCGCGAAGATGGTGGACTGGCTCCTCGCCGGCCGCTCCGTGCACTCGTTGGTCCATGACCTGAACGATCGCGAGGTGCCGACCGTCAGCCAGTGGATGCAGGCGAACCCGTCGAAGCGGCGGTCGCCAGACCAGAAGCCCATCCAGGGCAGACCCTGGACGAACACGTCGGTGAAGGCCTTGCTCATACGCCCTCGCCTCGCCGGGCTGCTCACCTACCAGGGCGAGATCGTCGGCAAGGGGGCATGGGCGCCGGTGATCGACCGGGAGACGTTCGATCGGCTGCAGGTCGCGCTCACGCACCGCTCCCCCGCCACGAGGACCGCGCACCGCGGTCGGAAGCACCTCCTCAGCGGTATCGCTGTCTGCGGTGTGTGCGGTGCCGGCCTCCAGTGCGGCTCATCGCCGGACGGCCAGGCCAAGCACCGCCGCTACCGCTGCCCCGCCGTCTCAGCAGGGACGACCCGGGGGTCAGGTGTTCTGCATGGCGGTCGCAACATGATCGCCCTGGATGCGCACGTGGTCGAGTCCCTGCTCGTCGCCCTCGACGTCATGGCGACGGCGCCCGCCAAGGGCGAGCCGCTTCCCGACCCGGGCCCCACGATCGACGCCCTCCGTGACCGGCTGAATGTCGCCGCCGACCAGTTCGCCGATGGCGTCATCACCGCTGAGCAGTTGCAGCGCATCTCGTCCCGCCTCCGCCCCCAGATCGAAGTCCTGGACGTCAGCCGGCCGGACGTGGGAGCCGAAAGCCTTATGGACTGGTATCTCGGCAGCCGGGACCCCGACGACGCCCGAGACGCGTTCGCTGCTCTGCCCTTGGAGGACCAGCGCCGCGTCCTCGTCACGACGCTGGGTCCGCAGGGGTCCATCGTCGTCCACCCGGCCGCCGTGTTGAACCACGGGTTGGACACGACCACGATCGCGATCACCTGGGCGCTGGGCACGCCGGCCGACCCGCAGATCCGAGCGGGCGCGTACAAGGACCTCCGGGCCGCAGAGGCCCTGCACGACGGCCCCGCTGCGACGCTCGGCGAGCCGGTCTCCGCCTGACCGCAGACCCCCTCCATGCCGTGCGACGCTGAGGACATGGCCAACGAGCCGACAGCGAGGCGACAACGGACTCTCGACCCGGACGCCCTTCCATGGGAACGCCAGCACGGCGAGCCCGAGGCCTTGTACGCGGGGTTCCTGCGCTACCGCGATATGGAGCGGCGCTCGACCCGCGACGTCGGTCCCCGCGCGGGGCACTGGTCGTCCGACTGGCTCTGGGCCGTCCGGGTGTTGGAGTGGGATCGCTTTGTGCAGCGCCAGGACGCCGAGGCCCTGGTGCGCTACCGCATCTCGATGAACGAGCGGCAGCGGGCAGCGGGCCGCCTCGCGCAACAGAAAATCGTGACGTGGCTCGTCAACCTTGACCCGTCACGACTGAGCCCCCATGAGGCCGCTCGGTGGTTCGAGGTGGCGGCTCGGCTGGAGCGTGAAGCAGCCGGCCTCGAACTGGCCGCTGAGGTCGCGCCGCCGCCTGCCGTGCCGGATCCGTTCGAGGGGCTGACGCTGGGCGACATCCTCGGAGCCAACGCCGACATTGACGTGATCGCCGCCGCCGAGGAGATCTTCACGCAGTTGCAGGGCGAGGACGTTCGCGCTTTCCAACCTTCCAATGACGACGTAAACAGGCCGGACGCTGGGCCGCGCTGATCTTCGCGCATCCCATTGCCGAAGTTGACGAAGCCCCCGGCGAGGCCGAAGACCGGGCCTCAAGACGGGGGCTGCGTCGCGCGAGAGACCTCGCGCGGGCGAATGGATGGCCGCCTGATCCGGAGTATGCCACCAGCCCCCGACGTGCCTCCAGGGGACGACTAGCCCGCTGTCGGGGCCCGCGTCTATGATGAGCAAGCCAGGCCCTCGGGCCCGGGTCACTCTTCTGGCGAGATGCATTACCGCGGCTGTATGGATGCGGCCGCGGGGCTCTAGCAAGAAAGAGGACCCGATGACCGAGCATCGCACCCGAGGCGACTTCGTCATGGTTGACCGGACCGCGGCGTCGGAACTCCGTCGGCGCTTACGTGCCAGCCACTGGCCAGCGTCCACTCAGCGCCTGGCCGTCATGTCGGCGCACATCCTGCTCGTCGAGGCGGACTACCGGGACGACGGGGTCGGCCACGTCGCCCGCACCAGAACCGAGATCTGGGCGCTCCTCGACGTGACCGACAAGACGGCCAGGTGATCCGCGAAGTTCTCGCGTACGTCGGGCTGCTGAACCCTGGCGGCGACGACTTCGACATCACCCGAGCGTCGTACGCGTGGCTGACCCGAGGTGAGCCCGCGCCGCCGTCTCTGGGCGAGATGCAGCGTGACCCGGCGCACGTCTTGTGGCTGTTCGCCGAGGCCGAGGCCGGTGTCACGGCGAGGCTGGAGGCAGACGAGATCCGGAGCCACTCCAAGTCCAAGAAGTCGGAGCCACTCCGAGTAGAAGTCGGAGCCACTCCGAGTCCGAGTCGGAGCCACTCCGAGTCCGCAAGCCCCCCACCTGCAGAAACGGCGCCTAAAGAAGTAAAGAAGGAAAGAACCCCCCCAGCCCCCCCCCGATGGGGGGGAGGCGGCGGCCGAAGTCCTCACCAACCTGGCCCAAGCCCGGCCCCAGGCCAGCGACGCGCCGTCGTCGCTGGCCCTGCGCGAGGCCGTCCGCCGGCTCATCGCCGACGGCTGGCACAGCGACGACGTCGTCTCCTCGATCCTGGCCGACCTCAGCCCCAACGCCCGGACCGGGCTCCTGGTCACCAAGGCCAAGGCCCTGCACGGCACCGAGCCCCCACGGCAGGCCCAAGGCAGGGCGTCAGCCGCTACCGCATCCATGCGGGCCGCTCCGGACTGCGAGCACGGCGAGCCCAACGGCTCCTGGGACGGTGCCGGCGCGAGGGGCGAGGACTGGCTGCAGTGCCCGATCTGCCGAGCGGCGCTGCGGGCGAGGCTGGCAGCACCCGCAGCGAGGCAGGGGACGTTGAGGGGCTCGACACGCACACGTGGCGAACCCGGCGCAGGCTGGGTCGACTCGGCCTGAGCAAGACACACTGGCGACGGAGGAGGAGAACATGATGAGCGACCTGCGGCTGGTCGACGAGCCGTCGATGGACGTCGAGATCTATGACCACGTGTCGGACCCAGACGACGACGCCGATCCTGTCGCGCGCTGGCGGCGTGAGCGGCTGCGCAGGCCGGGGCCGTGCATGTGCTGCAAGCGGACGACGGACTACGGGATCCGGTACATGCCAGATGGACCGGCCGGGGAGGTCCTGCCTCGCTGCCTGCGCTGTTGGCTGACCGGGGTGTTCATGGAGCGTGAGATCTCGCTGCATGTGGTCGGGCGTGACGGCGCAGCCGACTACCCGCCCACCGTTGCCCGCGCGGACCCGCACCGCGTCGCCGTCGACGCGGTGCTCGCGGCGCTCGTGTCCAGCATCAGCACTGTGGACGCTCGGCAGGGTCAGGCCGTGGCAACGTCACGTCGGATCCGCGGGCACGCCGAAGAGGCCGTGCTCGAAGGCGTCACACCCTCCTCGATCGCCCGCCGCTGGGCCGAGCAGAAGGTGACGAAGGTGTGGGCCGGGGTCGAACTCGCCGAGTTGATCCTGGACCGTGCCATGTCCGGCCGCGCCGCGATGCAGCGACGGACCTCGACCAAGCCCGGCACCGAGTCGACCGGCTCCACGCCTGCCTGACTTTCGTCATCCTTCGGGGCAGTCGGTTCTCGGGTTGCGTTACGGTGAAGGGACCCGTTCTGTTACGCTCATGTCATGGCACGAGTCCGGTTCCGTAACCACGTCGCGACGGTCACTGTGGAGGTCCCTGTCGCGGACTATGACGCCGCCACCTTTGCTGAGTTCCCCCGCGACGGTGGCGGCTGCAGCATCGGCACGCTGGTTCCTGATTCGTGGTTCATGCGGGAAGCGGCGGCACGGCTGCTCGCCAAGGCCGACGAGTTGCAGCGGCAGCGACGATGCCCTCAGTGCGGGGAGACCTTCGCGGCCGCCACGGCGCGGGCGGTCTACTGCTCGACAAGGTGCCGGGTGGCGGCGGCTCGGGCGCGCGCGTCCTGACTTCGCGACTTCCTCCACACACCAGAACGTCCGTCGCCGAGGGCACCGCAAATCTTCCTGTCTGCCCGGGGCGGCCCGCCGCTGCTGAACGCCAGGCTGAGGGTGCCGCGGTGCGTGACGCTGGACGCTTGGGTTCACGTGAACCCAAGCGGTCACGTACCCCCCGATCCTTGGATGTCGCCGCAGACGTTGGCGCCGCGCTGAGGGCGCCTCGGTGCGTGACGCGACGACCTTGAGATCGCGCGATCTCAAGGTCCCACGGGCGTTCGGCCGGGGAGTCGACGGCAACTTGAGTTCACGTGAACTCAAGCGGTGATCCCCGCCGCTTCGCCCGCTGGAACCCCTGCCGCTTCGCCCGCTGGAACCCCTTCCGCTTCGCCCGCTGGTAAGTGACCCGCGCCATGCCCACCGCCTCGGCGGCGATCTCCAAGGTTTGGGGGGCCCGTGATTGCTTGAGATCGCGCGAACTCAACCAACGGGCCCCCCCGCCCTCGGCTTGGCGTTCAGCAGCGGCGGGCCTTTGTAGTGCCTCAATCTGCTGGCCCAGCCCGACCTTCTCGGACACGGTCATTTCTTTGCGCAGAGGTTCTCGTCCCGTTCGGCACGCAGCATTGACAAGGCGTTGTCCTGCGTCTTGGCTGCAAACCTGCCGCTCTACGGCGCCCCCGCCTCGCCGCGTCACGATCCGGGCTCTGCGCACCTCCTCCTACCCCCAGCCCGTCCCCGGCCGTCTACGGGCCTTACAGGAGATTCCGCCCCAAGGGGCGATCTTCTGGCGCTGGGCTCACCGGTCTGGTCATCATGACGATCACCGATCTGGCGATCATGACGATCAGCGACTCGCCGGTCGTCTGGTAAGACGGCGTCGCCGGATGTCGTAGGCGCTCGGCGCCCGGGCTCGAAGGATGAACGCATCGGGCGCCACCGGCCCGAGCGCCGCACCAGAAGGGAAGACCCCTCATGCCGAACCTGCCCCCGTCGCTCTACGGGCCAAACCACGACGGCCTGCTCGATCCCGGTCATCCGACATCGCGGGAGCGCCGCAATGCCGTCCAGCAGCGGCTCAGCGACGAATACGCCCGGCGCACCAGCCGCAGCCCCGCGATGGCCGCTCTGCAGCGGGCCGCCGACAAGGCGCTTGGAAGGGGCCGGCGATGACGTACTACCCGAGCAGCGGGCCCCGCAGCATCCGCGTCGACCTCACGGCCGGTCAACAGGGCGACCTTGCCCGGCTGGAGTCCCACGCTGGCTCCCCGACCGACCTGCAAAAGGGGCAACTGCGTGCGCTGCGTCTGTGTGCGGCCGAGCACGACCGGGCCCGCTGTGAGGCCCTGCAGGCGAAGTGGGGGACGACGTGAATCACCCCGCGCTCGTCGAGCACCCGAAGTACATCGAGCAGCAAGCGGTGGTCGCCGAGGTCGAGGCTCGCGCCGCACTCGTCCGCGACCAGGTGATGGCGCGCCAGCGTGAGGTCGACCAAGCCGCGCGCGACCAGGAAGCCCTCGTCGCCGAGGCCGTAGCCAAGGGCACCCCGGTCCCGCCGACGCCGCCCCCGCCGGCGGGCACCGACAACCTCCAGAGCGCCTTGATGCTGGTCCGCACGGAGGAGGCGGCCGTCAAGGCGGACACCGAGCGGCTCATCGCGCAGATCGCGGGCGACGTCGAGGAGGCGCTGCGCACGGCGGTGGTCGCCGAGATGAACTCAGTCCGGGAGCAAGCCGACGCCGTCGAGGCGGCCAGGCTCCGGGTCGAGGACGCCCTGCGCACGGCGTCCAGGGTCAGGCGTGCAGTGGAGAACGGCTCCGCGGTGATCACCCGCCCGAGCCGAGCGGACCGGACGAGAAGCCACGTCGGCACCCACGACTGCTCGACCTGGCCAGGGCTGGCGCAGACCCGCTGGAACCACTCCCGGTCGGTCACCGAGAGCCCAAGATCCTCGGCGTCCTCGACGGTGACGACCACGTGCCGACCCGCGGCGAGCAGCACGCCGCGATCGTCGCGTCGCTGCCGGCGGAGGCCCAGGACCGGCTACGGCGCCAGATGGCCAACGCCGGCCGGTTCTGAGAGAACCCCTGTGCGCGGCGGGTCCCCTTACCCCAGCGCCAGGTTGCCGGCGTGGTGCCCGGCGAGGCGGGCCGTCCGTGCGACTGGGACACGGGCGGTCCGCCCTCACGCCGAACAGGAGGCCCAGTTGACGCCCGAGCAGATCGTCGCCTCGAACCGCCGCCTCGGCGCGTTGGTGCACCTGCCCTGGACCGGCACAGTCGTACGAGGGCGCCCCACCACGGTCGTCCAAGGCCGGACCGTCGACCTCCAGACGTTGCTGTGGGTGATGATCGCCCGCCGTCCCGTGCCGTCGATGCACACCGTCCGGACCTCGTGCGGTCGGCCGCTTTGCTGCAGGCCCAACCACCTCCGAGCCGAACCTCCGCCCCGGACGGGATACACGCGGCTAACCGAACTCGGTGAGCCGGCCGAGTTCGTGCCGGACGAGCGGCCACCCGGCTCGACCTGCGCGCGCGATCACGATCTTCTCGACCTGTCGGTGCTGACCTGGTCGCGGGATCAGCGCCGCTGCCGGGCCTGCACCAGGGAGTGGGCCGCGGCGACCGCAGCCCGGGCCGGGAAGCCACGGCAGCACCGGCAGGGCGCGGACGGCCGCTACCTGCGGTGCAGGCGTGGCCACCCCCTCGACGGCGAGAACGTAATTGTCGAACGGTCCGGGATCCGCCGCTGCAAGGCCTGCTACCGGCTCAAGGAGCAGCGGAAGCGGGACAAGCGTGAGCAGGCTCGCACTCAAGCCGAGCCGGTTCCCGCTCCGCAGTCGGTGGCGTCGTGAACGTCGACCAGCCCGTCCTCCTCGACACCTACCTCGACGGCCTGCCGTGGCGGGTCCGCCAGCGGATCCGGGCCGATGTCGACGGTTGTCACATATGGACCGGTCACGTCAGCGGGTCGACCCTCGGCGGTGGTGTCGCCTACGTCGACGGCACGCCCGGGTTCGTGCACCGGACGGTCTGGGAGCGCAACCGCGGTCCGCTCGCCCCTGGCCAAATCGTCGTTCGGATCTGCCGGAAGCCCCGGTGTGTCCGCCTCGAACACCTCCGCGCGACGACGGCGTCCGCCTGGCTAATGGCCATCCGACACGGGCACGACCTCGCCGCGTAGACGGGAAATCTTGCGGCCACCGGCCGTCGCGCAACCCCTCAAACCCTCGACGCGAACCCCCGAAATCTCTCGAAAACCGTTACGGCACAACGCTTTTCGAGCCCTTTCACTGGTAGACTGAACTCACCACACAAGGTGGTCCCCGCGGTGCTGACACACCCGGGGACCCGACCGAGATCCCAAGGAGATCCCGATGACGCATGAGACTACCGCCCCACGCCAGTGCACTGCACCGGACGAGTTCAGCCCAGGACGCTGCCCCGAGTACACGACCCAACCCTCCTTGCTCTGCGGCGGTCACCGCGCCCAGGCCGGCGAGAGACTGCCCGAAGCCCTGATCCTGGTCGAGATGCGTTGGGTGACCACCGAGGCCTGGGCGCTCATGTCAGCCGAGACCGACCCTGCGCGCATCGTCCGGTTCGAGCGCAGGAAGCGCCACCTCCTCGACGCGATCAGGGAGTGGTGAACATGACGGTCCACGCCTACGTGAGGGTGTCTACAGACCGGCAGGGCGAGAGCGGGCTCGGCCTCGACGCCCAACGCGCCGCGCTCCAAGGCTGGGCGTCGTCCCAGCAGATCCCCGTCGACGAGATCCGCTGGCACGTGGACGCGGGCCGCTCCGGATGCAACCTCGACAGACCCGCGCTTGCCTTGATGCTCGCCCTGGTCAAGCCGGGTGAACGGGTGGCCGTGGCGAAACTTGATCGGCTCAGCCGCAGCCTGCTCGACTTCGCCGGCTTGCTGGAACGCAGCCAGCGTGAAGGGTGGGCCATCGTCGCCCTCGATTTGGGTCTCGACTTGTCCACGCCAACGGGGCAGATGGTCGCGTCTGTCCTGGGCTCGATAGCGCAGTGGGAGGCCCGCATCATCGGCGAGAGGACCGCCGCCGCCCTCTTCCAGGCCAAGCAGCGAGGACGTCTCCCAGGTAAGCGGTCTGCGCTCCCCCGCGAGGTCCAGGACCGCCTGCTCGTCATGGACGACGAGAAGACCCTGACCCTCCGAGAGCGCGCCTCCTGGCTGAACGACAAAGGCATCCTCACCGCGACCGGGCTGCCGTGGACCACGGGCACGATCGACGGCTCCACGCGCTCCGCTCGCCTCGAAGCCGCCGCCCGCGCCATCACCGAGGAGGCTGTGGCATGACCGAACTAGCCACGTGTTCCTACGCCGAGTTCCGGCCCGACATGGGCACGCCCGTCCGGATCTCACTCGGCCGGCCCAGGTTCTGGAGCGGCACCATCGCCGTGGGCGCGTTGGTCACCGAGATCACGCCGCGCGGCTGGTACCTCCGCTCGCCCGAGCCCGAGTACGTCAAGGCCTACGGCGAGCAACTAGCCCGCCACGGCCCCGAGTGCATCCAGGCCCGGTTCGACGCCATCGCCGCCGAGCACGGGGCCCCGCTCGTGCTGCTGTGCTTCGAGCGCCTCGCGAGCGGCTCCTGGTGCCACCGCAGCCTGTTCTCGGCTTACTGGCTCGGGGAGACTGGCCAGGTGGTCCCCGAATTGGGGGTCACGCAGCGCGAGGCCGAGGAGGAAGAACGACACCGACTTGTCGGTCTGCTCGCGCCCCTGATCCCGGACCATCCCAACGAAGAGGAAGGAACACAGTCATGACGATCTTGGAGAACGTGATCTTGGAGCAGTTGCCGGGGGCCGAGGAGGTGCGCATCGAGGGCGACTACGCCTTCGTGCTCGTGGGCGACGTGGAGAGGCGCTACGCCCTCTCGCGCGAGGCGAAGCGGCTCGTCCTGCTGGAGCGCGAGGGCCGTTTCTTGGACATCCCGCTTGGCGAGGTGACGCTGCTCTCCCCGGGTGACGAGGAGGAGTGAGCCGAAGACCTTCAAGTGGCCAGGACGTCCTGGTCGCTCGCGGCGACGTTCTGGCTCGGGCAGACTGGCCAGACATCCCCGAACTCGGACAGGAGCCACGATGAGCGACGACGGGCAGTGATGGACGCGGACCAGGCCGCGAGCATCTACGCCGAGGTGGTCCGCGGGGTGCCCGTCGAGGAGTCCCGGCACGTGCACACCGACGCCGACCGGGCGTTCCGGGCGACCATCGAGGCCGAGGTGGCGCAGATCCGCGCCGCCGAGCCGAACGTCTTCGAGATCCCGAACGAGGTCCCCGGGACATCTGAGGACTGACGGCCCGGGACATGCCCACCCGGGCCATCGGCTCGGCGCTCGGCGTCAGCCACGACACTGTGCACAAGGACCTCCTCGTCTGTCAGAAATCTGACAGACGAGGACTCGAAGACAGTCGAGCCGCCGAAGCGGGTGATGTCCCGATGGCCGCGAGCGACCGGCGACGCGCCCGCCGCCTCCTCCTCGCCCTGTCCCGGCGCCGCCCCCCGCTCGCCGATGCGGGTCAGCAAGGACACGGTGCATCGCGAGGGCTCGACTGTCTCAGATGAGACAGTCGAGATGCCCGACCGGGTGATGTCACGCGATGCCGGGAACGACCGGCGACCCGGCCGGCGCCGCCACCTCGGCCCACCCCCAGTGCCGCCGGCTTCGCCCCTTTCCACCTACCCCGGAGGGTGCAACCCCGGCTTTCGCCCCTTGCCACACCCGAAGGTCAGGCGCGAGCCGTCATCGCCTCGCATGCGGCGCGGCTCTCGTCCGGACTTGGGCGCGGCGAGGCCTCAGTGTGTCAAGGGTCCCGAGTACCCCGTGACCGGCTCGCCGAGGGCCACTGGCATCCCTGCCACACATCATCTTGCGGATGTTGACGTGCCAGTGATCCTTGGTGATGTCGGGGATGACGACGTGCAGGCGCGAGCCATCCTGCAGCGTTGCGTCGACGAACGGGGACGAGAGGTCCACGCGTCGCCCCGAGCTGCGAAGCATCCGTTCGACCAGGTCCCGGACCTCGTCGGCCGTGAGGATCGTCGTGGTCAGCTCGGCGATGCCTCCTCGGGCGACGAAGACCTTGCTCGGCTCGTTGATCCAGTACTACCCCCGCATCCGCGGACAGTGTTGGCAAGGGCGGGCTTAGGGCTCTGACCTGCGACGATATCGTTGGCAAGTGTGGAGAAGTAGGGCTCTTGTGTCGCATCCGTGGGTGGTTTGGGGGGCTGCTGGGGTGCAACACGCCGTTCCCGCATAGGTTCTGGAGCTGTCGAGGTCCCGGAACCAGTGAAGCGGAGAACGGCGTGCGCGATGTCA
>JAABUR0100006276.1_pt1 | contig 14619 bp, 19 predicted proteins | sample 5560091 | NCBI WGS metagenome assembly JAABUR01 (sample SAMN10711879, study PRJNA513375) | rock metagenome | isolation source: Antarctica rocks | place: Antarctica: Victoria Land, University Valley sud
CTCCTGGACGCGCAGCTGGGCCGGCGAGACGCAACCTCGCCGGCCCTCTCGGAGGGTGAATCGGACAGGCGCGCCGGGACCATTTGCTATGTGGATCGACGGGGTGACCCGTTGGGAACCGTGTTCTCCGCCCTCCGCGCACGCACCCCGGCACGTCCGGGGCGTCACGCCTCGGTGGCGAAACGGCATACGCGCCAGCCTCAAGTACTGGTGCCCTCGACGGGCGTGAGAGTTCGAGTCTCTCCCGAGGCACGCATCACCCAGCTTCACCATGGAAAGGCCAGCCGAGAGACGGCGGCGGCACCTGTTTAGAAAACAGGCTGCCCTTCACGGGGCGTAGGAGTTCGACCCTCCTCCTTTCCGCGTACACGAGCACACCCCCATCGTCCAGTGGCCGAGGACACCGCTCTTTCACAGCGGGGACACGGGTCCGAATCCCGTTGGGGGGACGATTGACTGAGCGGGGATGGAGAAAGAGCGTCTCACCCGGCCTCATACGCCAGGTATCGCCTGCTGCGAGTGCAGGCCCCGCCCCCAATGCTCACGCAAGGTGCCGCCCAGCTCTCATACGGCCGGGTCGCGGGGTGCAACTCCCTGGTGAGCAACGCACGCCCTCGTGGCCCAACGGATACGGCAGCGGCCTTCTACGCCGACGAGTGCAGGTTCGACTCCTGCCGGGGGCACCGTGGGTGACGCGGGGCTCGGCCGCGCACATGGACACCGTCACCACCGAGAGAGGAGCCCCGGCCATGAGCGACGTGTTCATCACCGCCGACCCACACCTGTTCCACCCCCTCGTCGCCGAGCTCCGCGGATTCACCTCGGTGGCCGAGCACAACGAGGCGATCTGTCAGGGCATCACCGAGCGGGTCGGTGTTCGCGACCAGCTGTGGATCCTCGGCGACATCGCCCTGGGCCGGTGGGAGGAGGCGCTGGATCTGCTGGGCACATTGGCGGGGACCAAGCACCTGATCGCCGGCAACCACGACAAGGTGCATCCGATGCACCGGGATGCCCATAAGTTCCAACGGCGCTACCTGGACGTCTTCGAGAGCGTGTCGCCGTTCGCGCGGCGCGCGGTGGCCGGGCGTCGGGTGCTGATGTCGCACTTTCCCTACCGCGGCGACCACACCGCGATCGAGCGGGACATGCAGTACCGGCTGCCGGACATGGGGGAGTGGCTGCTGCACGGGCACACGCACTCCGACCAGAAACTGTCGGGCCGTCAGGTGCATGTCGGGGTGGACGCCTGGGCGCTGGCACCGGTGGCCCTGGGTGAGATCGGCACCCTGATCACCGCCCGGTGACACCGAAGCGTTGCCCGGCAGCGTTATCCACATCAACGACAACACAGGGAGGAGGTAAATGCCATGGACATTCAGCAACTCGAGTGCGGTCACCGTCAACCGGTGAAACCGGGCAACGGCTGCGCCTGGTGTCCGGTCTGCGGCACGCTGCAGGTAGCGGTACCGGAGCGTCCGCGCGTGCTGGCGCGGCACTGAACCGGGCCGAGCTGACTCGACCGAACACCGAACAACCGAGCAGGAAGGGGTGCGGACATGAACGAGGAGAGGCCGGTGTGGCTGCTCGACGTCGACGGTGTGCTCAACGCCTGCTCGTCCAAAGGGTGCCGCACCGTCTGGCCGCGGGAGTGCTGGAACTCCCACCTCGTGGCCGATCTTGACGGCCGAAAATGGCCGATCCTCGTCGCCGACCCCGTCGTGACCTACCTGCGGGCGGTGCACGCCAACGGCGACGCCGAAATCCGGTGGCACACCAGCTGGCAGCACTCGGCCCCCGAGTGCTTGGCGCCGGTGTTGGGTCTGCCGGACTGGCCGCTCGCGGTGGCCCCTGAGTACCACGACCCGGCCGGGCACACCGCCCACGGGTGGTGGAAGCTGGCGGCGGCGGCACGGGTGCTGGACGAGGAGGGTCGCCGCCTGGTGTGGACCGACGACGACATCGGCTTCGGCGCGCAGCTTCTCGGCAGCGGCGTCGCCGCGCTCCTCCGACGACCCGGTGTCCTGGCGGTTACCCCGCGCACCACCATCGGTCTGACCCGCAAGAACCTGCTCGCCGTGGACGCCTTCCTCGGCATTGACAGCGCCCGCACCCCGGCGCCCGGTCAGGCTGTGCGGTGAGCACGGGGCCGGGCGGGGCGACCGGCGACGGCGACCCGTCACCGACGGCGCTGTCCCACGAGATACGCGATCTCACGGGCTGGACGGAGCGAGAGCTGTCGGGGGTGCTGGAACGATCCTGCAACCCTGCCTGGTTCGTTGCGTTGCACGGTGTGCTGGCCCGGCTAAGCAGGGTTGCGGGCGACCAGCAGGCCCTGGCCACTGTCCTGGGCGCCGATGACGGCACCGGCAGCGCGATCGGGATGTTGCGCGCCCAGCAGTGGTCGCGGGCGTTCATCACCGCGCTGGACCACCTGCACGGACCGCGTCCGGAGATGGTTGTTCCTGAGCCGGGGCGGGAACTGCCGGCCGCGACCCGGGAGCTGGGGGACTGACCCGACACGCCCCTCCCGATTGTGCAGTAGTTGCACATGCGCAGAGACTGCGCGTAGGGTCAGGGTCATGGGACCACCGCACACCGACGCCGACGCGCAGTACCTCGCCGCGTCGCGGGCCGCACCGGAGAAGGTGAACCCGCAGGACCGTGAGGACACCGTGCGCCACCTCGTTGCCGCCGCGGACGCACTGAAACAAGTGCACCCGGAAAACCTCGGGGACACCGTGCGCCGTCTCGTCGCCGCGCGGGTCGCCGTGGATGCCGCCCTGAACGAGGCCATGGCCCAGGCCGCCCTCGCCGGGTACTCGCTGCGGGCGGTGGCGGCCATGGCCGACATGGCACCCAACTCGGTCGCACCCCGCCTCGCCCGCACCTTCAGCCTCGGCGGGTACGGCGACCCCGATGGACGGGTCACCGCCGTCGGGGTGCAACGAGCCCGATACGACCACCTGGAGGACCGCCAACCCTCCGTCCCGGCAGAGCCGCTCCGGTTCCGCCGCCGCGAGAACCGAGGGAAGCAGGCTCCGTCATGACCGACCCGAACCGCACCGACATCTCCATGCTGCTGGACCGCTCCGGTTCCATGCAGGCCATCAAGGACGACACCATCGGCGGCTTCGACGCCTTCATCGCCGAACAGCGCAGCGCCGCCGGGGACTGCACAGTCACCCTCGCCCAGTTCGACGACCACTACGAAGAGGTCTACACCGCCAAGATCCTCGCCGACGTACCCTCCCTGGACCTGGCGCCCCGCGGGATGACCGCCCTGCTCGACGCCATCGGCCGGCTCGTCCGCACCACCGGCGAACGCCTGTCCGCGCTCCCCGAGGACCAGCGCCCCGGGACCGTCATCGTCGGCATCCTCACCGACGGGATGGAGAACGCCAGCAAGGAGTTCACCCACCCCGCGATCAAGGCGCTCGTCACTGAGCACACCGACAAGTTCGACTGGACGTTCCTCTACATGGGCGCCAACCAGGACGCCATCGAGGAAGGCGCGAAGCTCGGTGTCGCCGAGGGGCAGTCGATGACCTACGCGGCGGGCAAAGTGGGGTCAGCGTTCGCCTCCACCGCCGGCAACGTGTCCGCCATGCGCGGTGCTGTCGCCAGTGGTGTCACTCCCTCGGCGGCGCGCTCGGCCCACTCCTACACCGAGAAGCAGCGCACCGAGGCCACCGCGGAGTAACGCCACCCGAATCAACCGGCCGGGGAGGGGGATTCTCCCCGGCCGGTTCCAGCCGAGCATGGGACATGAGCGTCGGGCCGGACACATGGTGGACATGAACACCTCGAGTACACAGCACACCGCGCGGCCGCTGCGCCACTCGCTGGTCGAGACGGGCATCCCGGCGGTCTTCGCGCTGGTCCTGATCGTCTTCGCTATCACTGGACCCGCGTTCGTCACCGCCCAGCACGGTGCGCGAGCGGTCACCGACCCCCGCCCCGCGAGCTCGCAAGCCGGTCAGCTCTGGCAGACGGTCACCGGCCCGTCGCCGGTGGTGATCCCCGGTCCCGAGCACACCGGATTCCCGTGGGTGCCCCAGGCCGGCGCCGCCACGCGACGCTGAGCCCAGACCTGACCCGTTCGCCGCGGCTCATCCAGCCGAACCAACCACAACGTCCGGGGCAACACCGCCCCGGCCGCCCACATACCGCACAACCTCACGAAAGGAGGCGTTCGACCATGACCACCGATGTGCTGCTGATCAACGCCTCCTACCAGGTGCTCAGCCGGGTGGCGTGGCAACGTGCCGTGACCCTGGTGGTCACCGAGGTCGCCGACATTCACGAAGCGCACCCGGACAAGATGATCCACTCCATGCATCTGTCCATCCCGTTGCCCACCATCATCAGGATGCGGACCTACGTCTACACCCCGCGGCTGCAGGAGTGGACGCACGGGGTGACGCGTGGCCGGATTCTCCTTCGCGACAAGCGGACCTGCGGGTACTGCGGGCTTCGCGGTGACACCATCGACCACATCATCCCGAAAAGTCGTGGCGGGGCGGACAGCTGGGACAACCTCATCACTTCCTGCGCGCCGTGCAACAACACCAAGGCCGACCGCACCCCGGTCCAGGCCGGCATGAAGTTGCTCTGGGTGCCTCGCGCACCGAGCGCGCAGGACGCCGACCAGGAACGGGTGTGGCTGACTCTGAGTGAGGCGGTCTGAGCTTCGCCCAGGGCGCCAGTGACCGATCACACGCAAACGCAGACGAAGGAGGTGGAGGCAGTGCAGACCCAGATACGAATGCAGGCGAGCATTTTGGCATCCTCGGGCGTGGACCCGTGGCGGGTGCTGCTGGCCGGTGACTGGCACGGCAACCTGGGGTGGGCACTGCGGGTGGTGGATCACGCCGCCGATGTCCACGCCGAGGTGATCGTGCACGTCGGCGACTTCGGGATCTGGCAGGGCAGCGCCGGCATGAAGTACCTGCGCCGCCTCGATCAGCGGCTGACCGAACGCGGCCTGCGCCTGGTCTTCGTCGACGGCAACCACGAGAATCACGACCTGCTCGCCACTTACCCGGTCGGCGCTGACGGCACCACTCCCATCACCGCCACCATCCGCCATCTCCCGCGCGGGCACCGTTGGGTGTGGCACGGGCACATCTGGCTCGCCTTGGGCGGGGCCACCTCTCTCGACCGCGATGTCCGCGTCCCCTGGGTGGACTGGTGGGCCGGCGAGGCGATCACCGCCGCGCAAGCCGCCCGGGTGATTGCCGACGGACCGGTGGACATCATGTTGTGCCACGACGCCCCCGCAGGGGTGCCCCGGTTGGAGCAGAGAATCGGACCGAACCCGCAGGGGTTTCCCGCCGAGGCGCTGCTCTCCGCGCACCAGCACCGGATGCTGCTGCGGGCAGTGGTGGACGCGGTGCGCCCATGCCAGCTCTGGCATGGTCACTACCACTGGGCCTACCACGACGAACTGGTCCTGGATGATTCGCACCGGGTGCAGGTCACCGGGCTGGACATGGACGCCACCACACTCGAGCTAAACACTGCGATCCTGGACCTGGACTACGCACATCTGCCAAGGAGGTTCGGCATGCCGTTGTAGTTGCGCTCACCGTGAGCGCCAGGACGGAGATCGGCCATGTCCAGAACGGACAAGGATCGCCCGCAGTGGGTCCGGGCACATGATGACCTACGCAGCCGGGAGCACCATTGCTGCACCGGCGCCTGGATGTACGGCCAGGCCAGCGCGTGGCGAACCCAGCTGTACTATCCGTGCGACCTGGACACCGGCCCCTACTCACGGTGCCGGCGCTTCGAAGCGACCCGCCGCTACCTGCCCGGGCCGCCCCGTTGGTTCACCCACGCCGAGTTCTACGGCCCGGACCGCGCTGCGGTGCGGGCGGCGGGCAGGGCGGCGCTGCGCGAGCACAACACGTACGGCGACACCGACGTCGAGGTCCCCACAGAACAGCACCGCCACGGCGGCGCCTGGGCTTGGTGGTGACCCCGGGCCCCGGTGGCGGTGCTGTTGGTGGAACTGGTTGTGCGGTGGAGCTAGCGGTACCGGTCGGTCTCGCTGTCGTTGTGCTTGCCGGACTTGGCGAGCCCACGGCTGATCATATAGCCGATGGTCAGCAACACGATGTAGAACCACGCCTTGTCGGCGAGGAAGTAATCCGACCGGCCACCCGGAGTGTCACCCACCAGGTCGGAGGCCACGCCTGCCCTCGGTTGTGTGTCCCTCCCGGCCGTGGGCGACGGGTTGACGGTCGCGGCACAGGTTGTGGCTGCAGGCTGGTCGATGCCGCGAACGCGGCAGCTCGTTTCAGCTGGCTGAGTCCAGGAGAACGATCTTGCCGCGCGTGTACCGCTCGGCCAGCTGCGTGTACGCCTCGCGCACCTGCGCTAGCGGGAAGGTCGCGGCGATCGGGATCGTCAGCTCACCGGACTCGATCAGTCTTGCGAGGTCGGCGAGCACGTCGGCGGAGGTGACCTGGTAACCGAACACGGTCTTGGCGCCGAACCTCTCGGCGGCGTCGAAGTCGATGATCGTGACTACCCGGTCGGCAGCAACGCCAAGCCCGGTGACGAGTTCGACGTACCCGCCGCCGAAGGCGTCGTAGGCGGCATCGATGCCGTCAGGCGCGGCTTCGCGCGGCCGCTGCCCGAGGCCGTCGCCGTGGTGCACAGGCTCGGCGCCGACCGACCGCACCCATTTGTCGTTCGCGGGTCCAGCCACGGCGAGCACGCGCACGCCATCGTTGACGAGAAGCTGGGTCAGGATCGATCCGACGCCGCCGGTCGCTCCGAACACGACGGCGGTCTCGCCCGAGTTGGTGCGCACGGCGTCGGCCATGCCGTGGGCGGTGCCCCCGGCGACGTACATCGAACCTGCCTGTTCCCACGACACCGACGGTGGCCGCGGGGTGAGTTGGTCGGCGGGCACCGAAACGAACTCGGCCTGCGCGGCCCGCTCGTCGGTCCAGCCGATGACCTCGTCGCCGATGTTCCAGACGCCCACCTGACCGCCGACCTCGACGACGCGCCCGGCAAGATCGCTGCCCTGGCCCGACGGGAAGGTCGAGGGTGCCACCTCGGCCATCGCGCCCACGCGGATCATTATCTCGCCCGGGTTGATCGACGTCGCGGCAACCTCGACGAGGACATGGTCCGGCCCCGGCGTCGGCCGCGCGACCTCGACCACCTCGAGCACGTCCACAGGTCCGTAACGATCGAAACGAATAGCGCGTGGCATGGCGTCAACGGTAGCTCCCGCGGGCTAACGCTTCACCGCCCCCTGGGGTGCCGCGCCCGCCATCCGCTTACGGCAATGAGTCGGCGAGCGTGGGGCGGGGCTGGAGGTCGAGGGGTCGGGTGTTGAGATGGAACGTCACCACGGGATGACCCCGTCCTCGTTGTAGAACCCGCCGGTCGGCCCGTCGTCGGGGAGGGTGGCGAAGCGGATCGAGATGGCTGCCCCCTGCCCGGGCGTGCGGGTTCCGCGGTGCCCGGCGATGTCGCTGGCGACGTACCCGGGGCGGACGGCGTTGATCAGAATGCCGGTGCCCTCGACGCGGCGCGCGTACTGCACGGTGACGGCATTCAGCATGGTCTTCGACAGCGCGTAGGCGGCCATTATCGTTCCAGTCCGCAGGGTCAGGGAGGCCGTGTCCGTCGAGACGTTCGCGATGCGCGGGGACGGCGAGCGCTCTAACAGCGGCAGTGCGCTGGTGATGACCCGCATCGCCCCGAGGACGTTGGTCTCCCCGTCGGTGCGGATCACCTCGAAGGACACAGTGAGGGGTCCTGCACAGCCCGTATGACGTCCATGCCGAGTTCGGCAGCGCGCCGATCTTCACCGAGGGGTAGGTGGCGATCCTGCCTGCGGCGCATTCGCTGGCGCGCCGCTCCCACCTCTCTCTCGCGGACGTTGTCGACGTACCGGACCTGCTTATCGCTAGATGGCCGCAGCATGACGGGTCCTACCCACCCGGACCCGGCCCGGAGGTGCACACCCAGTCCCAGCTAGCTAGCGCAGCTCGTGTCCCTGGGTTTCACGCTGCTCGTCATCCCGGCCTCGAGCCGGGCTTGGCAGTGGCCTGATCACGTCGCGGTATGCGTGGTCGACGCGCCACCGGTCACGACACTGCTTGCGTGGCCACGGATGAGCCGCTCGCCTGCCGTGCTTCGTCCTGTGGCAGCTGCAGCCACTGCCGGCGAACGAGCCGATCAATCCGGCTCATCGCAGCTGCCCGGTCAAGTGCGATGAGCCCCATGACCTCGTCCGCGTAACGCTTACCGCCTCGCCCAACGAAACGTCGTGCGGGCGCGCCGCACCGCCCGGGAGCAGTGACAGAACACGGCACCTAGCGGCGACGGGACGGTTCAGCGACCTGAAGGCGGGCTGGAGTGGAAGGCATCATCCAATCGGTCAGGCACCGTGCGCCAGGTCAGTCAGTGATTGCCACCGCTCGGGTGGGCCCACCGTGAGCGCCCTGTAACTTGAGTGGGAAGCCGACGAAGGTAAACCGGGTGCCCACGACTTGATCGAGGTTCGCCAGGTTCTCGTAGTGGGTGATGTGTTCGCGTCGGCACATCATGTGGCAGGGGTAGCTCGTGCTGGTGGGGTTGTCAGGAGTCGGACTATCAACTCCGAAGGTCTTCACGCCCCGCTTGACGATCCACTCACTGGCAGACTCCCCGAGCCCGGGGAATTCCGAGAGGTACCGCTTATCCCCGGAATACCGATTCCAGGTCGCGGTGTGGAAGAGCACGATGTCGCCAGGGCGGACATCGACGGGCGCTGCCGCCTCGATCCGGTTCAGGTCCTCGGCCGTGATGTCGGTACCGGGCGCGAATTCGGAGACATCGAGGCACACAGCGGTCCCGTAAAAGAGGTCCAGGGACATCTGCTCGATCGTCTCAGCGTTGGGGTCGGGGTCGAGGTGAGAGAAGGAGTCCACGTGGGTCGGGCCGTTGTCGTTCAAAATGAAGCCGCTGGTCTGGAAGGAAAATCCGCCGTCGAAGCGGGGAGCCGTCTCTTCGTGTGTCGCGTGCTCGAACTGGACGGTCTTGAGGTGACCGGGGTACACCTTCATACCCTCGTAAATGTCTTGCGAAAGGTCAATCAGCGCCATGTGGAAATCCTTCTCATCGGGGGTGTAGTTCGGGGGTGGAGATGACGAGGTCAATACATGACCGCACCGGCCGAGACATTGAGATCCTCACCAGTGATCCCGGTGGCGGCGTCGGAGGTGAGGCAGGCGCAGGTGGCAGCAACCTCCCCGGCACTCACGAAACGGTCCATCGGTGAGGCCGCAGTGAACGTTGCGCGCGCCTGGGACTCATTCATGCCGCGCTTGGCCGCTTGCTCGGCGATCACGGCATCGATTCGTGGCCCGGCGATAGCTCCGGGACACACCGAATTGACGCGCACGTCGTACTGGCCGAGTTCGGTGGCCAGGGAACGCACCAGGCCCGGCACGCCCATCTTCGCGTTGGCGTAGGGCGTACGCCCGTGCAGTGGTCGCTTGCCGGTCATGGAAGAGATGGCGATCAGCGATCCCGCACGGCCCTCGATCAGCGTCGGGATGAAGGCGCGCAACTTCAGAAAGACCCCGTCCAGATCGGTGGCCAGGCAGGAGCGCCACTCGTCCACGCTCAGCTCGTGCTTGGGTGCCGTCGGGCCGGCGACCCCGGCATTGGCCACCACCGTGTGCAGGGTGGCGCCGTGCTCGGCTGCTCGCGCGCCTACTTTCGCGGCGAGCTCGTTGACTGAGTCCTCCTCGGCGACGTCACAGCGCAGCGCCCAGCACTCGCCGCCGGCAGACTCGATCGCCTCGACCGGGCCGGACAAGGACGCGGGATCGCGAGCAGTGGCCGCCACCCTCATGCCGCTGCGCGCCAGGGCTGCGATGGCCCGTCCGAGACCGCGGTTGGCGCCGGTCACCACGGAAACACGATCACCCACTCAGCTCTCCTCCTGGGCCGCGCGGACGGCCGCCAGGATGCGATCCGGAGACATCGGCAGCTCGGTCAGCCGGACCCCGAGCGGGGCCAAGGCGTCGTTGACGGCGACGTTGATGGCGGCCGGCGCCATCATCCGTCCCCCCTCCCCGCCACCCTTGATCCCGTGGGGGGTGTAGGGCGAGGGCGTCTCGATGTGGCCGATCTTCATCGGCGGCATCTCCATCGAGGTTGGCATCAGGTAGTCCAGCAGGCTGCCACTGATGAGCTGCCCGTCGGGGTCGTAGACGAACTCCTCGTGCAGGGCCGTGCCGATTCCCTGGGCAGTTCCCCCCAGGATGTGTCCGGCGAGCGAGCGCGGGTTGACCAAGGTCCCGCAGTCGTGGACCGCGGCGTAGTCGAGGAAGGTGACCTTCCCGGTCCGGGGGTCCACCTCCACGACCGGAATGTGGCAGGCGTTACCCATGAAGGGGTAGAAGACCCCGAGGTCCTTGCGGTCCGCCGACGGCATCGTCATGTACGGGTGGTCGAAGACCTTGGACGCCTCCAACCCCGACTCTATCTCATCGGGGAACGAGTGCTTGAACAGGTGCAGCGCGATGGCGACCTCGGCCAGGGTCTTGCGCTGGTCGGGAACGCCCTTGACCGAGTAGCCGCCATCGAGCCACTCCAGGTCGTCGGCGTCGACCTCCAGCATGTGTGCGACCGCCAGGCGGACCTTGTCTTTGATCTTCTTCGTGGCGCCCTCCACCGCACCTGCGAGCATGACAGTGGTCCGGGATCCGCCGGGGCCGGTGGCCGGTAGACCATTGCGGCTGCCCGCGTAGCTGATGGAGACGTCGCGCGGGTCGCAGTCGAACTCCTCGGCTACCAGCTGCGCGACCATGGTCTCAGGGGAGTTGCCCCAGGCCGCCTGGGAGTAGAGCGTCGCCGCGATGCCGCCGGTCGCGTCGACCTTGAGGCTGACGCTCTCCGGCATCGAGGTCACCGGCGCGGCGGGCTCGTCGAACCAGAACCAGAACTCGGTGGCGGCGAACACCGACCGTTCCTGAGCCGAGATCACCCCGATCCCGATGTAGCGACCCTGTTCACGGGCCTCTGCCTGGACGGCGCGCCAGCGGTCGTAGTTGATGAGGTCGAGGGCCTTGTCCATCACCACGCCGTAGCTGCCGGAGTCGTAGACGTTGCCGGTGGGGATGAAGTAGGGGAACTCGGTGATGAAGTTGTCACGGCGCATCTGCACGGGGTCGAGGTCGAGCTCGCGCGCGGCCTTGTCGACCATCTGCTCGAGCATCCAGTTGTTGACCTCTGAGCCGAAGCCGCGATAGGCACCCTGCTGGTTCTTGTTGGTCAGCACGGCCTGGACGTGGTACCGGACGCTGCCGATGGTGTACGGGCCCACGACCTGCGCCAAGGCGTTGCCGTGGTGCCCCACCCCGAACTGCATGTACGCACCGTAGTCGTCGATGACGTCGATCTTGAGGCTCTTCATCGTGCCGTCGCGCATCACCGCCAGCTCGACGTCGTAGACCCGGTCCGACCCGTGGTGGTCGCAGTTGGACATGTTCTCGAAGCGGTCCTCGAGGTAGCGCACTGGACGCCCGACGACCTTGGAGGCCATCCCCGCGAGGATCGCGACCTTCGTGGCGAACAGCTTCGAGCCGAAGCTGCCACCGGCCGGGACCGGCCGCATGTCGAGCTTGTTCGTCGCCACCTTCAGCGACCCAGCCACCATGAACAGGTAGCTGGTGAAGCTCAGCGAGTTGGTGTGGATGGTCATGTCGCCGCTGCCGTAGTCGAAGTCGGCGATCGCGCCGACGGTCTCCAGGGGCTGGCCACCGGACCGGTGCCACCGCAGCCGGTCCCTGATGATGACGTCGGCGCCGTCGAAGTCGGCGTCGACGTCCCCGAAGTCGAAGGACCGCTCGTAGCCGAGGTTGGACCCCAGCACTTCGTGAACCAGGGCCGCATCGGCGTCGAGCGCTCGTTCCGGGGCGACCACCGGGGGGAGCGCCTCGTACTCGATGTCGATGAGCTGTAGGGCGTCCTCCGCCAGGTAGCGGTCGTCGGCCACCACGACGGCCACCCCCTCCCCGACGTAGCGGACCTTGTCCACCGCGAGGCACCGCCACGTGTGCGAGGCAGGGTCGGGACCGAAGTCGGGCAACGGCTCGGTGAGCGCGACGGCCTCGGCTCCGGTGATGACCGCGTGCACGCCGGGCGCCGACCTGGCGGCCGTGACGTCGATGTGGGTGATCCGGGCGTGGGCATGGGTGCTCTGCAGTACCGCGAGGTGCAGCATGCCGGGCACCGTGAGGTCCCCGATGTAGCCGCCTCGGCCGCGCAGGAACTTGGGGTCCTCGACCTTCCGGATGGACTTGCCCACCCAGGTGCGCTCGGCTTTGTGCTCACGGACCGGCGGTGCGGCCGCCTCGCGGTCGGTCATAGTCATGACGTAGTCCCTTCGCTGTCCGTGGCGCGCATCCGCATTGCGGCGGCAGCGACGGCCTCGACGATGTACTGGTAACCCGTGCAGCGGCACAGGTTGCCGGAGATGCCTTCCCTGATCTCGTCCGGACTGGGATCGGGGTTCTCCTCGAGCAGCTCGACAGCACGCATCAGCATCCCGGGCGTGCAGTAGCCGCACTGCAGGGCGTGCTTCTCCCAGAACTCGTCCTGCAACGGGTGCAGCGTCGGGCCGTCGGCCAGGTCCTCGACCGTCCGGATCTCGGCTCCGTCGGCCTGCACGGCGAATTTGATGCAGGACCGCACGCTCCGGCCGTCGAGCAGGACGGTGCAGGTGCCGCAGACCCCGTGCTCGCACCCGACGTGGGTGCCGACCAGTCCCAGGTCCTCGCGGATCGCGTCGACCAGCAGCTTGCGGGACTCGACCTCGATGGTCTTCTCGTGCCCGTTGACCTTCATGGTAACGCGGTGGCGACTCATGCCTGACCTTCCGTGTCTGAACACGCCTGCAGCGCTGCCTCGATACCGCGGCGTACGTACGCATTAGTGGTCTCGCGACGCGCCTGGGAGGAACCGTGCACGTCGGAGACCGGTCGGATCTCCTCGCCGGCCGCCTGTGCAGCCCGCCCGACCGTCTCATCGTCGGGCAGGGCGCCCAACAGAACCTGTTCGGCAGCCCGCGCACGCACCGGGGTGCTTCCCACCCCGCTCATCGCGATGCCGACGCGGTCCACCCGTCCTGGCGAGAGCGAGAGGTCTACCCCGACGCCGACCAGCGCGAAGCTGCCGTTGGTCCTCGCGAACTCGGCGAAGGACTGCCCACCCGGTCGGTGGGTGATGCGCACGCCCGTGAGGATCTCGTCGGCCGACAGGCGCGTCGTGAAGGGCCCGACGAAGAAGTCGTCGGCCGGGATGGCTCGTTCGCCGCCGGGGCCCGTAACCAGGATTTCCGCCTCGAGGGCGAGCATCACCGCGGGAAGCTCTGCGGCCGGGTCGGCGTGGGCGACGCTGCCGCCGACCGTAGAGGAGTTGCGGATCGTCCGGTGCGCGACGTGCCGCAGCGCCTGCCGCAACATCGGCGCCACCCGGGCCACGTCCTCAGAGGCCTCGGCCTGCGACATGCGGACCATGGCGCCGATGCTCACCGAGTCTGCGTTGACGACGATGCGTGCGATCTCGGTGACACGTCGCAGGTCGATGACGAAGTCCGGCTGGGAGAGCCGGAGGTTCATCACGGGGACCAGGCTCTGGCCCCCAGCGAGCAGGCGAGTGTCGTCGTCGGCGTGCTCGGACAGCAGATCGAGCGCGTCGCGCAGGGTCGTGGGCGCAGCGTAGGTGAACGCAGCGGGTTTCACGGGGCCGTTCCGATCATCGAGTTCTCCAAGAGTGTGCGGTTCCTTCGGGAGCCCCTGGGTGGGCGCCCACAGCAAGGGTCTCGTCCTGTGCTGCCTGTGGGCTGCGTCTCAAGCGACTCTCGACCGCATACGTATGCATGTCAAGGGCGTCGGAGGGAATGCATGGGAATCACGAGTCACGACGTGGCGCGGCTCGAGGCGTTTTGCAAGCCACGGTTTCGCGCGCGCTGGGCGACCAGCCCGGGGTCTCCTCGGCCACCCGAGCTCGGGTACGTCGCGCCGCCAAGACATTGGGGTACATCGTGGGTGAGACTGGGCGGGCGCTGACGACGCGCCAGACCAGCGAGATCGGGATCGTCTGCGTCGAGCTCACGAACCCGTTCTACGCAGCTCTTCCGGGCCTGCTCAACGAGGCCTTCGCCAAGCACGGGTACCGCACCACCTTCATCACCGATCGTGGGGACCAACCCCTTGCGATCGAGCCGCTGCTCGACGCCTCGCTGGAGTGGGTGGCACTCACCACTCTGGGCAGACCCACGAGCTGCCGGAGGAGCTTCGACACAGTTGCATGCCGTGCGTCCTGATCCACCGCACTGTGGACGGCGCCGGGCTGCGATGTCTGCTCGGTCGACAACGTCGGTGTCGGCCCGGCAGCGGCCGACTTGCTGATCTTCTCGGGTCACCGACGCATCGGCACCATCCTCGGACCGGAGGAGACCAGCACGGGTAGGGACTGCGGCGTGGGCTTCAAGCGTCGGCTCACCGTTGCCGGGATCACGTCGGACCCGGCACTGCAGCTCCGCGGTCCCTTCGACGCCGAGGTGGGCCGGGTCGGGCTGCAGCGGCTGATGAG
>JAABUR0100006278.1_pt1 | contig 14618 bp, 15 predicted proteins | sample 5560091 | NCBI WGS metagenome assembly JAABUR01 (sample SAMN10711879, study PRJNA513375) | rock metagenome | isolation source: Antarctica rocks | place: Antarctica: Victoria Land, University Valley sud
AACCCTGCTTACCATAGTCCTCCATTTGTAGGGCAAGCGAATACTTTAACCTGGGAAAATCAACTTTCCCAACCTTCTATTGGCGATAATGAAAGATCGTCTTTTACTTGCAAAGGAATGGTTGCCACCCCAGGACTCATTCACCAGGACACTGAACAGTACTCGAGAAACGTATCACATGTGCGACCGTTAAGTTTTCATCAGGACCAGCAACCGGGAATATGCTCCCCAGAAAATCCACAAAACTCTGCAAATCATCCCAACTGTTTTCCTGATAGGTTCTTAGGAGGTGATGTTGCAACTGGCCCAATCACGGCTGATCGACTCAATCTTGACCGATCCAACCCCTACACCACTTGGCCTGTGGATCTAAGCAACTCATCATTCGATTGTAGCGACCAGAGTGGTGTTGTTGCAGAGGCGTCGTTGCAAGGGTTCGAAGCCGCACAAGAGAAGGATGCTTTCCCCAACACAAGCACGACGTATCTCAAGCGACCTTTAACCTCTACACGTCATATAGCTCGAAAAGATGCCGGTTTACGGACCTGTGTCTCGTGCCATGTAGCCAAGAGAAAGGTCTCGACCTCTGTACCAAGTTACGTTACGCCTGCTGATCTGTTTCCAATATTTAGTGTATGGGTTTTCCACTGTGTACCAGATGTACGGACCAAGCAGAAAGACTGTCTCCTGCCATTGATGTTGCGAGAATGGGGCTTAACGAAGCCATATATTTTGATCTACGTTAGTCACATTCTTAAAGTACGGCAGATGGCGTGCTACAGGTCACACGCTAACATTTATATCTGCAGACGAATGGCATGAGTGTAATCATCATCTAAAGTCTTACATTGCCATGTTCTCTGCTCGGTGTCCGTCTGGTTCAAAGAACGGAAAATCTCCGCTTCTTCTACACATAGATGTACAGAACTCAGGGGAAATAATGGTCCCCACAAAGGCTCAGTTGGTAGATCTTAATGTCCTCAAGACCTTGGAGCAACCCGAGATACTATCTGGAGGCGAACACAAGTCCATACGACAGCCTGCGCTGTGTCAACAGCAATTTGACCAACTTGTTCAGAATCGGGTCTGGTCCGGGCACGTAGGGTGGAATGGAGACTTTACCGCCGGAGAGGTGAGTACTTTCTTTAGACTCGCGATGCAGGCAATCTGCTGAAAAGTGGATTAGCATGACGCTTTGGATTTGGCACGAAAATTTTGCGGATACTTGGCCATCCTTCACGATCTCGAAGAAAGCGAAATACGCATAGATCTTGAAGACGAGCTCTCGGGTAAAGTCGTTGCTCTAGAAATTGTATACTTCATCGTTTTCAGGATGACCGAGACGTATCAGTCTCTAGCTCGATGCGTTGAGAATCTGCTGGATACGAAGACGATTAATTCGAATCCTTACGTTGTGTTCTACGCTCTAGAGGTTGTATATCGTTGTGTGAGGAAGAAGCAGCATTTAACCTGGAATCTTCCCGATCACCACATTTTGCATCCTCTCGTAAGTCTTGAGAACTCATGATCTAGCGGTCGATATTCATTAAGCCTTAGCGACGAATGTTGAAGTTGCTGAACACTCGCTCTGATCATTTCCTTTCTCAGCTTGGAAGATACGAGTGCGTGTTGTCAGCGAGGAGGTTGGAAGGCCATAGAATTCCTAACAACCAGACATTAGTCTTTGTGCGAGACGAGAAAAGCCGTTTACCCGGAAGTCTTGTGATAGCTTACAACGGACAATGTAATAAGCACTTACCCTGGAAGGTGGATCTTGACCCGCTGCGCAGTGGAAAGGGGTAACTTTGTCACATATGCTTGCCTAATGTTAACTATACTAATCACCGGTAGGTTGCCATTCTTCACAGCTCTAAGGTTCGACAACAAAGTCAAGCTCGTAAATCACAAGGCCAAGCCTAAGTCGCGAAGGAATTCGGATATCAATCGGACAGTCTGCGCAATCAATAGCAGGCTTTTAAGCATAAGGTCCAGAGAAAGTTTTCCTAAGCCATATGCAGAGTCCTGTGGGGCCGTGGTAAGAGAGAAAAGTGAGAACGACGCGTCAACTGCTGTCAATAATTCCATAGAAGACGTCGATGATCTTTTATCAGTAATCTCTGACGGCCAGTACGACATTAGGGCTGGCCAACAGTCTGATTACTCTGATTACCCAATGTTTCTTGCCCATATCGGTTCCCAGTATCAGGAGGCGGGTCTTGCAGCCTCTGGAGTTTCTGCCGCCCCCCAACAAGCATCTAACGTCGATGGGACCTCATACACATCAGCGACGAAAACCGAGGAGGTCTCCGGTAACCGTATGCAAGCTTGGAATGCCCCTCTTCACCTAAGCTCGGAGTTTCACATAGATCCTCCCACTCAGGTGAAAGCAAACCAGACTTCTAAGAAGCGTCGCCGTAGTCTCTCATCCAACAAAGGAATCAAACCTTCAAGTAAGACGAGGAAGAAGAAGTCGAAAGTCGATCACCCCAGTGGCCTCGGACGGTCTTTCTTCTCTACATTGTGGCATTCTTTGGGTTCTTTGTGGGTACGGTGAGGCAAAGCCTGCCACCAGATGTACAAATTCATTTGCGAGACCTTTGTGATTTGTTTGGGCTTGCTAGCCCTCAGAGAGCCTGGTGGAGACGTAGTTGATGGGAACTGATTCAATTCCCTTTAGCCGTCCTTGTATTCCTATTTGGCTGCAGAAGAGGAATCGTCGTCTGAAATTTCACCTCTTTAACAGTACAGCTTGCTTCTTAGCTGTTAGACATGTTCGGCGTAAAGATAAATACACCTAGACTGTTTTAGGTTACCTCGGTCTAGAAAAGAGATTCTGTAAAGTTGACAACTATTGTTCTTTTGAGTGTGGCTACTAAAGGCTTTACCGCCGAATTTTGGACTCGATACTTCTATAAGGGCAGTGAAGGGCAGAGCCAGTGTGGCCGATAAGCATTGAAAACACAGAGAAAGCATTGCTGAGCTACATTTCTTTTGGGGATTCTTGCCGACCTCGTCACTCCCCTAACATGGATCCCTACAGTGCTCACTTGGTCTCAGATCTACTACGGTTAAACCGGAGCATTTCGGATGGGTGAGCCTGGTGCGACGTTGAGTTTTAGGATATCCCATATCGCATTGGTCAAGGCAACAGGCATGCCTAATCCCACGCAGCCTTCCTGTGCCACGTGCACTCGTGAGAAGATAGGATTCAGGAAGCTTTTCCGCAACACTGGAGCCGGGCGTGAGGATAGTCAAGGCCTGAAAGGAAAATATGAGCAGAGGATTAACCGTAAAAATCTCCCAAATCGAGTCAAGGATTGTAGGATAACTTTATAGTATGGCAGATGGTAAAGGAGCGCCTGGGCCGTCTCTTTTATTAGAGACTGCTCATTAAACCCAGCTCTATCAGTAGGATAGGTCACTGGTTGTGGGTTTCGGAGTATATTTCTTGACCCACCTTTTCTTCCCATCGCAGAGTCTGAATATACGTAGAAGTCTGGTATGTTCTGCCTAGTCTACCACGTGAAAGGTCACCAGCATGTGGCCATTCCATTATGTGTTGTCCTTGAGTACGAAATTTAGGAGATACGGGAGGCGTTGCGTTGGCTTTGTCACTTGACACCTTTCTCTGCCTACAAAGGGTTCAAAGCTACGTGGCAGCCTGGAAGATCGCGATAGGAGGTCCACATGAATCACGCTACACCATGATGTGATGCGTGCCAACTTTAGTATCTGGAAATAGTATCTATCACTTCCGAGAAAGACCTAGCAAATCATAGACGTCGAAAATTGAAAGGTATGCATGCAGCTTCTACCAGCGGTTAAGCCCGCTGCAGAGCTTACTCCGGGTCTGTCGGACTAAAAGCGGTGAATAACGAGCAATCAGGCGTGCAATATAAGGCTGACCGAGGAGAAAAGCTGCTCAAAGTAGAAGAGATATTATGAGAGAAGGTATGTCGAAGCAGATGGAAGGAAGAAAAAAACACTTCAAGGCATAAGAGGCATTTACGAAGGACTCACAAAGATTAGTCGACGCGCAGCTTGTCACCCCATGATATGCATGTCACGCTCCATGACCTCGGGTTTCAAAACACGGCACCGCATAGCCTTGGCAATTCTAGGCGGCAGCACCATAATTGTGTCAGACACTCGTAAAGCGTTAATAAAGTTGGTTAGAGAATGTTTCTGCCACACGCTAGAGCCTGATATGAATACATGTAGAATTAATGGGATGCAGGTCTTATTAGAGATGCGGAATAGCGCATGAAGGAAGCTGAAAGTTAAGCGCAAGAATATCAATATTATAAGAGAAGTGAGAGCAATACAAGATCCTCGAAGGAGAAATTGAAATTTAGCAGTGGACTTCAGTTGCATTCGACTGCTCTGGCTCAGACTCAGACATGTGCGGAAAAATGACCTAGCGAGTGGCAAAGTGCCACAGTCAGCTTACGGACACTGCACCATGTTACTATGCCGAGATTCCGAATAAAACCTCTTAACATATATCTCTTCGGTATGAAACGGCCAAAGCCTTGATTACACATCTCGAGACTGTTGAGCAATCTAATAGAACCTTTGCCCCAGGCAGAATAGACAATGGTCAAGTAGTCAATATGATAGACACCGGAGAGACCTAAGGAAGACGAAAATCCTCAGCCCCGTGTTAGCCCGATGTAGAAGCATATGGGGTGCAAATACATTCAGATACCAGCGTTACTGCTGACTCGATCGCAGACATTTCTGATCGCAGACATTAGATCATCATGCAATCTTCCAATGGAAACTCAACAGTAGACTCGATGCAGCTCCTCCTGGAATAAGTCAGGCAAATGAACAGTGCCAGCTGATGGCCGCTTCACTTTCGAGATACGAAAGGATTTATAGACTTGTATGCCTTGTTTTGCGGGTATTGAGACCATTCGTTGGCCACGGAAATGAGATTTTCAGGCCGCAAAGGGTTTACTAAAATGTTACAATAGTACCAAAGATAACTGGCTGGATAATAGAGATGGCTGCAGGTGTGATGTAGCAGCAGCTACGCACTGAAAATCTTAGCTAGCACATCTCCCACACGATTCGAAGTTGTGGCGCCAAGTAGCAAAGTGCAAATAATTGGGGGCAAAATTCAGCCAATGACTTCGTCCTGGGGGACTTAAAGAAGTTGACCGTTGAATAGGGGAAAGAGAAGAGTGATCTGTCTTTCCGAAAGAGGTTTCGTAGATTAAAAGTAAAAGTGAGCTGCAGCGAAGCCTGCGATTCGAAGCCTGGGATTATCGTGATATCGAAAATGGCATAGACGGGGCGGACATCGAGGACGAATCAAAATACGGCTACCTACCACAGGTAAGACATATCAAGTCATACAAAGAATGGTAGGCCATCAAATACTTGTAGTGGATCCATATGTGAACCAAAATCCACTCTGCACGTCAAAGCTGTGCAACTGGGTGGTCGTTGCAGGGACAAACTGGTCTGAGACATTGCGACACGTTCAGCTTGTGGATTGGCGTTCAGAAAGCAAATACAATTCGACAATTTCTGCTTGGGCTAGATTTCTGATCAAGTGGACCGCCTGTAGAATAATAACAAATCCTAAAATGAAAGTTGAACGAAAAGCATGAAGCGGAAGGAGATGATCTATTGGATTTACGGAGCAGTACGCAGCGCGAGAACGTAGCCTGAAGGTTTTGGTGGATAGGTTTAAGGGTGGGCGAACTGAAAAGGCAAAAGAAGATCACCTTAATGCATTTCATGCAGGCTGCCATTACGTTGTCTTGAAAACGCTGCCTAAAAAGCGAGTGGATGCCTATTGATTTGCCTTGTGATTTGCCTGTTATTTGCCTTGTTATTTGCCTTGAAAAAGGGCCAGATTTGCGAACCATGTCCAATGTCGCCTGCAGTCATTAGTGCGGCTCTGGCTCCTAGCGCGGCCTGCCTTGAGCCATCTGTCTCAACAATGCCAGCTCCGTTCGCATTTGTGTCAATTTACATATACTGCTCTACTGCTCCCACCATGCATCGCTCCTGTCTACAGCGTCCAGCCTATCAGATCTACCACTAAGTCCAACGGAGCGCTGACCGATATCCCATACCTTGTTTCCTATCCGCAACAACTTGTGTGAGTTCAAACTACAGGCTTATCCGGCCAACCCTGGCAATGCAACGGAGTCTGATGCATGATAGTGAACCTATGAGAATATTGTGGCATCCCACGAGTTCTGGCGGCCAGGATCGGCATGAGCAACGAGAAGTCTCACTTCCTGGCACGAAAGATCCAAGACTTTCAACGTTCCACCTCCAGAGGCTATGTTTGTCTATTCTGTAGCGAATCATTTCTTCAAGAGCCGAAACTCTGGGAACACGCAAAGCGCTCACATGCAGAGTCTTTCGAATATGACGATGCGTCAGGGGAGGCAGATGCGCGGAAGCAATTTCGCCATGAAGCGATGGACAAAGCGTACGTCGTCTTCTCCAAGCTCAGATAGCTTAGGCACCCGCATACAGATACGTATCTTGTGTCTGGCTGCCAACCCATACTGAAACTCTCTTCATGTCTAGGCAGAAAAGCCCACGAAAGAGTGTTCGTTCAAATGAGCGGATGAAATCAAAACCGTCTTCCAAAGACGATGACTCAACTAGACCGAATATTGGAGATGAAGTAGGACTCAACCCCTCCTCCAGGCCTTTGTCTGCACCGGCCCCTAGTCAAGGTCCAGAGAGGGGAATACAGAACATTGACAAGCTTACGATTAGCCAAGACGCATTGGTAAACAATGGTCTCGATAGGCGTGATACTCCTCCAACTTTATACAATCCATTGAAACGCGGAGCAGGAGAGAACTCCAGGCTTCCTGAGCCACCTCCTTATGGACATAATGTTGGTAAGGTAACTTCCCGGGCTCGTCACACGAAAGCTCTTTCTGGAGGACCCTTTGTTAGTAAAGACCCGGATTTTGACCGCGAAGCTCTTATTGCCACCGATCCTTCTTTTTCACGTGATCCAATTGGCCCTACAATGAGATTATACGATCCCAATACAGATAATCCAAATTATACAACGCTAGTGCGAACTAAGGAACACACCTCACCAGCCCGTCGTGCCTACGACCCAAGAACTCACATTTCCCGCTTTAAAAAAACGCTGTCGGATGGAAAAGGCGGTCTAACGCCAAAACTGGAGACTAATGAGGACCGCCCTATACAACAAGATTTTGTTGCCATTGAAAGGCCCTCAACGCAGGCTGTCAAAGTGGCAAAGGACCAAGCCAGCTTTCAGGATAACTCTGCACAGGCAGACCCAGACCCAGAGTATGATTTGGTCCCATTGGATTACATTCGACAGCCAGAGACCAGGCCAATATCCCACGATCAACTGGTTGTAGAGGTCAAAGGCATCTATGCTGGGTTGGTAATGGTGGAAGCCAAGTGTATTGAGGTTGACGAGAACCAATCCGTGGCCGCCCAAGAGAAGGACCCTTCTCGAAGAAGCAAATTAACAAACGAGCAATGGCAGGCCCTTATCGCCCTTCATAAACAACTGCTGCATGAGCATCATGATTTCTTCTTAGCCTCTCAACATCCATCAGCGAGCCCTGCTCTGAGCAGACTCGCTGCCAAATATTCCATGCCAGCAAGAATGTGGCGGCATGGGATCCACGCCTTCCTGGAGGTGCTTCGACATAGACTTCCTGAATCTCTTGATCATATGCTAGCCTTTATATACATCGCATATTCAATGATGGCCCTTCTCTACGAAACAGTTTCAACGTTTGAAGACACGTGGATTGAATGTCTTGGAGACTTGGCTCGATATCGTATGGCTATTGAGGATGATGATATTCGTGACCGAGAAGTCTGGAGTGGAGTAGCGCGGTTTTGGTATAGTAAAGCTGCAGACAAGAGCCCCAACGTGGGACGACTGTATCATCATCTTGCCATTCTTGCTCGACCGAACAGCCTGCAGCAGCTGTCATTGTACACAAAATCTTTGACGTGTGTCGCGCCTTTCGAAAGTGCTCGAGGCAGCATCATGACTGTCTTTACGCCAATACTTCACGGTAAGGAATCTACGTATCATCGATCTTCATCTTTGGAGAACGTCTTCATCAAAGCCCATGCGACCCTTTTCTCTGGAGGACCGCTCAGCGAATTCGACAACGCACTCCAGCAATTGAAAGACGGTTTACTGGACAATTACATCGGGAGGGTCACTGCCAAATTCAAGGAACAAGGCGTCTTTGCCGCTGTCACCAACATTGCTGCCCTCTTGGAATACGGGGCTTTGAAACAACGTGGCCTCCACAAGTCAGTCGTCCGCCTTGCCTTTGAAGAAGTCAGTTTTCAAAAAAAGCAGAGAATGAGCCCCCGGTCAATGGATCCTAGCGCTGAATATCTCGATGTCGATGACGACGCCATGCATCATTCTCCATTGGCTTCATCTATTCAATCAACGTTTAGCAATCTGACAGCCTCCGAAATCGAATCTTCAGAAATTATCATATTTCATGCCTCCAAGATCACATTTATTACTCTATCAATATCTTTACGGCGCATTGGCGACAAAAATGTATTTCCTCTCATACACGTTTCGTTCGTTTTCCTCTGGAGCCTTGTGATTGTTGAGAAAGCTATGAAATACGTGGAACGAGATGTTCCCTGGGAAGACATCTGCTCTTTTCTCAACACACTAGCAAGGCCTGAGGCCATGACTCCAAGGGTTTGGGGGGAGGGTTTTCCTAAAAGTAGTGATGGTGTAGGTCGACCATTGCCCGAAGACTTTGTTTTACGTGGTCAACTATACAGCCAGGATTATTTACCCGGGAATTGGTTCCAAGAGGCGATGATCGATGACGAAGAGCGTGCATTGGAGCTACCATCAATGGCTGCACTACGTGTGGAGAGAATACTATGGCTCGGGATACGCATAGCTTGTGTTTGTAGTGCGAGTCCTCGATAGACGTTAATGGCGCTAACGCATTCCAGTGCGATCGATGGATAAGATTTGATAAGGAATTCCACAAATTTGCGATTACCAAGTACGGAGTAGAACTACTTAGCCCGCCAGTCTCGAAAACAAATGGAAGCCCGAGCACACTGAACAAACCAACCGACATTGATGTTGCTATGCCAGATGCTCGGCTTGCTATCGACGATTCCTCGATCGGCTTCAAAACTGGTGAAGACCAGCTTGATCAGTATCCTGCCAACGATCCCAATTTAAGGAAAAGCGAAGATATCCAACGCAGTGACAAGGACATTGTGATGGCTGACACGGGGTCGGAGAAGACAGAGCCCAAGAACTATATACGGAAGCCTGCCGACCCAGACCCCGTATCTGGGTTGAACAACGATATTGTTTCCCCCAAAACCACCCCTTCACCAAAGGTGTATCACCGTTCATTCATCTCGGATACCAGTAAAGTTAAAGCAATGATTGATTTCGACAGTTCGGAGATCAAGGAGCCGGTTAAACCGTAATATGTTGACTACTTGCTAGTGAACGGGTACGACCGTCTTGCTCCTTCGATGCTCTACGAAAAGGACACTGTGGGACTATTTCCTTGCCACGCAGAGCACCTTTATGTTGAGAGGGGACAAGCTCGGCACCAGATCGTCCCAACTTTGAACTATCGAATCACTTGCTGTTGGTTTATCAATTGACGAGAACTTGTTGGTGTAAGTCGTAATTACCGTCATTTAAGACCAGCTTGAATTTAACGTTCTCTAGGACAATATACAGGACTGACAATTCAGAGGTATAGGATACTATATTCCTTCATTATTCATCCGCAGACATTGATGCTTGTCGTCGAAATACGATGGTAACCTATGAATTGCTTTCCAAAGGTTTGGCTCTTGGCCTATATAAATACGTTGAACAGCTTTTCCAGTAGCTAGCTGTTCTTTTTTTGTATGTTATGTCGGTATCGCTCAACGCACGCTCCGTTAGAACTATGTTCGAAGAGCTCATGAATAACGCATTTCCTTTTTGTCGGGATATTGGCGCAGACGTAAGGTTCAAAATATCTGCGCTCAAAGCATTGATACACTGCTTAACGAAACCACAACTCATAGTATCACGTCTAAATCGCAATATGCGCTTCTACCGCTCTTCTTTACGGGATTCTCTTACCCTTGGCCAAGAACATGGGCCTTGGTAACAGTCACAACCCTCTAAGCAAGCTACATCAGTACATAATGAGTTCTCCCGCGCCTCCAGTTATAGTCGTGTAACAGCTCATACAGAATCCTCGCTGGGACGCATATCATTCTCTACTCGTAACTAGCTGATTTTCTGGTGGCTAGACATGTGGCGACCATATTGAGCCACGACCGTCTTCTGAACAGAATTCAAACACTGCCCAACGGTCAATCCTAGCGGTGCTTTGATAAGCGATTTGCTGCTGATTCGTTGGGGAGCTTGGCCTCGTTGAGAATCAGTCCGCCTGTTGGCCAATCACCGACTCCGCACCAGCTCATCAAAGTAGACACAGCCTTGCACAGCAAATGCGACGATACATTTATGGCTTGATGATAGACCTGCGCATGGACCAAACGAGGCAGGTCCAGGCAAATACCACCAATCAAGCTGGCTCAACCCCCAAACAGTGGTTTACTACGGCTTGTGGGAAGCCACATATAAAAAGTGAGGCGAACCGCATGATTTCTTTCAAATCGTGCCGCGTGATACATGCAGCGCCATCATATACCTTGAGGTATGCACATCATTGATTTCTTTTGTTATGGTACTGCTTGCTTTTCCCATTGGTTCTCTCATGAATCAGGCAACCGCGATGACTAAGAATTCTCTTAAGCTCACGCTCAAGCCCATATCCATTATCCATTGGTCCTTCGGTCGGCACTTCTTTGTGTTCTGTAGCATCCATAACCTGTCTGACATACTGCCAGCAGGCATCTATCTAACGATCGCGCTTCTTCGCATGCTCTTCTACAGAGTTTGTATTGGGACTTGATTGACCGGTAAGGAGCATCAGATTCCATATCGAATAAAATAGGAGTACATATATAGGCAAATAGACAAGGTCACGAGCGGCTTCTCACCCAACACAGGAATCTCCGGCAGTATGGTGTGTGAGATCAAAGCAAAACATGAACCAAGAAGAGTCAGCAATGCATAATCATGCAGTGGGGCAGCGGACGTTTCCGGATGTACGATTTGTGCCTAGAATTGCACATCGGCTATTTGCTGCGTCCGGCGTTGAAAAGACTGCCTACAGGTCTGTGAATGCAGGATAGACCCAACACAGATTTAGCCTGACGAGTGGCTCACTCCAGAAGCGAGCGAATGCTGAATGCTATGATGGCGGTCGCTTAGATCTCTTGCTTTTCTTTCCCGTTGACCGATAAGTACATAATCCGGTTATCGGGATGCTGAAGAAAATCATACATGTCATCCCTAGGCACTTGCGTTTCATGTAGCTTCATTCGTCACGTCCCATTGTGGTTACGCCTTGTGGTCATGCATGAATCCATCTGCGTAGGAGGGGCAGAGAAGAAAGAACGGTCAAAGCAACGAGCAACGACTATGTGGCTTGCTCGTTCTCTCAAACCAAGGGGCCCAGAAGACACCAAAGACGGGAAAAAGAGGGGATGTTATCATGTGGGGTCCGTATGCGGGAAGAACAACATGTGTACCGTTGAGATGCCTGAAACCAAGTGTAAACGCAAGCGGCGGCTGAATTGATACTTCAGAGCGAATTTAGGCGTTGCACTAAGGAAATAGGTCAACAGCTCGGGGGCCTTGCTTTTGGAGTCAGATATCAGGAAAACTGGATCGAGATTCCTACTTCCAGGCAGCATTTGCTAGCCTGTTAGCTGATCAGAGCCAACTGTACCGCCATAGTCGTACCGAAGAGCGGCATACGAACGGATAAGGGAGGCTAGCAACACCATTCACTGGATACGTGCAGAAGAGACGGAAAGGGGACCGAAGTCAGAATAGAAGCCGAATGATCGGGGCTCGGTAGCCGACCAGGCATTCGGTTTGACGTTAGGATTTCACCCAAAACATCAAGAGCCGACACGGAAAAGGAAAGTGATGCGAACAGCTTTGTTGGCCAGGTTGACTACAGGAAACAGGTGGGTATGAGGGCAGTAGGCAAAGAAGTCGAGATTACAAAGGATGGCCTTACCTTTTGTGGTAGCGAGGGGCAAGACTCGCATGGCAGATTGAAAAGTGAGGCTCGAGCAGACGTGGACCACATTACTGGAGTCAAACATAGGCAATCGGGTCATTGCATAGTGGATCTGGAACGAAGTTAAGAATGTGGGGCTGGGCCCAAACGCCTTTGCCTCGAGGTAATTATTCTGGGACATGTCTATGTCTCGGTATTCGTCGCAATGTGTGCGAATGGATTGGACCGCCAGCAACAGGCAGAGTTCTTCACTTGGTGCATGACTGGCTGGATGGTAGAACTCGGCAAAGCGGGAGAGCATTCGTGGAGATATGGATTCGACAAGATAGTGCGTGCAAGGCTCGCAGGGTTCGGTGTTGGATGTTGGTAGGGCAGGTAGAGGGAAAGTAGGTCCAGAAACTATTGGTTGCACGGGAAACGGCAGAGACGCAGGGTGACATGTAAAAGCTTCAATCTTCTGGCCGGGAAGAGCAAATGATGATCGATGAAACTCAAAACAGGGCAACTGGTTTTGTGCGGACGATGTTCTAAGATGAAGACCCATGACATATAGGAGTGACTAAGATGAACTCTTACCTTCTGTTGAACACGAGGTTGGGGGTTTTTGATTGGAAGTCAATAAAAATCAAGGCTGAGGTAATATCGTGCAGACAAAATCAGGCTACAGGAAGGCGGCCAAAGCGAAATTCAAGTATATGACTTGTCGTGAGCGGTGATATTGTACAGCCACCCGGTTTTCTGAGGGATGCGAGCTTCATGGCAATGACACAAGATGTAGGAGCAAGATGATATAGGTGGCTTTCGAGAAATGGATTAGTATGTATCCACTTGGCAGCACGATGTTGCTCTGGTGGAGTACTTGTAAAGAGCAAGATTGGATAAACGACTCTAATGTGGCTTGAAGGAAGCCGCCGAAGGGAAAAGAACAGGCCATGTGAGCTAGAAAGATTTGTGGTCAGATCAGGCTGAGGTAACAGACGTACGACTATTACGTAGAGGAAGGAGATGATCACACAGAAAGGTGGGACCCCGAAAACGTACTGGTTCATTTGTAGCTGCAGCCTTGTCGGCTTACACAGAGCTACAAAGAAAACCAACTTCGGGATTAGATTATCTGCCTCAGGCTACAAGGCTACTGGGGTTTCACCAATGGTCATGCTATTTACCTAAGGCCTCAAATCCGGCATTGTAACACAAGCTGGAAAAATGCTGACCGCGCGCTTGGAGCGCCAGTATAACGGAACGGTGAGAAGAATTGTTGGCCAGAATTAGTTATGACGCTTGGTGTTCAGGGCAGAATGTGAAACATAGGCATATGGGATATAAGAGAAAAGCATAATAGAGACTACACCTCGGCCATAATCGCCAAAGTTTCCATCTTCGGACCCTTTTCTATCAACTCAGTGCGAGGATGGAGCACCGCGGCAACTACATCCTCTATCTGGAACCAGGCAAACGAGGCACGGAGCGGTAGCACGGCTGGTAGTTCTGAAATTGTGCGTCTTGATATACAGAAAGGTTCCCAACGTAGAAGCGAGGTGAAGTGCTGCATTACAGGAAACAACGATCTTGAAAAATGAAACTAAAGCAACAAGGCAGCCGGACACCGAGCGCGGGAGACCATTCTACATGAAACTAGGCCACAGCCTGAATGCGGGAAAGCGACCTATTTCTTGGAGCAATATGAGCGATATATGAGTACCGGCGAGAGCATTACTACTGATAGCCACCACACACGGGGCACAGCATATGGCAATCGCCTTGTGAGGCAGTCGATCCAAAGAGCGACCGTAGGCTCGTGCCATCGATGCAAAACAAGGCAAACAGACACCACTCCTCCAGGGTCACAAGGCTGGCTACCGCACCATCGCACAAATGAACTTGATATGAACCCAGGGGTGATGTAGATGGCTTCTCTCGCCTGGTTGTTGTAATAAACCAAAAATCAAGCACTGGATCGTTCGTTTTTTTGGAGAAAAGTAGGCACCAAAGGATCCCGCAGCAAAAACCAACACGCTCAGGCTGGTTTGCGCGGGCTGCGATGGGGTGGTGATAAGGCACGGCTGAGGGACGGGTCACGTATGGTGTGAAAGTTGGAAAGTGGAGCGAGGAAGTTGGGGGCAGCTGCCTGATTCTTATATGATAAGTCATGGATAGTTGAGACAAGGCTGGGGCTAAATGTTACGACAAGACGCACCCCAGTTACGGGAAGATCCGCTAGTACTCGTACATAGTTTGGCGGCATGATAGTGGCGGCCTGAGGCTGCGATGATTTGATTTTAGTTACAAACGAATCTTGCAGCGAGATGGTCGTCGCGCGCTGGTAGCGGGAGTGTTTCTGTGCGGAGGGAGGAGGATCATGCTGGGGTAGGTGGATGGATGGGTATGATATTTGGTTTGGAGGTGGGAGATGTGGGATAAGATGGTAGTTGAAGCTGATTTGACAGGAGAATGCCCGGGTGG
>JAABUR0100006280.1_pt1 | contig 14613 bp, 6 predicted proteins | sample 5560091 | NCBI WGS metagenome assembly JAABUR01 (sample SAMN10711879, study PRJNA513375) | rock metagenome | isolation source: Antarctica rocks | place: Antarctica: Victoria Land, University Valley sud
CACGGGCGGCCAGCATCGCCTCCTCGGCATGGGCCGAGAGGAGTCCGGCGTCTCCGCCGTCCTCGGGATGGACGGCGAGGCCGACGGACGCCGTCAGCGGGGACCCGCGCGGGCCGGGCACTCTCGCCATTCGGGCCGCGATGCGCCGGGCGAGAGCCTCGGCCGCAGGCCGGCCCATGTCGCCGGCCAGCACCCAGGTGCGCCCGTCCTCCTCGTGGGCCACCAGGTCGCCCCGCCGCACCTCCTCGCGAATCGCTGCCGCCCCCCGCTCGAGCGCGCCGTCGAGCTCACCCGCCGCCCGAAGCTTCCCGACGCCGTCGACTTCCAAGAGCAGCAGTGCGGTCCGCTCGGCCAGCCGAAGCCCCTCGTCGAGTCGCCGCTCCAACGCCCGGTCCCACAACGACCGGCCCCCCTCGGGAGGGAGCGGAGTGAGGCGCCCGGGGGTCTGGGCGTCGCGCTCCTGCGGGGATGGGGAGGGCTCCGAAGCTAATGCCGCCGGCTCCAGCGGGGAGGCGGCGGGCTCTGGCTCTGACCGCTCCGAGGCGCGAGGCATCGGCGATGGGACGCGAGCGGTGGGCGGGACAAGCGGCGCCTGGTCGGCCTCGGCCGCAAGCGCCCCCTTCAGCAGCTCGGCGGTCACGTGAGCCAGGCGGTCGACGAGGTCGGCGAGCTGACCGGGACGCGGTTCGGGCAGGATCTCGAGGATGGCCGCCCACACGATGGCCCGCAGGACCTCGACGACCTCGACCATCCCGACTCCATGGCCGCCAGTGAGGCGGCGAAGGACGGCCGGGGCATCCGCCGCCAAGGCGGCGAGCTCCTCGTCGGAGGCAAGCGCGCGGGCCGCCGAGGAGCAGAGCGCCGGACCCTCATTCGCGAGCTCCTCCGTCGGCGCGCCGGCAATGGCCGCCAGGGACCGGCGCTCGAGGAGGGCGAGGAGCCATCCCTTCGCGAGCCCGTCGGCATGGCTGGTGAGAGCGTGGACCGGAGCGTCGGGAACCGGCCCGGCGCTGCGAATGCGAAGAGGGTCGAGCTCCACCGGCGCGATCTTGCCAGTCGAGGAACGCTCTCGCGAAGATGCTCGCAATTGCGTAGGTTCGGGACCGCCGTGAGCAACGAGATCATCTCGATCGAGGAGGCACGCCGACGCGTTCTCGCAACCTGCCGGCCGCTCGAGCCCGAAGAGATCGCCCTCGAGCACGCGCTGGGCCGCGCCCTCGCGGAGGATGTCGTCGCCGCCGGCGACGTCCCGCCCTACGCGGGCTCGGCGATGGACGGCTTCGCGGTCCAGGCCGGCGCCGCGGGACGGCGCCTGGCGATCGTCGGCGAGTCTCGCGCCGGCCATCCCACCGACGCGGCCGTCGAGGAGGGGCTCGCGATCCGGATCTCCACGGGGGCGGCGGTGCCCGAGGGGGCGACGGGGGTCATCCGCGTCGAGGACACCTCCGAGGCCGACGGCCACGTCACCGTCCACGAAGCGACGGAGCCGGGGCAGAACCTGCGAGCCGCCGGCGAGGACGTTCGGGCCGGGACCACCGTCCTGCGGGCCGGGGCCGAGCTGAGCCCTGCCGAGCTCGGCGTCGCAGCGGGAGCCGGCGTCGCCGCGCTGCGCTGCGCACGGCAACCGCGGGTGGCGGTCCTGGCCACCGGCGACGAGCTCGTCTCACCCGGCCAGCCTCTGCGCTACGGCCAGCTCCACGACTCGAACGCGCTCACGCTCGGCGCGCTGGCGAGCAGGGCCGGCGCCGAGGTCGTCGTCCGCGGGTCGGTGGCCGACCGCCCCGCGGAGACCGCCACCACACTAGAGGACGCCCTGACCGTTGCCGACGTCGTCGTCGTCTCGGGCGGAGTCTCGGTCGGACCGCACGACCACGTCAAGCCCGCGCTCGCGCAGCTCGGGGTGCGCGAGAGCTTCTGGCGCGTCGCCCTCCAACCCGGCAAGCCGACGTGGTTCGGCACGCGCGAGGACCGGCTCGTCTTCGGCCTGCCCGGCAACCCCGTCTCGGCCATGGTGACCTTCCTGCTCTTCGCCCGGCCCGCGCTGCGCGCGCTCCAAGGGCTCGCCCCCCTCCCCATCCGGGAGCCGGCCGCGCTCGCGCACCCGGCACGCCGCCAGCGCGACCGCGAGCAGGCGCTGCGCGTGCGCCTCGAGCCCTCCCTCGAAGGCCTCCCCCGCGCGCTCACCACCGGCTCCCAGCTCTCCCACATCCTCACCTCCATGCTGGGCGCCGACGCGATCGCCTTCGTCCCTCCCGGCCACGGCGAGCTCGGCGCGGGCGAGGCGATCGAGATCGAGCGGATCCGCTGAGGAGCGCGTCGGACGGCGCCCGCGGTACCTACCTACCCGCTGCGGCTCGATCCCGACGTGGCCGTGAGCGCCGCCTCAGCAGAAGACGGCGATGTTGAAGTCTGAGCTCTCGTCGATGAAGTCGGTCCCAGCGAAGCGCTGCGTCCGCACACCGATGGACATGGTCGCGGTCGAACCGCGGTTTGCCGACGCGATCCGGTTCCCGGCGAAGGCGCCGTTCAGCGCGCCGGGCGTGGCGACGGCCGCGCACCGGGAGACATCCCGATCGAATGTAAGCGTGTAAAAGCCCGCGAATCCCGGGGTTGGTGGCCCGACGCTCACCACGCCGTTGCCCCCAAGGAGCGTGCCGTCCGCCCTGACGACGGCGAAGAGCTTGGTGGCGGGCGCGCCTGGCAGGCCCGGCGATCCCGAGGTCCCCGGTGCTCCGTCGTCGCCCTTCGCGCCTGGCGCGCCTGGCGCGCCTGGAAGGCCGGGCGATCCCGGCGCCCCCGGTGCTCCGTTGTCACCCTTCGTACCTGGCGCACCTTGCGCCCCGGTCGCCCCGGGAGGGCCGGCCGGAATCTGCCCGGCTCTGAAGTCCTGCTTGAGTAGCGAGCTGTCCTGGATGTCTTTCGTGGTGAGGCTGCTGTCCTTGACGTTCTTGCCCGTGATGACGACGGCGGCGTAGGAGGTGCCGCCGCCGAGCACGATGAAGAGCGCGAGCGCTCCCAGGTACTGCTGCCGGAAATGAATCAGGACCTTCGCGAACATGCGGCCTCCCGTGTCGGCGCCTCTCTGGCGCTCACTGACATTTGAACCTGTGGATGAGCAATGCCCAACGCAAGCTCGGCATCCGCTCACGCGACCAGCTGGCAACGGCGCTCGAAGCTGACTGATACGAGCAACGCAGGTCAGCGGACCTTGAACTGCGCCCGGTTGGTGCGGCGCTTGGCGACCTCGGTGTTGCCTTCGCGGTCCAGGGCGCGGACGATCGCCGTGTAGGAGCCGGGCTGCAGGCTCACGGGCTTGCTCAAGCTCCAGGTCGTCTTCCCGTCCTGGAACTTCACCGCGCTTGCACGGAGGTAGATCGGCTTGGAGCATGGCCGCGCCGCCGAGAGCTTGCCGCTGGACTGTACGAACAGGCACTGCTTCTTTGCCCGGGTCCCCACGCTGACCTCGATGCGCTCCAGCGGACGCTTGGCCCGCACGTCGGTGCCGTCCCGGGTGCAGTCACGGTCCGTCGTCCGGCCGAACAGCGAGAGCTGCCTGCGCGCGGAGACGCGCTTCTGGTCGGAGATGCTCGACCTCGGCTTGGTACGCTCGCCGCACGTGCGCGAGAGGTCGGGCGGCGCGCCGGGCTTCGCCGTCGACATCGCTCCGGGCCCGGCCACGGGCGTGGGGGTCGGAACCGGCGCCGGGTCGGGTCCCGGCCCCAGCGCAGGAGCCACGGGCGCGTAGTCGAAGCGGCGCACGAAGATCCCGTCCGAGCTCCCAGTGTCGCGCGTGCGGTATGCCGTCACCACCCGCGCGGCGCCGGCGGTCGCGACCGCCGGCTGCATCTGGGTGCCTGACGGAGCGACGCCCGTCTGCTGGCCCAGACCGACCGCCGCCCCGTCGGGGCCGAACTGGCGCAGATAGGACCATTGCTCGGTGCCCACCTGTCCCTCGTAGGCCACGAGGAGGTTGCCGGCGGCGTCGAGCGCGGCGGCCGGCGACGCCTGCCGGTAGGTCGTGTAGTCGTTGACGGCGAACGCGCCGCCCGCGCCGCCCCCGGCCGCGTCGAACCGGCGGGCGAAGATGCCGGTGGAGTCGCCGTCAGCGCCCGTCCATCCGATCGCGAAGCGCCCGTCGGGCGACATCGCCGCCGTGGGCTCGCGGTAATTCGCGTTCACCGCGCCGGTGAACGCCGCGAACTGGCCGGCGACCGGCGCGCCGTCGGCGGCGAACAGGCGCGCGGGGACGACGCCCACGTCCCGAACGGCGTGCTCTTGTACCAGGTGATCACGAAGCGACCATCGGCGGCCATCCCGATCGAGGGATGCGCCTCGGAGGTCACGTCGTCGGGGGTGGCCTCCAGCTCGCCGGTCAGCGGCGTGCCGTCGGCCGCGAAGCGCTGCACGGCGACGTGGAGGGCGAAGCCGCTCGGTCCCTGGAGGAAGGCGACCGCGAAGCGCCCGTCCGGGGCCATGGCGACGGCCGGCTGCTGCTCGTACTCGGCCGACGGCGCCACGGCGATGCGATCGCCGACCTTGACCTGCGCGGCGTCGAAGCTGGGCCCAGACGTTGCTGACCGCCGAGACCGGATCCTCCTGATAGGTGACCACGAAGAGACCTTGCGAGTCCATCGCCGCCCCCGCGTAGTACTGCCCGTCGTCGACGGTGGCATCCGGGTTGACTCGCGTCGCACCCAGGATGGGCGTCGGGTCGGCCTGGGCGGTCGCGCACACCGCGGGGGCCAGCACCGCGGCGAGCGGCGCGACACTGAGCCCGTAGCTCCGTCGCAGCATCGCTGTCAGCGCCCTCGCTTCTTCAGCCTTGGCAGCGGGCCGAAGCGGGTCGGGGCGGGGGGCGCGGTGGCCTTGAAGCGGGCCGTCCGTACGCTTCCCTGGCGCATCGACGCGACGGCGCGGACCGCGACGAGCCCTCCGCTGGTTGGGGTGACCGGACGGATGGTGGCACTGTTGCGCCGCGTGGTCGTGGCGCGCTGGGCGCCGGTGGCCAGCGTTGTCAGCACGGTGTAGCTCGTGGCGCCCGACACCGGAAGCCAGCTGACGCGCAGGCGATCTCCGGCGCGGCGCACGAGCAGCCGCCCGGGCCGGCCCAGGCGAGCTGACGGCGGCGCGAAGCGCGCGACGGTCAGCCGTTCGGTCGGGACGCCGGCGAGCTCGAACTGCGCCTCGACGGTTCGACGGTCAGAGCCCGGCGCGGGCGAGAAGGCCAACTGGCCGCGGCCGCCGCTGACGGTGCCGATCGTCCGGCTTCCGCCTTGGCCCTTCTCGACGAAGGTCACCCTCTGGCCGGGGCGCTGGGCGACGTCGTAGGCGAGCGTGCGTCGCACGCCCTGTCCGCTGATCGACGCCTTCACGCGGGCGGCAGGCGGATCCTGGGCCTCGGTCAACTTCGCGATCGTCGGCGAGCCGGGCAGCGGCTCGATGGTGTAGGTCCCCGGCTTGGGGTCCACCAGTCCAATCACGGTGGCCTTGAGCTTGTCGGAGCGCAGGATCCGCATTGTCTTGCTCGCCTGAACCCCGGGGCCCTCTGAGCTGGTCAGCACTTCGCCGCCCGGCGTCTTTACCTGCACGCGGGGCGCCCCGCCGGCTCCGTCGAGGCGGATCGCCCGGCTCGGGTCGCCGCGGTCGACGCGCACGGTGCGGGCCCCTCCGGCCTGAGCCAGCATCGCTCGGCCTTCGAAGACGTTGGGCTCCTCGAAGCGTGACCACCGGCACCCGTCAAACGGCCAGAGGATCACGTCGAAGGGCGAGTAGCGCACGCCCCCGCCGATGTTGATCTCGAAGTCGCCGAGGAAGCTTTCGACGCTGACCGTGACGCAAGCCCCGACGCCCGCGCTCGAAACCACTCCGGCCGCGCCGCGGCAGACGATATCGAGGACGCATGACTCCACCCGGCCCCCCAGGTTGAAGCGCCCGTTGCCGATGTTGAGCTCGCCGTCGACCCTCCCTCTGATGCTCACGACGCCCGCGAAGCCTTCGTCGAAGCTCCCGCCGAGTCCGACGTAGCCCGGGTACTCGTAGACCAGGTAGGCGCCCCCGAGCCTCTTGCGGCCCAACACCGGCACCGCAATGGAGGCGTCGGCGGCGATGGCAAACGTCGACCGGGTGAAGCGGCGGCCGTAGAACTTCTCGGGGAAGTTGTCTCCGACCTCGCCGCGGTCCAGCACGAACGGCGCGGCGGTGCTCGGGAAGGCCATCACCAGGCGCCCGTCGTAGTCGACGGTCCCGGCCGTCGTGACCTTGGCGTTGCCCACGACGCGGGTGGGGTCCAGGCCGATCCTGAAGCCGATGCGGCTGAGGCCTACGCCGGGATAGAGCTGGAGGCCTGGCGGCGGGAAGGACAGGCTCGCCCCGGCAGACTTCAGGCCTCCGTTGCGTATGACCACCCCGCCGTTGGGCGGGATCATGTCCAGGCACCCGCCCGCGACCGGGCACGCCCTACCCTGCCCGCGCCACTCACCCGTCGCCCGGGTGTATTCGAGCTTGAGCCCGCTGATCCCAACACCCTCGACCCCCGCGTCGATCGGCCCGATGGACAGCCTGTCGAGCACCAGCCCGTAGGCGTTCGTCGCTCGCAGCCTCACCTCCCCGCGGCCAGAGACTCCGGGCAACCGCCGCAGGAACTCCGGCAGCTCGAGTTGCACGGTGATCGTCGAGCCGCCATCGGGTTCGAGCACCACCCCGACGTTGCCAACCAGGCCAAAGGCGCCGAGCGCCTTGAGGGTGCTTCCGGGCAGCCGCGGGAAGCTGTTGCCCAGCGGGATCTTGCCGCCCGCTACCGGCGTGGTGTCCAGGTCGAAGTCGCGCTCGTGCTTGAGCTCGATACCCCCGACGCTCATGCTGGCGTCGGAGCTGGCGATCTTGTTGACCTGCGGCCAGATGACGATTCGCGCGTCGCCGCGCGGCTCGAGGTCGACGCCGTTGACCGTGATCGGGCCGACGGCGACATAGGCGTCGGTGAGATCGATCGTACGCTGTGCGAGCGCGTTGACCTGACCCCTGGGGGCCAGCGTCTTGAGCAAGAAGAATGCCAGGTCGGTTGTCAGACCGCGCTCGGCCGGCGGGATGTCCTCGACCTTTCGGATCCGCTTGAGGCAACCCTGCAGTTGGAGCGATCCCGCGGTGACGGGCCTGACCAGGCAGTACCTTTCACTGAGATCAGCCTTCCCCGTGAGCTCTCCTCTTGCCGCGGGCAGGTCACTCGCTCGCCCGCAGGCGTAGACCGGTGGCTGGCTGGCGACCAGGGACGAGATCCGCTTACCCGCCCGGTCGTTGCCCGCAATCGCAGGGGCGGGCGCGATCGCAAGCTTCTGCGAGAAGGAGGGGCCCGCTCCGGCCGCGCCGACGACGCGCACCGAGACCTGGCCGGTGGAGGCGCCCGCCCGCGCGGGTGGGCGGAACTCCAGCGTCGTTTGATCGCCGGCGCAGCTCACATCCGTCTTGCCGTCGCCGGTGAGGTCCCACTCCAGGCGCTGCGCGCTCCCCGCGACCTGGGCGCTGAGCAGGGCCGGTCGACTGGCGACGATCGGCAGGGCGCTCGCCACAGCCGTGACCCGCGGGGCGGGGGCGGGGCCCGCCTGCCCCGGCGGCGGAGTGGGCGGGCCGGGCGGGTTGGGCAGCCCGGGCGGTGGTGGTGGAGGCGGCGGAGTCGCATCGGGCTGGAGGACAGGAGGGGTGCTCCCCGGAGCGGTCTGCAGGCGCCCGATCTCGCTCGCGCTCAGCGCGCGGCTATAGACGCGCACCTCGTCGGTGGCTCCGGTGTAGTAGCCGCTCGCGCACCCGGCCTGAAGTGGGTACCTGCCGAGCACGAAGTCATCGTTGTCGAGCGCGTAGCCGACCGGCGCGCTGGCCGCTGTGCCGCTGCCGACCTGCAGGCCGTCGAGGTAGAACCGAACGGTCTGGCCGTCGAAGGTACCGGCGACGGCATGCCACTGCCCGTCCCAGAGCCCGGGACCCGCCGCAGGCGAGAGCGAGACATTTGCTCCTCCGTCGCTCACGGAGAACTGCAGGCCGCCGCTCGCGCCGGTAGACAGCGCGTAAGAGTTCGTCGCGCAACCGCGCGCACCCTTGGCGACGACATACCGACCGGTTCCCGGGGTCCCCGTCCGCTTCACCCACGCCAGCACCGTGAGCGCAGGCGGCTCGAGCGTCGAGCTGCGGCCCACGCGGACCTCGCCGTCGAAGTTGAACGCCGACCCAAAGCGCCCGGGCACGAGCGAAACGCCGAGCACGGCCCCGTCGAGGCCGTGCCCCGAGCTGTCCGGCGTACTCGACGACGTGGGGCCCTGCCTGATCTCGTCGAGGTGCCACTGCCCCGCCAGCGGGTTGGCGGCCTGGGCCAGCGCCGAGACAGGGAAGGCAAGCAGGAACGCCACGGCGAGGACGGCGCCGGCGGTCGTCGTCCGGGTGGACGTCGCCCGGCGCTTGCGCGGATCAGTGAGCACGATCGCAACCTACGATGCGTTTCGTGGCTTGTGACCGTAGACCTATGGGCGGGGACCACCAGTCTTTTCTCCCGCCGACCGAAAGAGACCATGGCACAGCACGTCGGGGCGCTGCTGGAACGCTGCGATCGCCGTTGAGGCGCGAGGCAGCGCGGTCGCGGCCTGGCAGCACTCCGACGCCGTCGACAAGATCGTGTTGAGAGACCATCTGGCTAGTTCTGTGAGACGGTGAAGGCCCAGCGAGGGCCGGAGGTCGCGTCGCCGTCCAGGCAGAGCTGGACGTGGAAGGGCTCGGGCGCGCGGGACTCGACCCTGGCCACCAGCTCCTTTGAGGTGCGCTCGCCGCTGAGGCTTTGAGCGTCGAGAGTCCCCGCTTGACTCGACGGCTTGATCGCGCTCGACCGCGAAGGCTGCGATCGACCGCTGGTCTGGTAGTCGTGGGGATCCTTGGAGGGTCGGCGCATCGAACGTTTCTCCTCATGTGGGGCTGTTCGGGGTAGTCAGCGTTGGGTTAGGTTGTCGTGGCGGGCGCCGGTCGGGTATCACTGAAACCAGTGATTTCGGGGGATCGCTAAGGTGCGCGCCTCGTGGCGACCTATCCGGTCCGGATCCCGCCGGCTCGTGCACTGGGTGCCCCCGACGTCGGGCCTGGTGTGCTGGTCGGGCGCGAGCGCGAGCTTGCCGTGCTGCGCGGGGCGCTCGAGCGCGCTCGTGGGGGTGCGGCGGTCGCCCTGGCGGTCTCGGGTGAGCCGGGGATCGGCAAGTCGCGTTTGCTGGCCGAGCTTGGGGCGCTGGGCGAGGAGTCGGGCTGCCTGGTGCTTTCCGGAAGGGCGGGAGAGTTTGAGCGCGGAGAGCCCTTCGGGGTCTTTCGCGACGCGCTCGACGACTACGTCGGGGGGCTGGAGGGCCGGCTGCTCCGGCGCCTGGGCTCCGAGGCGCTGGGCGAGCTGGCGGCCTGCCTGCCCGCGCTCGCCGGGCTGGGCCATGACCCCCCAAGCGCGCTAGAGAGCGAGCGCTACCGCACCCACCGGGCGCTGCGGGCGCTGCTCGAGGGACTGGCCGTCGAGCGCCCGCTGGTGCTGGCGCTCGACGACCTGCACTGGTGTGACGAGCCTTCGCTGGAGCTTTTCGAGGCGCTGCTTCGCCGTCGCCCGCAAGGGCGGGTGCTGCTCGCGTGCGCGCTGCGCCCGCGCCAGGCGCCCCGCCGGCTGGCAGAGGCATTGGCAGAGGAGGTCGTGCTCGTCGAGCCGGCCGCGCTCGACCTCGAGGCCGCGCGTGCGCTGCTCTCGGGCGCGCTCGACGACGCCCAGGTTCGATCGCTTCACCATGAGAGCGGCGGGGTGCCGTTCTATCTCCAGGAGCTGGCGCGTGTCCCGCAGGGGTCATCGGCGCCGTCCGCGAGCGCAGATCGGGCCGGTGGCGAGTTGCCCCAAGCGGTGGCCCTCGCGCTGCAAGGCGAGCTCGAGTCGCTCTCGGCTCAGGCCGCCACCCTCCTGCGCGCTGCGGCCGTGGCCGGCGATCCCTTCGAGCTTCATCTCGCGACAGCCGCCGCCGGACTCGACGACGAGGCCTCGCTGGTCTCGCTCGACGAGCTGGTCGAGCGAGACCTCGTGCGATCTACGGCGGACGCGCGGCGGCTTCGCTTCCGCCATCCGCTCGTGCGCCACGCGGTCTATCAGTCGGCGAGCCCGGGCTTCCGGATCGCCGCCCACGGCCGCGCCGCCGCCGCGCTGGAGGCCACCGGTGCGGGGGCGGGGGAGCGAGCCCATCACGTCGCCGCTTCCGCCCGCGCCGGCGACCGGCAGGCCGCCGCATTGCTGGCCGAGGCCGGTCACGCCGCTGCGGCGCGTGCGCCCGCTGTCGCCGCGCGCTGGCTCGGCGAGGTACTGGTTTGGCGCCCAGCGGCGACCCGAACTGGCGCCTGGGGGTGCTCGGCGCCCGCGCCCACGCGCTCGTCTCGGCCGGGCACCTGGAAGCGGGACTTGAGGCGCTGGGCGATGCGTTCTCCCTCGCGCCGGTCGAACGGTCGAGCTGCGCGTCGGGCTGACCGTTGCCTGCGCGGGGGTCGAGAACATGCTCGGGCGCCACGCGCAGGCCAGCTCGCGCCTGCGCGCGGCGCTCGACGCGCTCCCCGACCCCGGCTCGGTCCAAGCGGGCGCTCCTGGCCTTCGGCGAGGTTGGCCTCGGCCGGCTGGACGCCGCCGCGGCGCTGGTCGCCCAGGCCGGAGAGCAGGTCGACGGCTGCGACGATGACGCTCGCTCGGCGGATCCAAGCGCCCCTCACCCTCGGCCACGCCGCTTGCTATGTCGAGCGATACGCCGACGCCCTGCGCTGGTTCGAGCGCGGGATCGCGGTCTCGCGCCAAACCGGCCAAGACCACATGCTCGTGCCGTACATGAACGGCCACACACTGGCGCTGGCGACGCTCGGGCGCCTGGCCGCGGCAGACGAGGTTGCCTCCGCCGCAGTGGACGCGGCCCACCTCGGCGCCAACACGCAGGTCCTGGCGTCGGCGCTGCGCCAGCGCTGCTGGGTCTCGCTGCTCGCCGGCGACCTGCCCGACGCGCTGCGCGCAGGAACGAAGTGCGTGGAGTTGCTGCGCAAGCTCGAGCCCAGCGCGGTCGGCGCGTCTGCAGCGTGGATGGTCGGCCACGCGCTCATGGAGGCCGGCGAGCCCGCGCGCGCCACCGCGCTCATACTCGAACTCGGCGGCGGCGAAGACTTGCCCCATAACAACCCCCCAATGCGCTGCGTCCCGTACGAGCTCCTCACGCGCGCCGCGCTCGCCGCCGGACAGGCCGACCTGGCCGCCGATTGGGCCGCGCGCGCGCAAGCCAGCGCCAGCGGCCTCGGCGACGGCCAGTTCGGCGGCCTCGCCCCCCGCGCCCGCGCGGCCGTCCTGCTCGAGCAGGGCGACGCCTCAGCCGCCGCGCAAGCAGCACTCGAGGCGGCTGCCGGCGCCCAGCGGTCCGGGGTGCGCATCGAGGCCGCCCGCGCCCGCCTGCTCGCCGGCCGCGCGCTCGCCCAAGCCGGCCAGCGCGACAACGCGATCGCCCAGCTCGAGCAAGCCCAGACAGAGCTTTCAGACTGCGGCGCCAGACGCCTGCGCGACGAGGCCGCAAGCGAGCTGCGCGCACTGGGAAAGCACGTCACCCGCCCCCCCGGCACACGCGCGTCCACCGGCAAAGCGCTCGACGAGCTCAGCCCCCGCGAACGCGAGGTCGCCGAGCTGGTAGCGACTGGCCAGGCCAACAAGCAGATCGCCGCGACGCTGCACCTCAGCGTCAACACCGTTCAGACACACCTCAAACGCATCTTCGCCAAGCTCGACGTCAACAACCGCGCCGCCATCGCCGCCGTCCTCGCCGGCCGCCGGGACGACTCCCGCTCTCCGTGACCGGCCAGTCGACGCCAGCCCGCGATGCCGCAGCCCCGGCTGTTCGCGTTGAGGGCGAGGGGCTGCTGGAGCGCGGTGGAGAGCTTGGCTGTCTGGCGTCGGTCATCGACGGTGTGCGGGCGGGCTCGGGGCGCTTGGTGGTGATGGAGGGTGCGGCGGGGATCGGCAAGACGGCGCTTCTTGCTGCGGCGCGCGAGCTGGCGGTGGGAGCGGAGTTCGCCGTCTTCGATGCGCGCGGCGGCGAGCTCGAGGGCGAGTTTGGCTTCGGGGTGGTGCGCCAGCTCTTCGAGCGGCGGGTCGCAGAGATCGATCGCGACGCCTTCGAGGGGCCCGCCGTGCTGGCTGCTCCGTTGCTGGGGGTGACGCTGGGCTCGGAGACCGGGCCGGGGGCGCCGGGCCCCGAGGAGGCGACGTGCGCGGTGATGCACGGCCTGTACTGGCTGATGGCCAACCTTTCCCGTCGCTCACCGGTGGCGCTGATCGTCGACGACGGGCATTGGGCTGACGCGGCGTCGCTGCGCTTCCTGGGCTATCTCGCCGGTCGCCTGGAGCGCCTGGGAGTTCTGATGCTGGTGGCCACGCGTCCGCCCGGCGAGGCGCCGGGGGCGGCGGGTGCGGCGGCGCTCTGCCAGGCGCCCGGGGCGCTGGTGCTGCGCCCGGCGCCGCTCAGCGAGCAGGCCACGAGCCGGCTGGTCCGCGACGCCGTGGCTGACGCGTCCGAGGAGCTCTGTCGTCAGTGTCGGGCGGTGACGGGCGGCAATCCGTTCTTCGTGGGTGAGCTGGCCGAGACCCTGCGCGGCGCGGACGGGATTGGCGAGACGGACGTCTCGGAGCTGGTTCCCGCGAACGTGACCGAAGCCGTCGCGGTCAGGATCGCGCGGCTGCCCGACCCCGTCCGCGAGCTGGCGCGCGCCACCGCGCTGCTCGGCGGCAACGCGGTGGCGCTTCGCCACGCGGGGATGCTTGCCGGGCTCTCCACCGCGGAAGCGGCGGCGGCGGGCGACTCCCTCGCCGCCGCCGGCATCGTGCTCGCCCGCCTGCCGCTGTCCTTCGTCCACCCGATCGTCCGCGCGGCCGTCTACGGCGAGATTCCCGCCGGCCAGCGCGCGGACGCGCACGCCCGCGCCGCCCGGCTGCTGGCCGCCGACGACGCACCGCCGGAGCGAGTCGCCGCCCACATGCTGGCCACCCAGCCCGCGGGCGATGCCTGGACGGTTGAGCGGTTGGTCCAGGCCGCCGACCAGGCACTCGCGCGCGGCGCGCCCGAGGCCGCGATCAACGCCTTGCGACGCGCCCTGCAAGAACCCCCGGCGCCGTCCGAGCGCCCGGGACTGCTCATCGCTCTGGGCACCGCCGAGATGCTCGCACTCGACACCGAGCCGGCCGTAGAGCACCTGCGACGGGGCATTGAGACCGCGTCGGATTCCGCCACGCCGCTCAGGGCGGCGATGCTGCTCGCCGCCCTGCTCATGAGCCTACGCGGGCCGGGAGAGGCGGTGGACGTCCTCGAGCGCGCGCTTGCGCATGCGGAGGGCGCCGACCCGGCGCTCGTCGCGCACGTCGAAAGCCAGCTCGTGAACATCGCCCGCTTGGAGCCCGATACGCGGCGGCGGGCCGCCAGGCATGCCGCGCGGCTACGCGCGCGCGTGGACTCCGACGCGCAGGTCGGCGCGCAGGAGCTGGCGGCGGTTGCTTGCGACATGGCGCAGTCCGGCGAGTCGGCCCAGCGAACGGCGGAGCTGGCGCTGCGGGGCGTCGATCGGCTTCGGGGGCAACGGCCCTCGCTGGGGGACTTCTCGGTCTACTTCATCTCGCGCTGCCTTCTGACCACCGACCTGCTCGACGAGGCCCTCGAGATGCTCGACAGCCTCCTCGAGGCGGCGCGTGCGCGCGGCGCCGACTTCGAGGTGATGCCTCTGCTGGGCTTCCGCGCCGAAGTGCTGGTCAGGCGCGGCGAGCTGGCCCGCGCCGAGCTCGACGCGCGCGCCGGGCTCGAGCTTGCCGGCGAGGGGTGGAACACCGGCGGAACCGCGATCGCCTCGGCGCTCGCGGCGATCCTGCTCGAGTACGGGAACCTCGAGGAGGCGCGCGAAGTACTCGATCAGGCCGGGATCGCCGGCCCGGCCGGTGCGCTCCCAGCCACCTATTTCGTCGCGAAGGGCGTGCACATCCGCGGGCGAGTGCGGCTCGCCGGCGGCGATGCGTCGGGAGCGGCGGAGGACCTGCTGGAGTGCGGACAACGCCTGCACGACGCCGGCGAGCCCAACCCCGCCTACATCGACTGGCGCTCCTGCGCAGCATTGGCGCTCGCGCAGCTCGGTGACCACGACCGAGCGCGACAGCTGGTCGAGGAAGAGCTCACGCTCGCCCGCAAGTTCGGCGCGCCGCGCCCGATCGCGCTCGCCCTCCGGGCCCGAGCCGCTCTGAGCAACGCCGAGGAAGGGCTCGACGACCTCCGCAAAGCCGCCGGGATCCTGAACGGCTCACCCGCGCAACTCGCCCTCGCGCACGTCCTGGGCGACCTCGGCGCCACGCTGCTCCAATGCGGGCAACACACCGAGGCGCTCGAGACGCTGCGCGACGCCGCCGAGCTCTCCGAGCGCTGCGGCGCCACCGCGCTCACCGGAAAGGTCCTCGCCGACCTGCGCAGCACCGGAGCGCGCCCCCGCCGCACCGCCCGCACCGGAACCGAGGCACTGACCCCCGCCCAGCGACGCGTCGCCGACCTCGCCTCCCAAGGACTGCCCAACCGC
>JAABUR0100006281.1_pt1 | contig 14613 bp, 12 predicted proteins | sample 5560091 | NCBI WGS metagenome assembly JAABUR01 (sample SAMN10711879, study PRJNA513375) | rock metagenome | isolation source: Antarctica rocks | place: Antarctica: Victoria Land, University Valley sud
CTCGGAGGAGTCACAGCAGCCGACGTTGCCGCAGGTGAGGCAGAGCCGCAGGTGGACGGTCGTCGTGCCCTCGCGGACGCAGTCCGGGCAGCCGGCCGGGGTCTGCGGCCCGACGGTGACCGGTGAACTGACGAGGTGGTCGCACTCGCCCCGCTGCTGCTGGGGTGTGCGGATAAGCGCGTCCTCCCAGCGCTCCTGGCGCACGTCGATGGCCGTGAGCATCGACTCCTCGAGATCAAGCACCCGCATGACCTCGTCGAGCACCTCGTGGTCGATGGTGCCGGTCCCGCGCAGCCGCAAAACTTCCTCGCGCTCGGTGCGCAGCATCCGGGTCCGTAGCCGCCGGTAGGCGTCACTGGGGGACTCGGCCTCAGAGACACCGAGGCGCTCCCACACGGCGTGGGTGCGCCGCTCTCCCTGCGACCGGAGCAGGTCCACCACCCCGGCGGGGGTCTGTGCGTCGGCGACCCTGTCGAGCTCCGCGTTGCCGGCACGCACGGCCTGCTGGAGCACCGCCGCCGACTGGAGCGCATCCTGCCGGGGGTCTGGCCCCCGCACCCCGAGGCGGCGTGCCACCCAGGACAGCGAGAACCCCTGCAGCAGTAGTGTGCCGGCGGTCACGACGAGCGCGAGCAGGACGAGCACGTCCCGGTGCGGCGCGTCGGACGGGATGAGGAACGCGGCCGCGAGGGTGACCACCCCACGCATGCCGGCCCACGACACGACCGCCGCCGAGGTGAGCTTGTCGTGACGGGACGACGGGTCGTCACGGGAGAGGAGGAACCGGAAGGGGAAGACCCACACGGGGCGTAGCAGGACGGTCGTCGCGAGCACCGCGAGGGACAGCAGGGCGATCCGGCCGATCCCGACGGGCGAGCCGAGGACGTTCGCGACGATCCCCCGCGCCTGCAGGCCGATGAGCAGGAAGACGGCGTTCTCGAGGAGGAACTGGATCGTCCTCCAGTTGATCCGCTCGGACATGCGGGAGGCGGCGGTCTGGATGACCGGCGCCCTGTGTCCGAGCAGCACGCCGCACACGACCACGGCGAGGACCCCCGAGGCATGCACGGCCTCGGCGGGCAGGTAGGCGATCCACGGCGCCATGAGGGACAGCGAGGTGTCGGTGACCGTGTCCTGGACGCGGACCCGGATCCGCCCCAGGGCCCACGCCGCGGCCACCCCGATGACGACTCCCGCGCCCGCCGCCCAGACGAACTGCAGCGCGACCGCCCCGGCCGTCACGGCGCCGCCCATGGCGAGGATCGCCATCCGGACGATGACCAGTGCGGTCGCGTCGTTGAAGAGGCTCTCGCCCTCAAGGACGGTGGCCGCCCGCCGGGGCAGTCCGATGCGCCGGGCCACCGCCGTCGCCGCGACGGCGTCCGGGGGGGCGACGACGCCGCCGAGCGCGAGCGCCACCGGAAACGGGACACCGAGCAGGCCCCAGACCACGAGCCCGACGCCGACGGCGGTGAAGATGACCAGGCCCACGGAGAGGAAGCCGATGTTGGCCCGGTTCGCGCCGAGGCCCACCAGGGAGGTGCGGATCGCGGCCGCATACAGCAGTGGCGGGAGCAGCCCGATGAGGACGATCTCTTGGTCGATCGCCACCGACGGCACCCCGGGCAGGAAGGAGACGACGATCCCGAAGAGCAGCAGCAGCAGGGGTGCCGACAGGCCCGCCCGCCGCCCCGCTGCGGCGACGGCGACGACCACGGCTGCGAGGACGAGCAGCGTCAGTGCGACGGTCACCTGGGCGCGGTCAGGTGGGCGCGTCATGTGGGGCGCGGTCCTGTGGCGCGTGGCCACGCTCGGCGCGCTCTGCGGGCGCCGCCTTGAGGACCAGCGCGAGGACCCCCGACGCGATCATCGTCAGCCCGACGACCCAGAGCCCGCTCTTCTGGTTGCCGGTCAGGTCCGCCAGCCATCCGGTGATGTAGGGCGCGGCGAAGCCGGCGAGGTTGCCGATCGAGTTGATGAGGGCGAGCCCGCTGGCGGCGGCGGCGCCGGCCAGGAACGTCGTCGGCAGCGCCCAGAACGTCGGCAGGGCCGCCATGACGGACATCGCGCAGATGCTCACGGCGATCATCGCCATCAGCGGGTTACCGAGGTAGAGGGCCACGGGGATGGCCGCGCCGCCGACGAACAGCGGGAGGGCGACGTGCCAGACCCGTTCCTGGCGTCGGTCACCGTGCCGGGCCCACACGAGCATGGCGACGGTGCCGAGCACGTAGGGGATGGCGTTGATGAACCCGCGCTCGAGGATGGTGTAGTTCGTCCCGAACTGCTGCTCGAAGCCCTTGATGATGGTCGGCAGGAAGAAGCCGAGAGCGTAGAGGCCGTAGACGGCCCCGAAGTAGACGAAGGCGAGCGCCCAGACTCGGGGCCGGGTCAGGGACTCCCGGATCGACACGTGGAAGCGGGCGTTCTTGGCGCTGTCGTCGCGGTCCATCGCGTCGGCCAGGGCCGCGCGCTCGGGGTCCGTGAGCCACTTGGCGTCGACCGGCCGGTCGGTGAGGTAGAACCAGCAGACGACCCCGACGATGACCGCCGGGATCCCCTCGAGGAGGAACATCGTGCGCCAGCCGGCGAGCCCGAAGAGGCCGTTGCCGTACTCGATCAGCAGGGACGACAGCGGTGCCCCGATCGCGGACGAGAGGGGGACCGCCATCATGAACAGGGCGGTGACCCTCGCCCGGTCCTTCTGCGGGAACCAGTAGGTGAGGTAGAGGATGATCCCCGGGAAGAACCCGGCCTCGGCGATCCCGAGGAGGAACCGCAGGCTGTAGAGCCACCCGGCATTGGGCACGAACGTCATGGCGGCGGCGACGACGCCCCAGGTGACCATGATTCGGGCGATCCACCGGCGCGCCCCGAAGCGGTGCAGGGCCATGTTGCTCGGCACCTCGAGCAGGAGGTAGCCGATGAAGAACACCCCGGAGGCGAGCCCAAACATCTGCTGGGTCAGGCCGAGGTCCTTGTTCATGCCGTTGGGGCCGGCGAAGGAGATGTTGGTGCGGTCGAGGTAGTTGATGAAGTAGAGCAGCCCCAGGAAGGGGCTGAGGCGCCAGGCGACCTTGCGCGTCGCCGAGGCAAGAGCGCTCTCGTCGCGTGCCTGCGGGTCCCGGGCAGTGCTGGCTGTCGTCATCGTCGGCCTCCTCGCCGTTGCGGTTTCCGAGCAGCCACGAACTTAGCGCCGTCAGCCGGCGCCGTCGAGGACCGCCCCGCGGAGCACGTCGAGGCCGACGCCGCCGACGTCGAGCGCCCGACGGTGGAAGGCCTTGAGGTCGAAGGCGTCGCCCTCGCGGTCGCGGACCTCGTCACGCAGCCGGCGCCACAGCCGCTCGCCGATCTTGTAGCTCGGCGCCTGCCCAGGCCAGCCGAGGTACCGGTCGAGCTCGAAGCGCAGGATCTTCTCGTCCATGTTGGCGTGCGCGGTGAGGAACTCCCACGCCTTGTCGTAGGTCCAGTCCCCGCCACCGACCTCCGACGGCGCCTCGAACCCGCAGTGGACGCCGATGTCGATGACGACGCGGGCCGCCCGCATCGACTGCCCGTCGAGCAGGCCCATCCGGTTGCCCGGGTCGTCCATGTAGCCCAGCTCGGCCATCAGCCGCTCGGCGTAGAGGGCCCACCCCTCCCCGTGCCCGGAGGTCCAGGCGTCCAGGCGACGCCACGTGTTGAGCAGCTCGGAGCGGAAGACCGTCTGCGCGACCTGCAGGTGGTGGCCCGGGACGCCCTCGTGGTAGACGGTCGTCAGCTCGCGCCAGGTCCCGAACTCGGTCACGCCTTTGGGCACCGACCACCACATCCGTCCGGGTCGGCTGAAGTCCTCGCTCGGGCCGGTGTAGTAGATGCCGCCGGTCTGGGTCGGGGCGATCCGGCACTCGATCGTGCGCACCGGCTCGGGGATGTCGAAGTGGGTGTCGGCGAGGTTGGCGATGACCTCGTCGGCCTTGCCCTGCATCCAGCGCTGCAGCTCGTCGGTGCCGTGCAGGGTGTATGCCGGGTCCTGGTCGAGCGCCTCGATGGCCTCCTTGACGCTCGCGCCGGGCTTGATCCGAGCGGCCACCTCCTGCATCTCGGCGGTGATCCGGGCCAGCTCCTGCTGGCCCCACGCGTAGGTCTCCTCGAGGTCCACGCTGGCACCGAGAAAGTAGCGCGACACCAGTGCGTAGCGCTCCCGGCCGCACGCGTCCGCCTCGGGGGCCACCCCCTCGAGCTCGGTGCGCAGGAACTCCCCGAGCTCCCGGTATGCCGTGGCCGCGGCCGCCGCGGCCTGTCCCAGGCGGGACCGCACCTCCGGGGAGAGGTCGGCGTCCCCCGCTGTCCCGGCTCCGGCGACGAGGGCGTTGAAGTAGCCGTCCTCCGCGGTGAGGTCGCCGCACTGGTCGATGCACCTGGACACCTGGCGCCGCGGAGCGACGTTGCCCTTGTCCCGGGCGGCCAGGAGGGACTCGCGGTACTGGCCCAGGGCCGTGGGCACCTTGGCCAGGCGCACCGCCACCGTCTGCCACGCGGAGTCCCTGTCCTGGGCCATCAGGTCGAAGATGTCGCGGATGCCCTGGACGGGCGAGGCGATGACGTTGAGGGACATCTCCTCCAGGCCGGCCGCGTGCGCCTCCTCGGCGAGCCCGAGTCGCTCCCGCATTGCGGCGACGGTGACCCTGTCGATGTCGTCGGCAGGCGTGACCGTCTCGAGCAGGGCCAGCGTCCTGCGGCGCAGGTCGGAGTGCGCCTGCAGACCGGCGGGGGAGAAGTCGTCGAGGTCCTCGTCGTGGCCGGGGACGCCGAGGTAGGTGGCCAGGATCGGGCTGAGCGCGACCTCGGCGTCGTGGTAGGCGTCGGCGATCTGGTCGACGGCCGTTCGCGGCCGGGCGCCGGCGTTCGATGCGCTCGGTGCACTGGGGGGGTTCGGGGGCTCGGAGGTCACGCTGCCGAAGGTACCGCAGCCCCGGAGCCGCCGGTGGCGCCGCCGAGCACCCCCCGGTCGAGGGGCCCAAGACTCCGCGCTCAGCGGGGCAGGACCGAGGAGCGCCAGGCCCCCGGGGCCGGACGGTGCGGCACCCGGAGCCGGCTCGCCGGCGCGGACCACGCCGACCCGCGGCGGCTCTCCGGCCCCGCCGCCGAGCCGGGTGAGCCGGCGGCGCCGACGAGGGCGACGGCGGCCACGAGGGCCGCCACCTCCTCGGGCGTCGGCGCGCCGCGGAGCACCCGGACGGCGGGTTCCGGTGCGGACGCCGCCGCGGCCCCCGGGGGCCCTGGGGCGGGCAAGGCACCGGGCGCCCCGGCGGTGTTCACAGCGGGATGTTCCCGTGCTTCTTCGGGGGAAGGGTCTCCCGCTTCGTCCGCAGCGCCCGAAGCGCCCGGGTGACGTTCATCCGGGTGTTCGACGGCGAGATGACGGTGTCGATGTAGCCCCGCTCGGCGGCGATGTAGGGGTTGGCCAGCGTCTCCTCGTAGGTTCTGATGAACTCCCCGCGTGCCAGCTCGACGTCGCCGCCGGCGTCCTCGACTGCCTTGAGCTCCTTGCGGTAGAGGATGTTGACGGCTCCCTGGGCACCCATCACCGCAATCTGGGCGGTGGGCCACGCGAGGTTGATGTCGGCACCGAGGTGCTTGGAGCCCATCACGTCGTAGGCACCCCCGTAGGCCTTGCGGGTGATCACCGTGACGAGGGGGACCGTCGCCTCGGCGTACGCGAAGATGAGCTTGGCCCCCCTGCGGATGATGCCGTCCCACTCCTGGTCGGTGCCCGGCAGGAAACCCGGGACGTCGACGAAGGTCAGCACCGGCACGTTGAACGCGTCGCAGGTGCGCACGAACCGGGCGGCCTTCTCCGAGGCGTCGATGTCGAGACACCCCGCGAACTGGACCGGCTGGTTCGCCACGAGCCCGACGGACATCCCGTCGACACGGGCGAACCCGCAGATGATGTTGGGCGCGAACAGCGCCTGCACCTCGAGGAACTCCCCGTCGTCAACGACGTGCTCGATGATCTGGTGCATGTCGTAGGGCTGGTTCGCCGAGTCAGGGATCGCCGTGTCGAGCCACCTGTCCTCGTCGGTGACGGCGAGGCCGGCCTCCCCGTCGACGTCGGAGAACCGGGGCGCCTCCTCGAGGTTGTTGCTCGGCAGGTAGGACAGCAGCGCCTTGACGTAGTCGACGGCGTCCTGCTCGTCATGCGCCATGTAGTGGGCGACCCCCGACTTGGTGTTGTGCGTGCGCGCCCCCCCGAGGTCCTCGAACTCGACCGCCTCCCCGGTCACGGCCCTGATGACGTCCGGGCCCGTGATGAACATGTGCGAGGTCTGGTCGACCATGACGGTGAAGTCGGTGATGGCGGGGGAGTAGACGGCGCCGCCGGCGCAGGGACCCATGACGAGGCTGATCTGCGGGATCACCCCGGAGGCGTGGACGTTGCGCCGGAAGATCTCGCCGTAGAGGCCGAGGCTGACGACGCCCTCCTGGATCCGTGCCCCCCCGGAGTCGTTGAGCCCGATGACCGGGCAGCCGATCTTCATCGCGAAGTCCATGACCTTGACGATCTTCTCTCCGAACACCTCGCCGAGCGACCCGCCGAAGACGGTGAAGTCCTGGGCGAAGATCGCGACCTGACGGCCGTCGACGGTTCCGTAGCCGGTGACGACGCCGTCGCCGTAGGGCCGGTTCCGCTCCTGTCCGAACTGGTTGCTGCGGTGTCTGGCGTACTTGTCCATCTCGATGAAGCTGCCCTCGTCGAGGAGCATCCCGATCCGCTCCCGGGCGGTCTTCTTGCCACGGGCGTGCTGCTTGTCCACGGCGCGCTCGGAGCCGGCGTGGGCGACCTCGGCGACGCGCCGCTTCAGGTCGGCCAGCTTGCCGGCCGTGGTGCGCAGGTCCGGCGCGTCGTCGCCCGGGCCCTGGGCATCCGCGGTCGAGACCTCAACGTTCGCCATGAGGGGGCAGCCTAGCCTTAGCCGGGTGAGATCACCGCTGGACGCCGCCGCGCTCGCTGAGGTGCTCGTCGGCCCCGCGTCCCCCTGGGGCGCGGTCGAGTACCACGCGGAGGTCGACTCGACCAACGCACAGGCGCTGCGGGCGCGGCGCCCGTGGCACGTCGTCCTCGCCGACCACCAGCGCGCCGGGCGCGGCCGGATGCGCCGGGAGTGGCGGGCCCCACCGAGGGCCTCCGTCGCGGTGTCCGTGCTGCTCCCCCTGCCGCAGCAGGAGTGGGGCTGGGTGCCGCTGCTCGCGGGGCTGGCCATGCTGCGGGCGATCGAGGACACCTCGAGGCTCCGCGCCGGTCTCAAGTGGCCCAACGACGTCCTCGTCGGCGCCGGCAAGGTGTGCGGGGTGCTGTGCGAGCTGCTCCCGGCCCGGGCGCCGGGCAGGCCCGAGGGGGTCGTCGTCGGCGCCGGTGTCAACGTGGACCAGACCCGGGACGAGCTGCCCGCGGGCACGGCCACCTCGTTGGCGCTGTGCGGCGCGGCGACCCGCCGCGAGGAGCTGGTCGTCGCCTACCTCGGCAGGCTCGCCGAGGTGCATGCCGCCGCCCTCGCCGGCGGGCCGGCTGCCCGGGGCGAGCACGCGGCATACCGCGAGCGCTGCGTCACGCTGGGGCGGGTGGTCCACCTCGGCCGGCCCGGGGGGTCGGGGGTCAGCGGCCGGGCGTGCGACGTCGACGAGCAGGGACGGCTCCTCATCGACTCCGCCGGGGGCCGCTCGGCCTGGGCGGCGGGCGACGTCGTGCACGTGCGCCCGACCCGCGACCAGCCGGTGCCCGGGTTGACATGATGCACGCATGAGTGACGGGGAGGCGGACCGGAGCCGCGAGGGCCTCCCTCGTCCGGTCCCGCAGGACGGGCCCGGCCCGACGGCCCCTGAGGACATCGTCACCCGGCTGCTCGGACAGTCCCTGAACCTCGGGCGGCGGGAGGTCAGCCGGGGCGCAGGAGGTGTCGCTGCGCAGTGGGCGCAAGTTCTGGCACGCCCCCGGGTTACCCCTCGTCACCACCGACGACCCCCTGTTCACGCAGGCCGACCTCGGCGCCCTGCGGCAGGGCCCCGTCATCGCGTCAATGCAGCGGGCCGGCACCACCACCCGGAGAGCGAGGACCGGTGAGCACTGACCGACAGCTGGTGCGGACCCTTCGGCACGGAGACGCAGGACACGTCGTCGAGATCCTCCTCGATCGTCCCGAGGCGCTCAACGCCGTGTCGACCGCGATGGCCGAGGCGATCGGGAAGGTGAGCGCCCGGGTCGCGGCCGACCCAGAGGTGCGCTGTGTGCTGCTCACCTCGACGCATGCGACCGCCTTCTGCGTGGGGGCGGACCTGAAGGAGCGCAACAGGCTGACCGGCGCGGAGCTGCTCGGCCAGCGACCGACCAACCGCGGCGCCTACGGCGGGATCCTCGCGCTGCCGGTACCCGCGATCGCGGTCGTGGAGGGGTTCGCCCTCGGCGGCGGGCTCGAGCTCGCCCTGTCCTGCGACCTCGTCGTCGCCGGAGCGGCGGCGACGCTCGGGCTGCCAGAGGTGTCCGTCGGCGTGATCCCCGGTGGGGGAGGGACCCAGCTTCTCACCCGCCGCGTCGGGTGGTCGCGGGCCGCCTCGCTGGTCCTCACGGCCCGCCGGGTCACCGCCGCCGAGGGGCTCGCGCTCGGCGTCGTCGACGAGATGGTCGCCGCCGGCACCGCCAGGGACCGGGCGTTGGAGGTGGCCACCGTCATCGCGGCCAACTCCCCCGTCGCGGTGCGGCAGGCCAAGAAGGCGATGCGCCTCGGCATGGACGTCGAGTTGGCCGCCGCCCTCGAGGTCGAGGACCGCTGCTGGCGGGAGGCGGCGTCCAGCGGCGACCGGATCGAGGGTGTCGCCGCATTCGTCGAGAAGCGCCCCCCGAACTGGCCCGGTCGATGAGGGCCTCCGGACTACGATCATGCCCATGACGCGCGTGCTGCTCGCCGAGGACGACCCGGCCATCTCGGAACCGCTCGCCCGTGCCCTGCGGCGAGAGGGCTACGAGGTGGACGTGCGCGCCGACGGGCGGGCGGCCCTCGACGGCGCCAAGGACAACCCCGACCTGGTGGTGCTCGACCTGGGGCTGCCCTACGTCGACGGGCTCGAGGTGTGCCGCCGGATGAGGGCGGACGGGCGCACCTTCCCCGTCCTCATCCTCACGGCGCGCGCCGACGAGGTGGACACGGTGGTCGGTCTCGACGCCGGGGCGGACGACTACGTCACCAAGCCGTTCCGGCTCGCGGAGCTCCTCGCCCGCGTCCGGGCACTGACGCGGCGCACCGTCACCGACGGGCCGGCGTCCGCCGACTCCCTCCGCATCGACCCGGAGGGACGCCGGGTCTGGCTCGAGGACGAGGAGCTGCACCTCACGGCCAAGGAGTTCGACCTCCTGCGCGTGCTGGTGCGGGAGCAGGGCAAGGTCGTCTCGCGGGAGCAGCTGATGCGTGAGATCTGGGAGACGGCGTGGTTCGGCTCCACCAAGACCCTCGACATGCACATCTCGGTGCTGCGCCGCAAGCTCGGGGACGACGCCGCGCAGCCCCGCTACATCGCCACGGTCCGGGGCGTGGGCTTCCGGTTCGAGCGCCCCGAGGGATGAGGCGGAGTGCGCCGGCTGCTGGTGCGGCGGACGATCTGTGCCTCGCTGGTCGCGGCCGCGGCGGTGGGTCTGCCCGTCCTCGTCCTGCTGTGGTTCGGCACGATCACCCGCCCGGAGCTGATGCAGGCGTGGATGAGCCAGTCGTCCGGGGCGCGGGTGGGGCAGCTCCTCGCCGCCGTCCTCGTCCCGTCGGCGCTCTGCGTCACCGTCATCGTGCTCTCGGCGCGGCGAAGCGCCCGGGTGCTGGCCGACCCGCTGGTGGCCCTGGCGGAGGCGGCCGAGAGCCTCGGTGAGGGGCAGTCGCGGGTGGAGCCCATGCGCACCGGCATACCCGAGGTCGACCGGGTCTCAGATGTCCTCGCGCGCAGCGCGCAGCAGATGACGACGTCACTGGCCGCGGAGCGCGACTTTGCCTCCGACGCCTCCCACCAGCTGCGCACCCCCCTGACCGCCCTCCTGATGCGCCTCGAGGAGATCGCCGTGACCCAGGACCTCGACGTCGTCCAGGACGAGGCGGCCGTCGCCATCGCGCAGGTCGAGCGGCTCACCCGCGTCGTCGACGAGCTGCTGATGCGCAGCCGGCGCAGCAACGACGCTCCGCGGCCGCAGGTCTCGCTCGACTCCGTCATCGCGGCCCTGCAGCGGGAGTGGCAGCCGGCGTTCGAGCGGGCCCGGCGCAGCGTGCGGGTGCACGGCGAGCGCGGGCTCGTCGTGCGGGCGACACCGGTCGCGCTGAGCCAGGTGCTGAGCACCCTGCTGGAGAACTCGCTCGTCCACGGCCGGGGCACCGTGGACGTGCAGGCACGGCGCAGCGGCCCGTCGGTCGTCGTGGAGGTGCGCGACCAGGGCGACGGCGTGCCCGCCACCATCGCGCCGCACATCTTCGAACGCTCGGTCAGCAGCGGCACCGGCAACAGCACCGGGCTCGGGCTCGCGCTCGCCCGCGACCTCGCTGAGTCCAACGGGGGCCGGCTGGACCTGATCCAGGCGCAGCCGGCGACGTTCGCCCTCTTCCTGTCCGAGGGCGAAGGGCGGTGACCCACCGGGCGGTGACCCACCGGGCGGTGCCCGAGCGAGCTGTCAGCGCAGCGAGGTCCGTCCGACCACGTCCGCCCCGGGGTCCCCGGGGTGCTCGCCGGCGAAGACGAACTTGCGGTAGGTCCAGAACCGGAACAGCGTGCCGATGCCGATGCCGATGACGTTGTTGACGTTGACGGCGAGCCTGGAGTCCATGCCGAGGGCGTAGTGCGTGAACGCCAGGTAGCCCGCCGAGACCGCCAGTGCCACCCCGTTGACGGCGAAGAAGAGCAGCAGCTCGTGGTGCGCGGGACGGTTGCGCCGCTCCCGGAAGGTCCAGGACCGGTTGCCGACCCAGGCGAAGGCGGTCGCCGCCGCGCCGGAGAGCAGCTTGGCGGTCGTCAGCCTGTCGTGCAGGACCGTGTAGTAGAGCAGGTTGAACCCGCCGGCGTCGATGAGGAACCCGAATGCGCCGATGACCCCGAACTTGCCGATCTCGCGCCACAGGGCGTCGACGGCGCCGCGGAGGCGCTCGACGCGGCCAGCTGGTCGTGGGGGGTTCACCCCGTGACTCTAGCCCGCCGCGGTATGCCGGCCGCGACGGCACGGGCGCGACGGCCGAGCCGTGCGATCGTCGCTACGCTTGCGGCCGTGACCGATCCCCGACGCGCGCCCGGTGGGTTCCCCGTCGTCGGCGTCGTCGGCGGCGGGCAGCTGGCCCGGATGCTGCAGCCGGCGGCGATCGGGCTCGGCGTCCAGCTCAGCGTCCTCGTGGCGAGCGCCGACGCCCCGGCGGCACTGGTCGTGCCCTCCGCCCCGGTGGGCGACCACGCGGACGTCGAGGCGGTGCGGGCCTTCGCCGCCCGCTGCGACGTCGTGACCTTCGACCACGAGCAGGTCCCGGCTCCGGTCCTCGCTGCCCTGCATGCCGACGGGGTCATCCTGCACCCACGTCCGGAGGCACTCGTCTTCGCACAGGACAAGCTCGCCATGCGGGCCCGGCTGTCGCGGGACGGGGTCCGCTGCCCGCGCTGGGCGCGCGCCATGAGCGCGGCACAGGTCGCCGACTTCGGGGCCGAGGTCGGCTGGCCGGTCGTCGCGAAGACGCCGCGCGGCGGGTACGACGGCAAGGGGGTGCGCCTGCTCGCGTCCGCGGGTGACATCGGGGACATCGCGGACTGGCTCGACACGGCCGCCCGGGGCGATCCCGGCGGACCGCTCCAGGACGGAATCCTGCTCGAGGAGCGGGTCGACTTCGTCCGCGAGCTCGCCGTGCTGGTGGCCCGCAGCCCGTCCGGTCAGGGCGCGGCATGGCCGGTCGTCGAGACGCTCCAGGCCGGCGGCGTCTGCGCTGAGGTGCTCGCCCCGGCGCCGGGCCTCGACCCGGGGCTGGCCGCGACAGTGACGGAGGTGGCCCTGCGCATCGCGGGGGACCTCGGGGTGGTCGGCGTGCTCGCCGTCGAGATGTTCGAGGTGCGCGACGGGTCCGGCGCCCCGTCGTACGTCGTCAACGAGCTGGCCATGCGCCCGCACAACAGCGGCCACTGGACCATCGACGGGGCGGTCACCTCCCAGTTCGAGCAGCACCTGCGTGCGGTGCTCGACCTCCCGCTCGGTGACCCCTCGCCACGGGCCCGGTGGACGGTGATGGCGAACGTCCTGGGCGGGCAGCACCCGCGGATGTACCCGGCATACCTGCATGTCATGGCCCGCGACCCCGGCGCCCGGGTCCACGTCTACGGCAAGGGGGTGCGTCCCGGGCGCAAGCTCGGTCACGTCACCGTCAGCGGGGACCGGCTCGAGGACTGCCGGCAGCGGGCGGGGCACGCTGCCGGGTACCTTCAGGGGGTGGCCACCGAGTGAGCACTCCAGCGGCACCCGTCGTGGGACTCGTCATGGGCAGCGACAGCGACTGGCCCGTCATGCAGGAGGCCGCAGCGGCGTTGGCGGAGTTCGGGATCGGCTACGAGGCCGATGTCCTGTCCGCACACCGCATGCCGGAGGAGATGATCGCCTACGGCCGGGCAGCCGCGGGCCGCGGGCTGCGCGTGCTCATCGCCGGTGCCGGCGGGGCGGCCCACCTGCCCGGCATGCTCGCGGCCGTCACACCGTTGCCGGTGATCGGGGTCCCGGTGCCGCTGCGGCACCTCGACGGCATGGACTCGCTGCTCTCGATCGTCCAGATGCCCTCGGGTGTGCCGGTGGCGACCGTGTCCATCGGCGGCGCACGCAACGCCGGCCTGCTCGCCGCCCGCATCCTCGGCGCCGGCGACGGTGACGAGGCGGACCGGGTCCGGGCGGCGATGGCGCTGTTCCAGACGTCCCTGCGCGACCAGACGCGCACGAAGGGCGACACCCTGCGCCGCCGCGGGACATAGCCGCGAGACCCGGCGGCGGCGTCAGCCTTCGGGACGGATGCGGGGGAGCTCGATCCGGGGACAGGTGTCCATGACGACCCGCAGCCCGGCGGCCCGGGCCCGGGCGGCAGCCGCCTCGTCGACGACGCCGAGCTGCATCCAGACCGCGTCGATGCCAAGGCGCTCCCGCTGCGCGATGGCCTCGTCGACGACGGGCCCGACCCGCTCGGAGCCGACGAAGCAGTCGACCACCTGCACCGGGGTCCCGTCCGGGATGTCGGCCAGCCTCGGGTAGCCGGGCTCGCCGTGGACCGTCGCCGAGGACGGGTGCACGGGCACGATGCGGACCCCCAGCGCTCTCTGCAGCCAGCCGGCGATGTGGTATGCCGTGCGGCCGCTGTTGTCCCCGAGCCCGACGACGGCCCACGTGCCGGGGCTGGTCAGCAGGTCGCGGATGACCGCGGGGTCGTTGGTGTGGCCGGTCATGCCCGTCATCCTCACACGCGGCCCCGGTGCGGCTGCCGTCGTCCCCCGCCCGGGGTGGGCGGGCCCAGGGGGCGATGAGATGATGCCGGCGGCTCACCTGCCGGGAACGCCGAGGACTATGGAGGTCGTCATGAGGTTCGGACTGTTCGTGCCGCAGGGCTGGCGGATGGACCTGGTCGGGATCGACCCGGCCCAGCACTGGGGGACCATGCTCGGTCTGGCCACCCGTGCCGACGAAAACGAGGACTGGGAGTCGATCTGGGTCTACGACCACTTCCACACGGTCCCGGAGCCGTCACCGGAGGCGACCCACGAGGCGTGGTCGCTCATGGCCGCCTACGGTGCGGCGACGAGGCGGGTCCGGCTCGGGCAGATGTGCACGTGCATGGCGTACCGCAACCCGGCATACCTGGCGAAGGTCGCGGCGACGGTCGACGTCATCTCCGGCGGCCGGGTCGAGATGGGCATCGGGGCCGGCTGGTACGAGCACGAGTGGCGCGCCTTCGGGTACGGGTTCCCACCGGCCCGGGAGCGGCTCGGGGCGCTCCGCGACGGCGTGCAGATCTTCCGCGACATGTGGACCAAGGGCGAGGCGACGTATGCCGGGGAGTACCACAGCGTCGACGGCGCCATCTGCTCGCCCCGGCCGCTGCAGGGCACCTCGGCCCCGGGCTCGGCGGAGAACGGGATCCCGATCTGGGTCGCGGGCGGCGGGGAGAAGGTCACGTTGCGGATCGCGGCGCAGTTCGCCGACTACACGAACTTCGACGGCACCCTGGAGGGGTTCACCGCCAAGAGCGCGCTGCTCGAGCAGCACTGCCGCGACCTCGGCCGCGACTTCGGGGCGATCACCCGCAGCGCGAACTACAACGTCGTCATCGGCGAGACCGAGCGGGAGGTCGCCGACCGGTTCGCGTGGCTCGAGGACCACTACCGCCGGGCCGGCGTGCCCGACGACGTGCTCAAGGACCAGGTCGAGTCGATGAAGGACCAGCCTGCGGTCGGCACGCCGGAGCAGATCCTCGAGCGGCTCACCGCACTCGAGAAGGCGGGGATGACCTACGCGATCGCGTACTTCACCGAGGCCGCCTACGACACGTCCGGCCTGGCGCTGTTCGAGAGCAGCGTCCTCCCCGAGCTGAGGACGGCGCCCCG
>JAABUR0100006283.1_pt1 | contig 14613 bp, 9 predicted proteins | sample 5560091 | NCBI WGS metagenome assembly JAABUR01 (sample SAMN10711879, study PRJNA513375) | rock metagenome | isolation source: Antarctica rocks | place: Antarctica: Victoria Land, University Valley sud
GAGATGATGGATCCGGAAACTCGTCGTCTCGTGCACTTGCCAGTCGCCGATCGGGAGGGGCGCCCCGTCCTCCGAGCCCGCGGCTTGGCGAGGCTGCGCGGGAGGGCTCGCCGGGGAGCCCTGGGGACGTCGAGGAGGTGCCGCCTTGATCGCGCCCGGCTTGTCGACGATCGGCTCTTCGGGGGACGAGCCCCGCAGCACGAGCTGGTCGGACGGCGGTCGGCGGGCGCCCCGAGATCGCTCGGCGACGCAGTTGCGCAGGTACTCGCCGTACCAGTTGTTCGGGCTGAGCTTGTGGACGCTCTTGATTTCGGCGTCGATGCTCGCCCACTCCTGCGCCGTCGTGGGGTTGGCGTTGATCCTCCGGACGAGGTCCACCCACCGGCAATAGGCCCAGTGATCCCTCCGCTGGGCGGGGAGGCGGTGCTCGCGATCGAGCGCCGCGTAGATGCGTCCCGCCACGTCATACGTCTTGGCCAGGAAGGCCGCATCCGCCTCCGCGACGTCGCCGGGCCCGGGCCCGTCGATAGGCTTGGGAGCCGGACTTGCGGGCGATGTTGGGGCCGAAGGAGGAGAAGATAACGGGGAAGGCTCCACCCTCTCGGCCGGTTCCGCTGGGGAGAGGAGGTTGGGGGCCTCGACCTTGTCGGGGGGTGTCTCGGCCGGTGCGCGGGTCGGCGAGGACTCGGCCTGTTTGATCGCCTCGTTCGAGGCCCGCTGGAGCGTCTCATCGGCGGGTGGGTTGGCCTTGATGCTCGATTTCCGGTTCAAGATCGCGAGGTTGTCGCGGAACTGCTCTGCATCGCGAGGCTTGCCGGCGGCCTCGGCCTGGCGGGCGGCCGACTCGTAAGCCTGGCGGAGGAGTTGCAGCAGTGCGGGGCGGTCCGAGGCCGCGGTCGGCAAGGCCGCTTCCAGGATTTCGGCCGCCGCGCGGGCCTCGTTCCGATCGAGGAGCCGATGCGCCTCGTCGAGGGCCTTGGGGTTTCCCGCGGCGGCGATCTGGGCGAGCAATAGCAAGGGCGCGACCCGAAGGGCCGCGAGGATTGGCCGGTGCATGACCTTCCGTGTCCTGCGCTAGGGTTGGCCCGGTCCTTCAGCGTGGCGGGGGGAGACGGCCAGACCAACCTCATCCCTGAAGCGTGACCTTCCCGGTGGCGACAACACGGCCTCGGCGGCTTCGACCAGGTTCCCTGAGCGGTCGTCGTCGCGAGTCGGATTCGGAGATGCTCTCGGATGAGCGACGGAGTATGGCCGACGTGCCGAAACACGTCAACCCGAGCTCATCGGCCGCGTCAGAGCGACTGCCGTTTCCCCCCCGGGTTGTTTAAGATGGAGTGTCGAGCCGGCGGTCTCGGTCTCCGGCAGTGGGCGGACTGAAGGAGGGAGCGTCGGACCATGCGCATCATCGCGGGCCAGCGTCGGGGCCATAAATTCGACGGACCGAAGGGGAGCGGCACCCGGCCCACCAGCGACCTGGTGCGCGAGTCGCTCTTCAACATCCTGGGGGCGTATGTCGAGGAGCTCGTGGTGGTGGACCTCTTCGCGGGGACCGGGGCGCTCGGCCTGGAGGCCTTGAGCCGGGGGGCGGCGCGGGCGATCTTCGTCGAGAAGAAGGGGGAGAATGTCGCCCTGATCCACCGCAACATGGCCACCCTCCGCTACGAGGATCGGGCGAGCGTCCTGGCGGTCGACGCGTATCGCTGGGCGCGCACGTTCGAGCCGATCGACGACGAGCCGATGGTCGTCTTCCTCGACCCCCCGTATCGGGAGTATGAAGAACGCCCCCACAAGATCAGGGAGTTGATCGAGAACCTGATCGGCGGGCTCCCCGCGGGATCGATGATCGCCCTCGAGTCGAGTCGGAAGCTCGACGCGGACCTCCTCCCCGACGTTGAGGCCTGGGACGTGCGCCGGTATGGAGGGACTCAGATCGCGATCCGGACCGTCGATGGAGGTACCGAGGCGCAGGCGCACCCCTCCGAAGAGTCCGACGATGTCGAAGTCTGATCGGGGCCGCCAGTTCGCGACGGAGGTCGTCGGCAAGCTCCAGGGCGCGGGCTTCCGGGCGCTCTGGGCGGGGGGCTGCGTTCGCGACTTGATGCTGGGGCTGACCCCCGCCGACTATGACGTGGCGACCGGAGCGACGCCCGAGCAGGTCATCGCCCTCTTCGGGCGCCGGACGGTCCCGGTCGGCGTCTCGTTCGGCGTGGTCCGCGTGCTCGGCCCGCACGCATCGGGCGTCGAGGTCGAGGTCGCCACCTTCCGGAGCGACGGGGCGTACGTCGACGGCCGACGGCCCGAATCGGTGACGTTCAGCTCGCCGGAACTCGACGCCGCGCGGCGCGATTTCACCATCAACGGGATGTTCCTCGACCCCTTCACGAACGAGGTCATCGACTACGTGGGGGGGCGGGCCGACCTCCGCGACCGCATCCTCCGCGCGATCGGCGATCCCGCCTCTCGGTTTCGCGAGGACAAGCTGAGGCTCCTTCGTGCCGTCCGGTTCGCCGCGCGATTCGAGATGGACGTCGAGTCCGGGACGAGGTCCGCGCTGCGTGCCATGGCCGGCCAGGTGGTCCAGGTCGCTGCCGAGCGGATCGCCCAGGAACTGCGCAAGATGCTCGTCGACGAGCATCGAGCGACGGCCATGCAGTTCGCACTCGACGACGGCCTGGCCGCCGCAATCCTACCCCCGGTCGCCTCCATGAAGGGGATGGTCCACGGCCAGCCCTTCCAACCCGATGGGGACTTGTGGGATCGCTCCATGCTCGTCCTGCGACTCTTGCCCGCCGGAACAGGCTTCCCCCTGGCCTTCGCCGCACTCTTGCACGACGTCGGCAAGCCCGAGACCCAGACTCTCGAAGACGGGCTCCTCCACTTCCCCGACCACGAGCTGGCGGGCCGTCGGATCGCCGACGGGCTCTGCCGCCAGTTGAAGCTCTCCAACGGAGAACGCGAGCGAGTCACCTGGCTGGTGGGTTCCCACCACGCCCTGGATCGGGCAACGACCCTGCGCGACTCCCGGTTGAAACGCCTCCTGGCCAGGCCGGGGATCGAAGAACTGCTCGCCCTGCATCGGGCGGATGCCCTCGCCAACACGGGCGACACCCGCCAGGTCGATTACTGCGAAACCTACCTCCGCGATCAGCCCGCCGGCCCGATCGATCCCCCTCCGCTCGTCACGGGCGACGACCTGGTGGGCCACGGCCTGCGCCCCGGCGCCCACTTCGCCAGGCTCCTGGATCAGGTGCGCGATGCGCAACTCGACCGCGTCGTGACCAGCAAAAAAGAAGCCCTGGAATGGCTGGATCTCCTCCTCGATCCCGGTCGCCGGTAAACCACATTCGCCCTTCGGGTTTATAAAAGTTCCGACCAGGTCGATCGAGCCCGACCCCTTTGTTCCCGACTCTTAAGTCGGCTAACGAGCGTCGTTCCTCGCGAGCCGTCGTCGTTCGGAGACGGGACCGCGAGCCAGACGCGGCGGATGTCAAACCGCCCTCGGCCTGCCTGGCAATCCTCCGTCGACGTTCGCGCCAGGTCGCAGGAGAGCCGGGGCGATGGATCTATCGCCGAGAGGCGTTACGACTTGACGTCCAGGACGGCGACCAAAGGCGGACTCGATCCGTTCAAGCATGTGGCGAAAAACGAATAGGGCCGGCGTAGGTTTAATAAAGAAATCAATATGGTGAACAGAATCGACAAGTGACAGGGATTGGTGATCAAAAATAGCGTCATGGATTGAGCGCGACGGCGACTAAGCCTACTCTTGGAATGTGCTCCTGGCCCTGTGCCCTTGACGTGGATGTGGGACGAGGAACCAGGCCGTTCCATAAATGAGGTGACGTGCATTCGGGAAATTTCACGCTTCAGGCTCGCCCCAAACCCGGGGCCCGGATTCTCGCCTGAGAGCCCCCGGATCCGACTTCATTATCTATCCCGAAATTATCGAAACGACTCGCTCGGCCTGCGCCCGCGATGCCGGTCGGTTGCGGACATCAGGCGCCACCCCTTCGTCCGTCGTGACCGGTGACGATCACTTTGTCGAGTTCAATTTTTGAGATGTTTCCTTTGAAAGGTGTCAGCATGAAAAACCGCAACAAGTCATTGAACGGGTCGTCGCGTCGGTGGAGAAGGCCGCTGGCGCATCTGGCCTTCGTGGCGCTGCTCGCGTTGCCCGCGACGACTTCGAACGCCGGGCTGATCAGCTCGAACACCGGCGCCAGCGAGAGCGGTCTCGGCAGCTTCACCGGCTCCATCGGCGTGTCGAACAATACCGCCACCACGGCGACGATCACGGTCATGTTGACCAACACCAGCCCTCTGGCGAACGGCGGATTCATCACGGCGTTCGCGTTCAACGACCCGGGCACCGCGAGCGGCGGAGACATCGAGAGGGTGACCGGCTTCACGGCCACCGACCCCGACTTCGATCTGCTCGGCGGGCCGGTCGTCTCGGATTCGATCAAGGCCGTCCCCTTGGGTGATTTCGATATCGGCGCGTCGATAAGTGGCGATTTCCTGGGCGGTGGCAACCCGAATCCGGGGCTCGGCGTCGGGGAATCCGCAACGTTCACCTTCAACGTGACCGGGACCAACCTCCTGAACCTGAGCCAGGCGAGCCTCGAGGCGGCCCTCACCGACGGCTCGGGCGGTCGCAGCTCATTCTTCGCCGTCCGGTTCCGCGGCTTCGAGGACGGTGGCAGCGACAAGGTCCCCGCCGAGCCCGACGACGTTGTTGTGTCCGCCGTTCCGGAACCTGGGACCATCACGATGGCCCTCATAGGCTCGATTCCGCTGGGTCTCACGGCCTGGCGTCGTCGTAGGCGGGCGATCGCCTGACGTCCTCCCGCCCGGCTCCATGTCCACCAACACGGCCCCGTCCTCCCGCTTTCGGCGGGGTCGGCGGGGCCGATCCTCGTGCCGATAAGCCGTCAGCCATTCGGCGGCGGCGGGATGATGCTGGGGAGCTCGAGCCGATGGCCGCCTTGGGCCTTCAGCAGCTGGTGCTTGGCCTGTGTCGTCTGGGAGAGGCCGTGGATCTTGATGAAGCCCTGCGCGGCCGAAGAGTCGTACTGGTCGCCTTCCTCGTAGGTGGCGAGCTCGTGGCGGTAGAGGCTCACGTCGCTCTTGCGGCCGACGATCATGGCGTGGCCCTTGAAGAGCTTGATGCGGGCGGTCCCCGAGACGTGCTGCTGGTTCGAGACGACGAAGGCCATCAGGTCCTGATGCAAGGCGCTGAACCAGAGGCCATTGTAGATCAGGTCGGCGTACTGCTGGCTGACCAGGGTCTTGAAGCGATGTGCGTCCTTCGAGAGGGTCAGGAACTCGACCTCGCGGTGTGCCTCGTGCAATACGACGGCGGCGGGGGCCTCGTAGATCTCGCGGGATTTGATCCCCACGAGGCGGTTCTCGACGTGGTCGATCCGGCCGACGCCGTGGCGGCCGGCGATCGTGTTCAGCTCTTCGATCAGCTCGACGCCGTCGCGGTCCCGGCCGTTGAGCGCGACGGGACGGCCGCGATCGAAGACGATCTCGACCTCCTCGGGCTCGTCGGGGGCCCGGCGGGGGTCGACGGTCCACTGGAACGTCTCGGGGGGGGGCTCGACCCAGGGGTCTTCGAGGATCCCCGCCTCGATCGAGCGGCCCCAGAGGTTCTGGTCGGTGCTGAAGATGCTCTTCTTGGTCGCCTCGACCTCGATGCCGTGGTCGGCGGCGTATTGCAGCTCCTGGGTCCGCGTCCACTTCCACTCGCGGACCGGCGCGATGATCTTGAGGTCGGGGCCGAGGGTCTGGAACGTGACGTCGAACCGGACCTGGTCGTTCCCCTTGCCGGTGCAGCCGTGCGCCACGGCCACCGCGTCATGCTCGCGGGCGACCCGCACCATCAACTGCGCGATCAAGGGGCGGCCCAGGGCGGTGGCCAGGGGATATTTCCCCTCGTAGAGGGCGCCTGCCATCAGGGACGGGAAGGCGAAGAAGTCGACGAAGAGGTTGCGCACGTCCTCGGCGATGGCCTCGACCGCGCCGGTCCGGAGCGCCTTCTCGCGGATCGCCTGGATGTCCTGACCCTGCCCCAGGTCGCACGTGTAGGCGATCACGTCGAGGCCGTAGGTCTCATGGATCCATTTGACGGCGACCGACGTGTCGAGGCCGCCGCTGTAGGCCAGTACTACCTTGTCGCGTGCCACGGAGTTCGTCTCTTCTCTTCTGGAGGGTGGGGACCTTGGGGAGAGGGACCGGCTCATCCGGCCCGGGGATCACCGTAATCGGCGGCCGGCGGGGCCGTCAAGCGGCGGAGGACGATCGCCCGCGCCAGTACCGCCAGGCGAGGCGGATCAGCCAGACGGAGACCACCCAGCCGAGACCGAGCAGGGACCCGCCGATGACGTCGGTCGGGTAGTGGACCCCGAGCCAGACCCGGCTGGCCCCGACCAGCACGGCCGCGGACAGGCAGAGCAGGACCGCCAGGGCGCGGAGCCAGGGGCGGGGGCGCGGGATCAACTCGACGAGGATCAGGGCGAGCGTCGCGAAGAAGACCGAGGCGAACACGCTGTGGCCGCTGGGGAAGCTGTACGACGACTCGGTGACCAGTCGGTAGAGCAGGGGAGGCCGCTCGCGCCGGAAGAAGGTCTTGAGCTGGCGGTTCAGGAGCCAGCTCCCCGCGAGCACGCCCAGCCAGACGAAGCCCTCGGACTTGCGGACGCCGTGGAACCCCCGGCGGGGGAGCGCGAGCAGGGCGACGGCGACCCCGAGAGTCGCCGGGACCGCCACCTCGGCATTTCCGAAGCGCGTGACCAGGCGGAACAGGGGAGTCAGCATCTTCCCGTCGTCACGGTTGTGGACGATCCACGCGTGGATCGTCCGGTCGATGTTGTTCGGCTCCTCGAGCCGGGCGGCCCGGCTCATCTCACCGAAGAGGTAGCCGAGCAGCAGGAGGCCGAGGATCGCGAGCGCATACAGGCCCGCCGAGCGGATCAGGGCGGCGAGGAACGACAATCGGTGAAACATGGTCGGGAAGGCGGGGACCCCTCACGGCTGTTCGGGGAGGGAAAACGCGACTCTCAGGCATGCGAGTGCCTCCCGGCCCTGGCCGGGGGCGGTGGCGACGTTGATCCGGACTTCGCTGGTGTTGATGAGCGCGATGTTGATCCCGCGCTCGGCCAGCGCGCCGAACATGGCGGTGGCGACGCCGGTGTGGGTCCGCATCCCCACGCCGAGGACCGACAGCTTGGCGATCGCCGGCTCGACCGAGACGTCGCCCGGCCCGAGGGAACCGGCGGCGCGCGCCGCGATCCCGGCGCTTTCGACCGGCACCGTGAACGAGAGGTGGGTGTTCCCCGCGGTGCTCACGTTCTGCACGATCATGTCGACGAAGACGCCGGCCTCGGCGATCCGACGGAAGACGCGGGCGGCATAGCCCGGCTGGTCGGGGACGTTGAAGAGGGTGACCCTGGCCTGGCGCTCGTCGAGCTCGACGCCCGAGATCACGAGGTCCTCCATGCCGGGCGGGGGGCCCGTCGAGTTCCCGTTCTCGGTCGCGGGGGCCTTGCGCGAGGAGCGGGTCGGGGGGCGATCCGTCTCCGCCTGCGACCCTGCGCCCGCGACGGGGCGTTCGAGACCGAAGGCCCTGTGGACGGCGCGGAGCGCCGCCGAGGCCGAGGCCCGATCGACGAGCACGCTGATCTTGATCTCGCTGGTCGTGATCATCTGGATGTTGATATCGGCCGCGGCCAGGGCCTCGAACATCTCCGTCGCGACGCCGGTATGCGTCCGCATCCCGAGGCCGACGACCGAGACCTTGGCGACCCCGGCGTCGTGGGTCACCTCCGAGGCGCCGATCGCCCTGGCGGCCGACTCGGCGGCGTTGATCGTCTCGGCCAGGTCGTCCGCGGCGACGGTGAAGCTGACCTCGGTCGTCCCCTCGGTCGCGACGTTCTGCACGATCATGTCGACGACGATCTGCGCCGCCGCGATCGTGTGGAAGAGCGTGTGGACCACCCCGGGCCGATCGGGGACCCCCAGGATCGTCACCCGCGCCTCGTCCTTGACCAGGGCCGCGCCGGTGACCGTCGCCCCCAGCCGGCGTGCGTCCCCCTCGGCGACGATCCAGGTCCCGGGCGCGTCGGAGAATGAGCTCCGGACGTGGATCGGCACCCCGTATTTCTTGGCGAACTCGATCGACCGCGAGTGCATGACGCCGGCCCCGAGGCTGGCCAGCTCGAGCATCTCGTCATAGCTGATCCGGTCGATCTTGCGCGCCTCGGGGACGACCCGCGGATCGGTCGTGTAGACGCCGTCGACGTCGGTGTAGATCTCGCACGACTCCGCGCCCAGGACGGCGGCGAGGGCCACGGCGGTCGTGTCGGAGCCCCCTCGCCCCAGCGTGGTGATGTTGTAGTGGGCGTCGACGCCCTGGAACCCCGCGACGATCACGATCCGCCCCTCGTCGAGGGCCTGGATCATGCGATCGGTGGAGATGTTCCGGATGCGGGCCTTGGTGTGGAAGCTGTCGGTGACGATGCCGATCTGGGCGCCCGTGAAGCTGATGGAGGGGACGCCGAGCGCCTGGATCGCCATGGCCATGAGGGCGACGCTGACCTGCTCTCCCGTCGAGAGGAGCATGTCCATCTCACGCGCGGGAGGGCGCTCGTTGATCTGCTTCGCCAGATCGATCAACTCGTCGGTGGTGTGCCCGCCCGCCGAGACGACCACGAGGACCCGGTCTCCCCGCTGATGGGCCCGGATGGCCCGGCGGGCCGCGGCGAGGATCTTGTCGGAATTGGCGAGGCTGGTGCCGCCGAACTTCTGGACCAGGAGAGGCACGGTCAACGCTCCGCCATGTCGCCGTCGGCGAGGAATGAGTCCATCAATTGATATCCTCTGGAGAGGAGAGGACCTCCCGCAGATCGCGCCGATTCCTCATCGTACGGGTGGCCGGATCCGGTCAGCCCGGTCCCGGCCATCGCCCACGGGACGAGGTCGCGGTCGTGGGCCCGGGTGCGCAACAGGGTCGCATGGTCGGGCGAGATCAGGATCCGCCACTTCGCGTACGATTCCAGGTGCGTCCTCACGGGCCCGACGATGTCGCGGTCGATCCGCTCCAGGGCCTCGACCTTGGCCTCGGTCCGCCCCTCGTGGCTCGCCTCGTCGGGGGCCTCGACGTGGACGCAGACGATGTCGTGGCTTCGGAGGGCCTCGATGGCATAGCGTCCCTTCGCCGCATAATCGGTGTCGAGATATCCGGTGGCGCCGGGGACGTCGACGCGATCCCAGCCGGCGAGGATGCCCACCCCTCGGACCAGGTCGACCGCCGAGAGGATCGCCCCCCGGATTCCGCGGATATCCTCGAAGCGGGGAAGCTGCGGGGCCTTCCCCTGCCCCCAGAGCCAGACCGCGTTCGCGGGCGACTTGCCGGCCGCGACCCGGGCCCGGTTGACCGGGTGGTCGGCGACCACCTTCGATCCGGCCTCTATCAGCGCGCGGAGCCGATCGCCGCCCGTCCCCTCGGGGAGGTGGTCTGCCGCAGGGCGGTCGGGGACGTCGTGCGGCGGCGTGGTCTTCGTGTCCTCGCCGAAGGGCGAATCGCCGGGCCCTCCCCGCACGATCATCAGGTTCCGGTAGCTGACCCCGGGATGGAATTCGATGCCGGGACGCCCGACCTCGGCTTGCAGCGCCTCGATGAGCTGGCGTCCCTCGTCGCTCGTGATATGGCCGGCGGTGAAGTCGGCCATCCGCCCGTCGCGGATCGTCATCAGGTTGCACCGGACGGCCCAGTCGTCGGGCCCGAGCGCATGTCCCATCGCGGCGGCCTCGAGCGGGGCACGGCCGGTGTAGTAGCGCTCGGGGTCATAGCCGAAGAGGCTCAGGGTGGCGACGTCGCTGGCCGGCAGGAACCGGTCGGGCACATTCTTCGATCGTCCCAGGACCCCCTCGCGGGCGATCCGGTCCATCGCCGGGATTCGCGCCGCCTGGAGGGGTGTCTTCCCCCCCAGCGTCGACTGCGGCTCGTCGGCCGCCCCGTCGGGGATCACGATGAGATATTTGATCGGCATGTCTTAACGCTCAAACCCTGCAGAACCATCCTGCCCTCGAAATCAGGCCCGTCCGCCGGGCCATGATACATGAAATCGCGGCAGAGGTCCGCGGTGAAGCAGGGCAATCTTTCCTGGTCAATCCGAATCCCCTATTCTTCCACACCCAGACAGATGCTCGGGGCATGGACGACATCGAGTCGATTGATCTCGGCCAGGGCGGACCTCATGCCCGCCTCGACGGCCAGGTGGGTCATCATGACGAGGGGGACGGGGCTGCCGGGTGGGGCGTCGTCGCCGGGATCGTGCTGGATGACGCTGGCGATGCTGATCTCGTGGGCCCCGAGCACCTTCGCCAGGGCGGCCAGCCCTCCCGGACGGTCGGCGATCGTGAACCGGAGATAATAGCGGCTGCGGATGTGCTGCGAGGACGTCAGGCGCACCGGGGGGGCGGACTCGGGCCACAAGTTCAGCGCCCGGAAGGTCAGCGCGGCGCGGCCGACCACGACGTCGATGAGGTCTCCGACGACGGCCGAGGCGGTCGGCATCGCCCCCGCGCCTCGGCCCTGGAAGAGCGTATCGCCCACCGCGTCGCCCACGACCCGGACGGCGTTGTACGGCCCGCGGACCTCGGCCAGGGGGGTCCCATGCTTGACCAGCGTCGGCGCGACCCGCAGTTCCAGGCCCGAGTCCGACAGCTTGGCCAGGGCGAGGAGCTTGAGGGTGTATCCCAACTCGGCCGCGTAGGTGATGTCGGCCAGGTGCAGGCGGTCGATCCCCTCGCGCGGAATCTGCGCCGTCGAGACGCCGGCACCGAAGGCCAACTGGGCCAGGATGGCCAGCTTGTGCGCGGTGTCGGTCCCATCCACGTCGAGGGTGGGGTCGGCCTCGGCGTAGCCCAAATCCTGGGCCTGTCGGAGGGCGGCGCCATAGGAGATGCCGGCGTGGGTCATCGACGTCAGGATGAAGTTGCAGGTCCCATTGAGGATCGCCGCCAGTCCCTGGACCTGGTTGGCCGCCAGCGAGACCCCCAGCGCGTGGACGATCGGGATGCCGCCGGCGACGCTCCCCTCGAAGACGACCGCGCGTCCGGCCCTCCGCGCCTGGGCGAAGATTTCGGGCCCGTGCTCGGCCAGCAAGGCCTTGTTCGCCGTGACGACGTGCTTGCCGGCCGCGAGCGCGTCGAGGACGATCTGCAAGGTCGGGTCCGTCCCCCCCATCGTCTCCACCACGATCGCCACCTCGGGGTCGTCCAGGACGCGCCGGGGGTCCGTCACGATCCGGGCGTCGCCGGTGGGCGCCTCGCGAGTCTTGGAGACGTCGCGGACCACCGCCCATTTCAGGTCGATCCGACGTCCGGCCCGTCGCGCGATCCGTTCTCCCTCCTGGACTAACAGGCGCGCGACCCCGCCGCCGACGGTGCCTACGCCCAACAAACCGATCGCGACCCGTTCCATCCCGTCCTCGTCCTGGTCGTTTCCGAAGGGTTGGGCCGGAGAGGCCGCTCCCACAGAGACTCCCCCTCTCAGCAAGTACGAACCTAGAGCACCGACAACGCCCCGCGCGTGACCCCATAGCGATTGGTCGCCTTCAAGTCACGCCAGAGGGTCCTGGCGTCGCGACGGCCCGCCAGGGCGTCGGAGTAGAGGGCCAACGTGTGCGCGACCGCTTCGGGGCCTTCGTCGAGCAACTCGACGCGGAACCGCCGTGCGCCCGAGGCGATCAGGCGCGGGAGATATTCGGCGGCGGTCTGGGGGACGGCATTGAAGAGCGTGTTGCGGCAGCCGACGTCGGCCTTCAGCGGGTGCTCCTTGCCCACGCGGTCGCGCAGCTTGACCTCGTGGTGGTCGCACGGCCGTCCGCAATTCGTCTTGTCGGTCCCGGGCGAGAGGAAGGCGCAGAAGACACAATGCTCCATGTGGAACATCGGTATTTGCTGATGAATGACGATTTCCAGCCACGGGAGGGGGACGGCCGCGATCAGGTCGAGCAATTGCTCGATGCTGAGGTCGTACGAGGCGGTCACCCGTTCCGCACCACGCTCCTTGAACCACTGGACCGTCAGCTCGTTGGACGCGTTGAGCGAGTAATCGGCGACACACGGGACGCCGTGCTCGACGCAGTGGAGGAGCCCCCCCGCATTGCGGACCAGGAGGCCGTCGGCCCCCTGCTTGCTCAGGTAGCGGAAGATGTTGGACTCGAAGGGCTTCTGGATGCGAGGTGTGGCCAGGTAGATCGTCGCCGAGCCCCGCCGAGCCGCGGTGACGGCCTCCTTGTAATCCTTGATGTCCTGGTAGTCGGCGTAGACCGTCGTGACCCCGGAGGCGACCGCCGCCTCGACCTGCTCGGTGGTCCGGCAGAGCACCGCGAGATGCGGGGGCTCGATCGGCTCATGGGTCGACGAGGGACGTTGCAACGGCGCGCGCAGCACGGGCAGGACCGGATCCGCCGCGAGTGCCCGAGGTTTGAGCAATGCGGCCGACTCATCGAGCCGGATGACCAGCTCGCGCCTCAGCGCATTGAGCAGGCTCCGAGGGACCAGGGGATTCCCTTCGAGCGTCACCCGCAGGTCTCCCAGATGGTAGACCGTGCCACCCAACCGGCCGACCTGGTCGCGGACCAATTCCGCCGTCGTCTCGACGTGATCCGCCCGCGCGAGGGGAGCGGCCGATTCGGCGCTCGCGTCCGCCCCGGTCGCGGTCCGCCCTTCGAGCCGCAGGGGCTCTCCGGCGATGGCCCTGACGTCGATGTCGATCCCGACCGTGCGCTGCGGAGGACCCTCGAACGAGCTGCGGAGGCGGCGGGTCAGCTCCGGATCGTCCGTCTTCCAGACCCGCTGTCCCGGGCGGACGCGTCGAGGGTCGAGATCGTGCCGTCCGAAGCCCAGGTCGACCGGCCCGGCGGCGAGCTCGAGGACCTCTGAACGCGATCCGCCGGCCTTGGAGCGTACGCGCGAGACCTCGTAAACTCGTCCGCCTTGCTCGGGAATGCCGACCGCCTCGTCACCGTCGAAGACGACCCCGTCGCCGCACTTGATGGGGGCGGCCAGGTTCAGCCGGATGCGAGTCCCTGCGATCGACGTCACCTCGCCCAGGAAAATCCCGCGCTTCTTGGCGTGGTCGCCCCGTACGAGCACTTTGTGGTCAATCCCGTCGAGGAATCCATGGCTGAACCCTCGGGAGAACGAGAGCTCCATTTCCCTCACGTCCTGGTCCCGGAATGTCAGGGGTGCTCCCTCCCAGGCCGCGTCGATCGCCGAGCGGTAGTGCCGGGTGATGTTCGCCACGTATTCGGGCGTCTTGAGGCGGCCCTCAATTTTCAGACTCGCCACGCCCAGCTCGACCAGTTGCGGGATCAAGTCGAACGCGGCAAGGTCCTGGGGGCTCAGGAGATACTGGATGTTCTCCAGGTTTTGCAGCTTGCCGTCGCAGACGATCTGGTAGGGCATCCGGCAGGCCTGGGCGCACTCGCCGCGGTTCGCAGATCGGCCTCCCAGGGCCTCGCTGGTCAGGCACTGCCCCGAATAGGCCACGCAGAGCGCCCCGTGGACGAAGACCTCGACCGGAAGCGTGGCGGTCTCGCGGACCTTGGCGATCTCCCCGAGGGAAAGCTCGCGCGCCAGGATCACCCGTGAGCAGCCGAGTTCCCGGGCCAGCTGGATTCCCTCGGCGCTGGTGATCGACATCTGCGTCGAGGCGTGGATTTCCAGGTCCGGGGTCAACGCGCGGATCATTCGCACCAGGCCCAGGTCCTGGACGATCACGGCATCCACCCCCGCCTCGGCCAACTGCCGGACGGTCGTCTCCAGGTCCTCCAACTCGCGAGGGAAGACCAGCGTGTTGAGCGTGACGTATCCCTTGACCCCGCGGCGGTGGAGCAGGACCATGAGTTCCGGCAGCTCGCCGCCGTCGAAATTGACGGCACGAGCACGCGCATTGTGCCTCTGGAGGCCGAAGTACACGGCGTCGGCGCCGTTCTCCACGGCGGCAATCAGGCAGGTCCTGTCGCCCGCGGGGGCGAGCAGCTCCGGCTTGACCGTCCCCCGCAAGGCTCCTCGCCCCGACTCTATTCGCGCTGTCGCCACTTCGCCGCCTTTCGATCTGGCAAATCTCGCCCACGGAAATTTCATTATCGAATCACCACCTCCGGGGGGCAAGGGTGTTAGACCATGGAGAAAACGTGATGGGACAGGGGTTGTCGATGTCGAATTATTGTTCTACAATATTCGCTGCTTACCCGACCCGCCACATATTGCTACAATCCAAAAAATCCATCATTAATCCTGTCATGATCGTCGCCGACACGAGACGAGTCCGGGCGACGAGCATGGCATATAGGATAAAAACATGCGGCCTCGATTGAGACGAGGTTACTTCCTGCTGCCCGGCCTCGTGCTGACGGCGGTGTTGGCGATCTGGTACTGGGGGGTCCCGTGGCTGGGAGACCAGGCGCGAAGGTCGAGGGAGGAGCTGGCGCTGATCCCCACGACCACGGTCCTTCGCGCCGACCTGACCGCCTCGTTGACGGCCGGGGGGCGGGTGGAGAGTTCCCAGAATACGGAGATCGAGTGCAATCTCGAGAG
>JAABUR0100006284.1_pt1 | contig 14608 bp, 7 predicted proteins | sample 5560091 | NCBI WGS metagenome assembly JAABUR01 (sample SAMN10711879, study PRJNA513375) | rock metagenome | isolation source: Antarctica rocks | place: Antarctica: Victoria Land, University Valley sud
GGGGTGAGGAAAAAAAGGGGGGGGGGAGAGAAAAAAAAAGGGGATGGGGGGGTTTGGTTAGAAGAGATGGGGTGGGGTTTGGTAGAAGAGATGGGGTGGAGAGGGTTGAGAGGAGAGGGAGGTGGAAGTGGAAGTGGTGGAGAAGTGGTGGAGGAGTGGAAGTGGAAGTGGAAGTGGAAGTGGAAGTGGAAGTGGAAGTGGAAGTGGAAGTGGAAGTGGAAGTGGAAGTGGAAGTGGAAGTGGAAGTGGAAGTGAAAGTGGTAGAAGCCATTCGTGCCATTCTAGGTGAGCGGGATGAGGCACGTCCCCGTCGCTAAAGTCACAACAACAGTTCACAGAAACCCTCTACATATCCCACGCAATATAATCATCGAAATCATATTCACATTCCCCACCCCCCGATACACATAATATACCCCCCCCTATCTACATACATCCACGTCCCCCGTAAACCCTCGCAGTAGACCGCCCTGGCACTCTGCGAAACCCCCGTGTCTGCGCCGCGCTTGTGCAATATGGAACCAAATCACGGAAACGAGAGACTCATAGCACAGCTTGTGAGTAGGTGAGTTTGGGGGTTTGATGATACAATGGTTTAAAACGCATTTTGGTAGAAGGTAAAATGGGTTGATACAGATGAGTGACCGTCAAGGTTTGCAGGTTGTGCTTTGCTCCGTTCAAATGCTGGACCAAGAAAAGAGTTGCACCCATAACACCCAAAATGTTGCGCCTCGCCATGCCCCGTATTTCCGGCCGTCGGGGTATATGTACTGTGGAGTGACGCTTCTCCAAATGCTCAAATCATCTTCCGGAAACTCCAAGTCTGTAAAATGCATGATGATTTCGTTGCGCTGCTAGGCGTCTATCGTGGTTTTGCCGTTTGCTTCTAATGAAGGCTTCCGATTGGTCTCTGCAAAAGCCTTTCCATCGGTTGATGATTTTCTACTCATGTCTTTCGAAGCCTTGCCCCTAAGCTCTCGAGAAGCCTTTCCCTTTAATTCCTTTGGACTCTTCTTGTCCGTTGAGAGAGTCCGCTTGAATGACTGACCAAATCGTCCAAACAGACCGACCTTTTCGGCGGCAATGGGATCTTCGCGCTCGACGGTGATGGGCGCTTGTTTCTGGATTCTGCAAAACAAGGTTGCAAAAAGAAATTGCTCGCCATTATGATCGTACAAAGGTAGATGACGATAGCCTTGTTCGAGACTGCTGAGCTTGGCCGTAAAAGTGGCCAGTGGATCGGTACTGTCTTTGCCATTGTAATTACGCCCGTCCTGTGAATTCCATACGGTCCACCTGACAAAGACTAGGCTAGGATATTTAGTCTCCAGCGAGAGCTTGAAGTTGTCATTGAAGATGGGGTTGTAGCCGTTGCTTTGTACCACGATACCTCTTCTCTTGTGCGGCGATCCAATACCGGACATCCCGTTGCGTGCCGAAGCGTCTTGTCCGCCCTCACCGGAAGCGACACCTGCGGCCTTGTCTTCGGCACAGAACATTTCGATTTCAATATAAGGGTCGAGAGTTTCCTCTGGTCTTGCACCTCGTGGCAACGGCAGTTGCTGTGCGGAAATCAAATCTACCGCAAACCGGATGAACTTTTTCCGAACTTTGTTGATTCCCGGCCTAGCATCTTCCCAAGTGTGCCCCTCCAGCGAGCGTAACTGTGACTGCCGCAATTCTTGTGGCTTGAGGACATAGCCATATCTATCAGATCCAGATGCGAACATGGCTTCGTTCATCTGCATTCCCAGATCGTAGGTCTGCCAGTTCAATGCCACCATCTGGGCGCCTCGTCTCCAGAAGGCCAAAGGGTCAGGGTTCGAGGATCGCATCCTGAAGCCAGAGGGATAAATCCGCATTAGATATCGCATGTTGTGCTTCTCAAGTTGCTCTTTCTTCTCCTGGTTCCGGCATATATCCTCGAATTTACGTTCAGCAAAGGAGAAGACATGGTTGTATGTTTTACTTTCAGGTAAAGCAAAATCTCGGTATTTCAACCCGCGTGTGTATACACCAAGATTACCCAGGGGTTTGATAATCTTGCTTTTAGGCTTTGTTGGCTGTCTGCTGGTACGGGTTCCGCCCAAAGCAACATCGCTGTCGTCGGTAGCGCTGCTGAGGCTCGCTGTCGCCATAGAACCTCGAGTAGGAGCCCACGTCGAAGAACCCTCTACGATACTCATTGATGGAGGGCTAGAGAGCAGAGGCCCGTGGGGTATCGCGGAATTATCCAGGGCTTGAGGGCGGGAGAACGGAGAGCTGAAGCTACGCTGGCGTAGCCCTCTAGGCGTATCCTTTTTAACATTCGGATCTACACCTGCTTTCACCTTTGCCAGAATCTTGTACTTAAGGTCTTCCGGTGAAGGTAGGCTAAGGACGTTCGTCATGTACGGCTCGCGAATCAGTCGCTCCCCAAACTCCTTGATCATGATATCTACCATGATCTGTTGCTGTTCGGCGTTGCAATGTACTTCAAGGGATAGAATCAATGGATAAGGCGACGCTACGAAAGCGTACTTCTGAATGACGGAGATGCAATCTTGAAAAGGAACGCTTTTGGTCAGTGTCCGACCATGCATAACGACAGGGCGGCCATCAGGCCCGTCCCAGCAATCGATCTCGACACAGCGGCAGGCATGCTGTAAAGCTCTGATGTAGGCCTCGGTGCTAGAGCTTCCGGCGACCTGCCGTCCAAGAAGGTAGGTGTTGTGTGAGCTGGAGATAAAGTATTCGTTTAGAGGTCGTTCGAACCTTACTTCAGAGGCTTTGGTAGTCTGGATGTTGTTATACGAGGAACAAAGGAAGGAGGAGAAAGCTTCGAAATTCATCCGCACCGTTGTTTCATCCGACATACACGGCGTGCCCGGGGAAGTGGAAGTAGGCTTGGACCCTGCCTTGCGCACAAACTTAGTGAAGAGACTGACCCACTGTGGACGATTCGCTTCGACGTCGATACCTTGCGTATGTTGGAGGAAACCGAGATATTGTTGGAGGTCGAGCCCATCTCCATTGTCCGCAGTGATCATCTGGTAGATCTCCTTGATATCCATGCGTCGCTTCAGCCGTCGTACAAAATCCTTAAACTCCTGAAAGCTGAGGTTTGCTGTGCCACTGGAATCTGCTCGATCGAACTGTGCACGGATCAGGTTCTCCGAGGCGTGTATGTGCAAACTTGTGCACAAACTCTTCACCCCTCCAAAATCCAGGTTCTCTTCATCCTCGCGATGAGGGGTTTCACCAAAGATCTTGGACATTTGTCGTTTCCAATGGCCTCTCAATACTTTCTCGTCCTGTCCAGATCCCGCCAGCCCTGCCATGAGATCGTGGCGGTGTTTGGAGAGGTTGTTGAGGGTCGATGTCCAGAGCTCGAATTCGTGCTGGTTGGGGGCAATGAGGTGCATGGATTTTACCGGTCGCCCTTTTGCTCTGTCTTGGTCGGCATAGATGATGGTAAAACAATATGGGTCCAGGTCTGCGGAGTTCTGATGTTCCTCTCGATACGTTCTCGCATCGCCTTGTAGTCGTATTTGTTGGATATCGTCTATGTAGAACCTTTTTGATACGTCTGTGGGGTGCCAAGAGACTTTCGCCGAGTCCGTGTCGAGGGTAAAGATTAAGCTCTTCTTCTTCTTCTTGGTGACCTTGAGGAGAGTCAATCCCCGCCGAAGTTCGGAAGGAACTATAGGAGCAATGCCACCCTGAGTGCGCGGTTCGGCTGCAATTGGTCCTCCATTCTCGGAAGTGATCCCGTCACCAGAGAATCCCAATCCATTGATTCGCTGAAGATCTTCAATGGTGTCGTCCTCTTCCTCATAGTCTCCGGTGCTTGGCTCAAAGGCCCCGGCGTCCGCGTCTGCACTGCTCTTGCTCTCGCTCCTGCGCCGAATGACCGGACCAGAACTTCGATCCCGGTTGCTGACATGGTTCGAAGACGGGCGACGACGCATCACCTTGTTCGTTCTGTTGGCAGCCCCTCTTGACAGCCTCCGCATCAGGCTGGGCCCTTTGCTCAAGGTCACAGCTTCGGACATGGCGCTCTGGGCCGGGGACGCAGGTATACTGAAGGTGGGCTCAGGTAATTGCAGCGGGGTTGGCGGGTTTGAATAGGGTAGGTTCCGACCTCGTGGGCCCTCGGGTGACGATTGCATCGAGGTGTTTGCAGTTGTCGCCGTGGAGGGGCCGCTTGGTGTGACGGCCGATGCAGGTGTGACGGTGAATGGGACCGAGATGACGATTTTCTGTATCGGAGAGGACGGGGCAAATAGCGTGGGAGATTGCCAGCATCTCTTAGGCTCGCCACTGGCCATGACAGCGGATGTCGTCGAACTGGGATTCATCGTGGGGACGTGATACTGCGGTTAAGTGGGTCGCTTCAGATCTTCATAGTATACACTGGGTACGTTTCGAAGACGGTGTGTATTTTTGTTTGCGCAGTTGGACAATTAACAAGTTTGACGTTTGGTACCCCCCATCTTGTCACCTACCGGAGGGCAAGATGGCCCGAGGGCAACACCGGTTACGCAAGTGGCAAGCTTGCAATCGTGAGTTGTGGCCACAACAACGAGCAATGAAGGATCGAGCGGGGTTGGACAACGGGGGATCTGTGTTGTTTCGAAGGAATTGCTGCGCCCAGAGACTTGTAGGGCGACGAGCCAACGGCGGTTTCGGTTGCGATTCAAGCGCGCAAGGCGGATGGTCAATGATTTACAGAAGTGGCTACGGGAATCGTATCAAACGCCTGCAGCCTGTGTTGATGTTTGGTGAGTATCCAAAAGTGTGATGCAGAGCAGAATGGAAAGGTAGGTTTGAAAGGGAAAAGGAGTGGGTATGGGGGGAGAGACGAAGATGGGAAAAAAGAACATACGTCTTTTTTGATTTATTTCCTGACGGTAAAATTAGCCGGTCGTTTTTGGGTGTTATACTACTATTCTAATAAATGTTGCGGAGTTTGTTACCATGAAAAGATTCTAGAAGGAACAAGGATGACCCAGGATGTTGCGGCTGTAAGGCTGACCAACCGACCGCCTTTTTCGATCAGGTACCTTATAAGGGGCAAGGTAGGTACCTTGACCCTTTACTGGCCTCTTACAGTACTTACTGTTACTAGATGGTAGTACTTGGGAGGAATCAAGGATGGGATGTCGGATTGTTGCTGTTATTGTTGGGATCGAGTATCTAACAAAGAATGATGCGACGATGACGACGTGTAATACCTTAGTGCAGAATCCGAAATTGGCAATAAAGAAATTTGCTCCCCAAATCCCAAGACAGTGGACGCGAGTACCAAATTCAGGGCGTTGGCACTGTTGGCTACGTGTTTCTTCTCATCGGGGGGGTTTGGACTTCACCACTTCGTATCCGTCCGTACCTGAAAGAATCACCGTAGTACCGTCGTACGTCTTAGTATCTTACAACTATTCCGTACTGTTCCCCGTTCACGACTGTGGTGCTCAGATCATGGGAGTCCCCATTCGGTCCCGGTGGCAGCCGTCGAGCAGTCGGCCCTTTGCTCTCGACGAGTCGCAACTCACCCTCTGTCTCTTGGCTGCTGGACGGTGTGCAGTACGCCCCGAGAGCACGAGGCTGGCGTCCACCAATCATCTGGCGCACAGGCAGCCTTACTGATTGGCGCTCGCACCCCCAATCATCATCATCACGCTCACATCCCACCGACAGCAACTTCAGCTATGCCCCTATCTGTCTGTCTCTCTATCTACCTCTCTACCGACATACCGACATACACGGTAACTCCGAGCCCGCACAATCCCCTCCGTGTGAAGTTGCTTCGTATTGATTTGATACGTGGCCGCTGTGGTCATCAATCATGGATGGCCCGGCAATCTGGTTCAACCCCATAGTACTAATGCCCCAGGGCGGGAAAGCACGACGCCTCCGCTTTTGATTAACTATTAGCTCCGTCAGTCGTCACCAGCGTATCTCGATGACTCAGCTTACTGTACTAGTAGAGTTACCGTACCTTAGTCCCTTAAGCTTAGGTTGGGATCGGTGAGTGCCCAGCTTTAATCTTTATAGTATTGTACCAGTCTCGCGTGTTGTGCGGTGTTATATTCTTTTTATTGTTGAAACAGTTTCATCGCCGATTAGAACGAGGAGCAGTTCGTTGCAACTTGGTTGGTCCCCGGTGGGCGGTTGAAACAGCCCATGGTCCCATGGATTGCCATGTATCCGTGGAGGGAGTGCCAAGATCATGCATGGTCAACCAACACATAGCCAAGCCTTCATCGAGATCTGGTCCTTCTACAGTAGCTCTCATGCACACCCGCTTCATGCGAGTGGATGAGTGATGACTTGCATAACCATGAATAGGTACTCGTACACAATCATGTTGGAGATCGACCTTGCCTGCTCGGCCGCAACTCCCGAAAGGCAATGCTTTGCATAAGCGTAGATGATTCACGCTCATTTCTCCTCAGCAGTTGTACGAATCCCCCCACAATCAACGCTATATCTACCTAATATTCCAACTCTCACGGGGGCTTGATCTGCCTCATCCTCACACCGATTCCATTGGATATATGTGTTCCCGTTACACGCCGGCGCTCTTCTCTTCGTTCGCCTCACCTTTCCTCTTAGCGTACATATCTGCACACAACTCTCTGCCAATGCCGCTAACCATGTGCCCGCTCGAATTGGGTAATTGACTGGTGTCACTGAGCCTTCCTGGATCCTCTCCATGGATCACATTCCGATTGCGCTCGGCGTACTTCATCGACAGATGATGACCCGATCGCTTCCGGCCCATTGGGCCCCCAACTTCCATTGCGGTGTTCAGCCCCCCAACGTTGAAATCCATCTCGACTCTGCTTTCGCCGGTTAAATACAGGTACCAATATACGGCAGCGACGAAGATGCCACCCCCAACGGTATTCCCAATCACGGCAGGTATCATAGATTTCCAGATATATAGGCCGACGGTTATTCCTGGCGCTCCGTTCCAAATACCAATGGGGATAAAGAACATGTTGGCAATAACATGGTCTAGGGCCAGTGCCACAAATGTCATCGTTGGTAGCCATATGGCTATAATCTTCGAAATGACTTCTCGTGACGATATGGAAATAAAAACTAAGGTTGATTTTGAGCCTGCCGTCACACTGACCTCCAGCAGCTCACATACCTGCGAAGCAGACGAGCCAGTTTGCTGCGTGCAAGAGGAATATTAGAAACCGACAGGCTATCAATGAGTTCTTGGATAGTGTCTCACCGCCAATACCACGAAGGAAGACCTGGTGCCATTGAGGGTTGACTATTTTCATTGTGGCGAAGTTTATGGTCTCCGTCCGGTATACTGCCATATCGAAGACACCGCCATCTATATCTCGCCTGAGCAACTGTTACATCCGCTACGCTTTAATGCTGACTTACATCCCGTGATGATGGCCACAAAGAAGAGCATGCCGGCGAGGTTCCCTAGGAAAGAGACAACCCAGTTGATGAGAACATCGATTACGCTGATTCGGCGGTGGAGGAGAGCTGTTGTCATAAACTGGAACAATTAGCGCTTCACCGCCGTCTTGATCACGCTACGTGTACCATGACATTGCTTGTGAACAAATCTGCTCCGCTCTTGGGTTTGTCAGCCGACGATAGATTTGGTTATTGGGACGAATAGCTCATACAAGGACGATCATCACAAGACCAATTGGGAAGAACAATGCCCCGATAGTCCTTATCAGACCGGGAGCATTGGCCTGAAACCAAGGCGCAGCTTCTGTACTAAGAGCTATGGCGCAGCTGTTGCCATGCAAGAGTCAGTGTTATCTTCTTGCGGCACTATGAACCATTGCCAGACGGTTGACCTACCCGAAACCAAGCAAAGGACCAGCCATGAAAGAATTGAAGAACAACTTGTCAAGCCTCATGTGAGCTTTTTTGCATCCAATCCTCGACACCAGCTCAACCGTTTGTTGCGGCGTAAAGGCATCTATGACTGCAGCAACTGATCGAAAGGGCTAAAGAAATCGGGCTCTGTGCGTTAAAAAGCGTCTCACAAGGATGGAGAGATAATCGATGCCAAAGACAAGAGATTTATCGTTGATTTTCGTACGTTAGATCTCAGAGATCTACAGACAATCCGAGACAGTATATGGAGTAATTACTGTTCAGCGAAGACTCGTTGACAGCAACAGAAGAATTTGCAACATGCAAAACAAGAAAGAGGAGAAGTGACCATAGGATAAACCCCATCAGCCAAGGAATCCTCCAAGGCATCTGGGATCAACACGCTCTGTAGTGGTATCCATCGCTTCACCTTCTTATCATCGTGCATTGGCCCAGAGATAGACGATTAGATGCTTTCTGATGGAAAAGCAAAACATATTAGCGCCACACTAGCGCTACTGATAGGAAGCCTCGGGAAGCCTTCTCAGCAAAATGAGGAAATCCAAAACAATCGAGTCAGCTAAGATCAATGGGTAGATTATTTAAAAGATTCATTGTGAACAAAGCAGGATCAAGAATTGTGTCCATGATATGGTATCGAAAGCAAAGCATGTGAATCGATCGACAACCTGACTGAACTCCATTCTCGAGAAACCCATAGACAAATCCAGCGCAAACCAGGATACCGTTGAATAGTCGCAACTTCCTAGAGAAATTTGCATCATGGGAATGCGATAATATGGCACGATCACATGCTATCTCTTAGTTTCGTATCGTCCATCTCTGGAATCCCAGGTAGATTCAAAAGACGAATGAGGCCGCACAGAACATGCACATGAAAAACAAGCGTATGAGGCTCGAGTAGGTTGGTATCGATTACACTACCAACATATATATAAAAGGCTAATCTTCTTCGATCCAGAATTTGGCGCGAGAACCTAGTGAGTCGAGTTCTCCATGACTTAGAATTTCCATATGGGTAGATTCTTTTTGTGTTTTCTTGCTCCTAGTTTCCAACGCAAGGGCCTCTTTTTTCTGCCAACTTCACATTTGAATACTTGACACCTTTTACCATATAGTCATTCTACTCGGACTACTTCTTCGTGAGCCTCGCTGGCTTGGAAATTGAGTTGGCGTAAGTGCGCTCAAACTTCAACTAATATTGAACACCAGAAATTTGACGTCTCCTTCATCCAATTACTTAAAGAGTCTAAGGAACGAGCTCGATGGCAAGTAGACATCTTGTTCCTATTACCCTTTCATCGAGCCACTTCTAAGATACCGTCATCAAAGCCACTACTACCTAAGCCATCCTAACGTAAAGTGCCCGCAGCGCACAGTGTTGATATGGAGAAATGGCAGCTGCCCCATCTCGTGTCAAGGGACGTTTCGACAGGACGGCCCCCAAAGCAAAATGTCAATTGGCCGAAACTGGCCCATTCTCTACAGCCATTCAGCCAATTCTATTGGTCATATGGGTTTACAGATTATTGAATCTAAGCCGATAATGCTGTTTCATTGAAGTGTGGGAAAGACTTGTCAATCGCATGACCATATCGATCTGAGAGCTATAAACTATTGTAACGAATCAGCACGACTGTTATTTAATTCTAGTACACGCTTTGATATCTGGGATCTCGGTTCTTCAGGTACAGACTGCTCTACCCAAAATAGCCACCAATGCAATCCTGGTGACACTTGATACTTGAATTTCTCTTCATGCAAGAAAACTGAGCTGAGGTACTGCTGTTAGGCGCAAAGAAGACAGCAGTTCGCTAGCCGCATATGTTTGGCAAAAAATAGGGAGTCAGCTGAAAACTAACAAGAAATCTGAAACGCACAGCAACATTAGAAGCTCACGTGATCGAAATGCGCTGCTGTTTCAAGTCTAAATATGGGATGTGCAAGCAGACAAGCGATGTCACAAATCCGAGACATTTCTTGACTCCTGCATCTGAGCCACAAGGCCCCCAAATGGCCGTTTGCGACCGGTCTGTAACAGATGATTGTGCAAGGCGCAACCTCTTTCAGGTATAGTATGAGTTCTGTACCTTGGGCCTTTTGTGCTTTGATCTCTTCCTTTACGAACTTTTCGCTTTGTTTGACGTAATTGTCTCGAAAGCTGGTGGGATTCCTTGAGTGTCATGCACTGTGAACTGTATGGCCGACTTTTCTCAACGGCGGTGGCGACTGACTGGCTCACGCACGCCCACGTCCGAGTGCTGCAAGCCTATACCATTTCCAGCGTACCGAGAGGTCAAATGGAAGGAATAAAGCCACATGGTGTGGGAATGGGGGATTGGTCGCGGAAGATGTGTGAAGGACCTTGCTTAAGCGCCGTAACATCTTCCAGACGGGACAGATGGCCAGCTGCCGGCCATCATCAGGATCGCCATATGAAGATACCCCTCGGTGAAAGTGCTGATTTCTCAATGGAGGGGGAAAAGCTTTTCACCACTGGTGTCGTTCACTGGCTGCAATCAATCTTCACCGCCTTTTTGGTGTGATGGGTTGAAGAACCGGTGGGGGACTGCCAGAGGTGAAGGTTCAGCGAATTGAATTGGAGAAGTGGTGGATTGAGAGGCATGCCATGTATCAACGGGCACCCCCTAAGTAATTTGCCGTCCAACTCCAGCCCTGATTAGGCGCAAGTTTCCTGGTAAGATGGAGGAAGTCAAGCCCAGAGCAATTCTGATTCGAAGTCCAAGTACCACCAACAACGCCAAACCCAATCAAGCCAAGTCGCGTTGACACTAGCTGTGCTAGTGGCTTTCGCTTCTCTTCCATCCCCTCCGCGCAGATTTCAACTTCCAGTCCCCCAATTCGACTTTATCATCACTGCACACTTTACACTTCCACTCTCCCTTCAGTAATACCCTTGGGTTCTGTTAACCTTGTCTATCTCATAATACCACATCACCACCATCGCCACCATCACCACACAACTGTCGTTGATCATCTTACCTCTTTGTTCTTCCATATCCCGTTCTTTCGCCGTTCTTGTCGCTAAACCCCCTTCTCCAAAGGCGTGTCCGTCCGAAGTGGCATCACGTCACACACATCGAAAAAGCTTTGTCGCGAGCGAAAAGGTATCGTGCTTCATCTCGACCATTTTAGATCCTCGTCTTGTGGATTGCAGCGCAACGACAAGTCCTCCATCGCCACATCGTGCACCTTCCGAATTTACATATCGTCAATCCTTAAAAAGGCCACTTGTGCCTACTTGTAATTCACTTCTGACCCCACAATCACGTTGAGCTTCTTCCGTCGTTCCTTCCTCGCATTCACCTACCGGCTGGTCGTGTAACCCCAAAAAGGTGAGCGGCCCTCTCCAACACAAAATCACCCACAAACACTTGGCTGATCTGAGCTTTTTGGAATAGAGAGATCAAGTTTCTTAATCATATCTACGCGGTAGCAATCTTGCTTCTGCTGTCTACTTCCACCTTGTAACAACTGATACGACCCGCACATCAAGAGTCCGTCCAACCACACTCTGTCAGAAACACTGGTCGCTTGTCGCATCAATAATTGGGACCCTCAACAAGGACATCTTGAATTCATTCACCTACCTAGATACACCGTTTCTCAGCTTAGGCCATTAGCTACTCGTCTTGTATAGGATTTTCGAGCAGCTACCGAATTCTTGACATCAACATCGGAACTTTCTTCCGCCCCTTCAACGCTTGCACATACGTTAACACTACGACACTTTCAGTCAATATGAGTCTAGACGCTGGCGGCCTCGCTCAGATGACTTACAACCACCACAACTCCTTCGCAAATGGCCTCGGCGTTCCTGGGTCTGGATTTGCCTCCCGTGGAAAGGGATCTCATATCAAGCGTCTCAGTGTAGCTCCTCCTAGCAACATCTCAACCATCGATGAGACTCAGCAAGCCAACCTTAATCCGACACCAAGGACTAGTCGTTCTCACCTTCTAGCCGGACTGAGAACCGCTCCAAGGTCTCCAACCTTTCCCACTTCCGCTCCGCCAACCCAGGTGCAGCAACGCTTTGGATTTGAGCAGCAGAGCAAATATCTCAACAAAGAGAACAACCAGTTTAGCTACAATGCCCCCCAGACAGCAATTGGTGGGAATTTTCCGAAGAGTGACCCAAGTCGATACACTAGAGATGGGAACATCCACATGTATCCTGGTGCCCAGCCAATGATCGCAAGTGCGCAGTCAATCCTCGCACCACCTGCCATACCGTTTGCGGAGCATGATAACTCCAGCATGGACCCGGATATCTATGCAGAGCTTGTTGCAACCAATCAATACCTTGCGCAGCAGCAGATGCGCCTCCAGCAACAGCTTATCAACGTTACGGCGGCAGCTCAACGACAGTTCCAGGGGATGCATCTCAATGAGGGAATTGGACAACAACAACATCAACAACAACAACAATACGTCCAGTCACCGTTGACGCTCAACAATGGCTATTATAACACCAATCAGCAAGCCATCAATGGACTGCAGCCGGTGATTCAAGCAGTTGCCAACCAGCCTGGGGTCTACTCTGTCTACAATCCCCTAACTGGCCAGCAGTCGTACTATATGGATAACCTGGCTCAGGGCCAAGCTGTTTCTCCGCCCGCTGTTCCTACTCAAGATCTTAGCCACTCACCACCTCCGCTAACGCCTACCTTCCGTGCTCAAATCTCGCCTCCGCCAGCGGAGACCTCAGACCCTCTCAACGCCTATCGAACCGAGTCTCCGAGTACCTATCGCTCTATTTCTCCTCCAAAGTCAAACCCGTCCCCACCGGTCGACGTGAACCCACTCCCGCCTCCATCCGCCACCGCTTTCCGACGAAGCCACCAGAAGTCACTGTCTTTCGCTCCGAGCTCCAATGCAGGTTCATCTAGCCCACTTGATGGTCTGAAGACTGGCGTGCCGAGATCAGCTGGGTTTCCTCAGACTCCCATGTCTGGTACTTTCGGGCCTGGACAGGCACGTGCTGGGGAACATCCTATCCGTCAGCCTCGAGGACCTCCATCGTTGGAGGAACTTGTTGCTAAGCCAACGGCAAAGCACGAAGGCAGCAAAAACTTCGCTACCCGGCAACGTCGTCGTGCTGTGCACAATCTCGTACGTGCAGGCTTGGAGCGTCGCGGTGCATCTCGTGGCAGCGGTTCCATCGATAGTGTTGGGAGCATGACCCCTGCCAGTGAGTGCGAAATTACGTTCTCCGTCTCTTCCGACAACGACACGGATAGCGTCGGTAGTGGCAGCGGCAGCGGCAGTTTGTCTGGCACGCCCAGTCTAGGCAGCTTGCGTGCAGCAGCCAACGGCGCCATTGGATCTGAGCGGAAAGAGCTGAAGGAACGTTCACGAGACAGGAGCTCGACCGGCAACGCCTCATTTACTACTGCTAGTATCAGCGGTGATGAAGGTGCGACCATTGGAGGCAAGCTTGTGGAGGTCAAAGCTGAGGAATCCAAAGCCGTGGACGGGAGACGCAAAATGCCTCTTCTGGTGCTCCAGGAGGCTGAAAAGCGCAAGAGCTCCATCTTTTGATTGCTGCCCAACGGTTCTGCAATTCGCCTTGGGTAGATCCCAACGGCGCTACTCTGACAGCTTAAAAGTGCAATTCATTCCAGAGGTTTACTGGTAATTCCTGCATGCCCTTTACGACTATGACATTTTCGACAGTCTTTACTTATTTTACCGATTAATAACCACGTTCCTTGTGTACACTTCTACCTCGACAGCTGGTCTTGCTATCGGCTATTCTGTTTCGTCCTGGATAGCACCTAGTTTGCATCCCGGACGACCTGCCGGCAAATCTTTCGAGTTGGCGTTTTTCATGCTTATGAGAGGAGAGATGGATACGAGATGATGGCTTAGGCTATACAGTGATGGCAGGGAGGCAGGAGGGTTGTGGAGGAAGATTCAGTTGGGCTTGTATTAGCCATAAGAGATGGGGGGGTGTACTTGCTATGCGAGCTACAGTATTGAAGGACATTAGAGAAACGGAAACACAAACATAATGGTTGCACAGAATTCTCGATGCCAATGTCCATGTGATTGAAGTAGCTTTTAGGTGTTATCTACAGGGATTACTATGAAGGAGAGTCAGCAAGGTCTACGAAACGGCAGTAACAACAAAGCAGGATGTAAACAAATATCGCGCCACAAGAAGCAGAGTCATCGCTTCCCCCCTGGTGCTGCAAAATCCAGAACTATGTCATCGAACCTTTTCATTCGCTACATGTGAGGGTTCTTTGCTTGCTTGTTTGTACCATTAGGAAGGGGGGGGGTTGGGTAGAATGAAAAAAAAATCCGATGGTGGTTCTGAGGGGCGATGGTATCATTGAGGTGAGGAGAGGAGATGTTTGGGTTTTTAGGCTGTTGATGAGAGAGGAAGCGTTTTTAAAGATTCAAAAGAACAGATGAAAAGGCACTCTAGAGAACGCGACGATCCCCCCGAACATATTCCTCCTTCCACGAAAGAAAAAAAAGCAAGGCCGAAGAAAAGTCGATGAATGTTTTTTTTGATAAAGAAAAAAAATTAATTTCGATATTAGCTTTTTGGGGATTTTGAAAAAAGACTTTTTTTTTTTTTTGGGTATGTACTCGTATAAACGGGGTTCCCGCGCAAACGGGGTTTCTGCGCACTCTAACCTAGAAAGGTTAGCAACAGATAGTATCGGGTTTAGCGTGCTAAAAATGGCACTAATATAAATAGTTTTAGTTA
>JAABUR0100006286.1_pt1 | contig 14603 bp, 12 predicted proteins | sample 5560091 | NCBI WGS metagenome assembly JAABUR01 (sample SAMN10711879, study PRJNA513375) | rock metagenome | isolation source: Antarctica rocks | place: Antarctica: Victoria Land, University Valley sud
TTCTCCCTGGCGGGGTCACGTCGTCTGCCACCGCGTTTCGCCATGACAGGGTCCCCTCGGCACTGACGGATTGGTCCGAAGGGATCGTACCATGGCCATCAAGATGGGGTCCGTATGACGGATACAGACGACCCGCATCTACAGCGCCATGGGCTTGCTCCGCGCCGGCGAGCCGCTGATGGCCGCACGCCCGTTCCGCTCGCCGCATCACTCCGTCAGCGACGCTGGCCTCGTCGGCGGTGGGAGCGTCCCCCAGCCGGGCGAGATCAGCCTGGCCCACAAGGGAATCCTCTTCCTGGACGAGCTCCCCGAGTTCAACCGCAAGACGCTGGAGGTCCTCCGCCAGCCGCTGGAAGAGGGCTGCGTGACGATCAGCCGGGCCTTGCGGAGCACGACCTTCCCCGCCGAGTTCATCCTGGTCGCCGCGATGAACCCCTGCCCGTGCGGCTACCGGTCCGACCCGCGACGCGCCTGCACGTGCACGCCGCCGCAGGTCGAGAAGTACCTGAGCCGGATCTCCGGCCCCCTCCTGGACCGGATCGACCTGCACGTCGAGGTCCCCGCCGTCCCCTTCACCCAGCTGGCCGAGGCCCCCCCGGGCCCGACCTCCGCCGCCTTCCTCACCGAGGTCCTCCAGGCCCGCTCCCGCCAGTCGGCCCGCTTCGGCACCAGGGGCCCCGGCACCAACGGCCGGATGACCCCGCGCCAGGTCCGGAAATACTGCCCCCTGAAGCCCGACTCCCTGAGCCTCCTGAAGGCGGCGATGGAGGAGCTCGGCCTCTCCGCCCGCGCCCACGACAAGGTCTTGCGCGTGGCACGGACGATGGCCGACCTGGAAGGGGCCGAGTCGATCCTCCCGCAGCACGTGGCCGAGGCCGTCGGCTACCGCTCGCTCGATCGCAGCGTCTTCGCCTGAGCGCCGGCGGGCGCGAAGACAGACCGTAGCGCGTGCATCACCGAGTGATTTTAAGCGAGAGGGCGGGAAGGTGCCTAATGTGTTGAAGGATATTATATTGGAATGAGGCCTGCAGCAACAGAAATATCGTGTAAAATTAATGAAACCGGGCAGGCGGCATATTTATTATGTTTATTAGTACAGTAACTCTGAAAGACTTTCGTTGCTATCGTCGCACAGAAACGACGTTTATACATCCTGGTGCGCACGACGATCTTCCTGACGGTGCTTTAAAAAACGTCACTCTCCTAGTCGGTGTTAATGGGTCCGGAAAGACCAGCATTCTCCGAGGTGTCGCGCTGGGTGTGCTCGTCCCTGTCATAAACGAGTCCGGATTCCGACCCTACTATCTGCTTAGGGTGCGTAAGCCAGGGCTATCACAGATCAAAGGTGGGGTGGTTTGGGTCACGGGTGTCCTGGATCAATTTGAGACCGCCAAGCTCGCAGCCAGTAGCGCTGATAAAATGGCTCCCGACAGACTTGCTAACCGCATCGAAATTACTAGGAGGAATGACTACGACGTGCTCAGCTTTGGTCCTATACCAGGGTTCCAGAGCAAAGATGACCTCCCTCTATTGAAAACAAAGCTCACGCCGGGTGGACCTCATGCCTTCGTTTACAATCATGCTAAAAACAAATCTGAATTTGTCCATATTTCTAATGCATTGAACGAATTCTACAGGGATTTCTCTCCCAGTTTTTTTATGGTTGGATATGGGGCTAATCGGAGAGTTGAGGAGCCAAGACGGGCATCCCTTTCGACATCAGAGAAGGACCGTGGACGGCGATATCTAAGAGTTTCAGGTTTGTTCGAAGAAGGTATTCCCCTCTTTCCAATGGCCGCGTGGCTCCCGCAAATTGCCAAGACAGAAAGATACAAGGAAGTTGTACAACTGTTGAACCGGACTTTGCCAGCAGGCACTCGGTTTACTGGACGTTTTCACAGAGACCAGCAGCCACTATTCTCCCACCAAAGGGTTGAGCTCCCGTTCCCCGCTCTATCAGATGGGTATAGGTCGTACGTTGGATTGCTGGGAGACCTTCTCTGCCACTTGCACGAATGCTGCCCAAAGGGACGCCCATTGACAGATATGACGGGCGTTGTGATGGTCGACGACATCGATCTTCATCTACACCCGCAATGGCAGCGAGTGGTGGTCCCCAAGCTGGCCAGGGCTCTCCCCAGGCTTCAGTTCATCTTAACCACGCACAGCCCCCTGGTGGCCGGCACGGTGCATGCGGCCAACGTCCGGGTGCTTGGAGGGAATAAGGTCCATCGATTCTCGGAGAGACTGCATGGACTAAGCGTCGACCAAATTTTAAGTAGTCCTTACTTTGGACACACAAAGCCCAGGTCCGATGAGTCGGAGAAGAAGCTCCAGGAGTTGCTTGAAGGGCCGGTTGACGAGGGCGATGCCGGCCCAGCCCTCGACTTTTTGAGGGAGCTCGCTGGTGAAGGCCCAGTATCGAGGTAGCCTCTGTACCCACGGCCAGCGCGTAATAGATTGCCTGGTTTTCCAGCGGAATCGCATTCCATGCGAGCTGTTTCTTGGGGCTTTCCGCCCGGTCGTCGGGCGCAAGTCACTGCGTTTCCAGGCATTTAATGTGCGCTGGCCGTGGCCGATCGGCAAACCTTCAGGCCGAACGACTCCGCATCGCCCCGACCGAATTCGGCGATGATCTCGAGCGTGTCGCCGCGGACCCGGTCGAGCACGTCCGGCATCGCGCCGAGTTCCACGGCCTCCTCGGCGCGGTGCTCGCCGCGCAGATACCTGCGTCCTTGCGCCCCGGTCAGGTTGATGGCCGCAGCTTCACCTCCACCGCCGACGGCCTCAGGCCGTTGCATCGCGGCCCGGCGTCGGGGATGATTGCCCGCGATCTATCGACGCGGAACGGGGGGGAGAGCATGCGAACGAGCAAGATCAAGGCGAAGCTGGGGCGCGACGAGCCGGTCCTCCTGACGACACTCCACCTGACCGACCCGTCGGTCTTCGAGCTGGCCAGCGTGATGGGCCTCGACGGCATCTGGATGGACATGGAGCATCACGGCTACAGCATGGAGACGGCCACCACGCTGATCCGCGCCGCGCGGGTAGGGACCGCGGACGTCATGGTCCGTCCCGCCAAGGGGGAATTCATGCGGATGGGGAGGATGCTCGAGGCCGGCGCCCAGGGCATCATGTACCCGCGCTGCGACGACGCGGACGAGGCCCGCCGGGTGGTCACCTGGTCGAAATTCGCCCCGCTCGGCAGGCGGGGCTTCGACGGCGGCAACGCCGACATGCCGTATTGCACGATGCCGATGGAGAGTTACATCCGGCAGGCGAACGAGCAGACGTTCGTCTTGATCCAGATCGAGGATGAAGGCGCCCTCGCCAACGCGCATTCGATCGCGGAAGTCGAGGGGGTGGACGTGCTCTTCTTCGGCCCGGCGGATTTCACCGTCCTCGGGGGCTTCCCCGGCCAGTTCGACCACCCCAGGGTCCTGGAGGCGATCCGGACGGTCGCCGACGCCGCGCAGCGGGCCGGAAAGCATTGGGGGATGCCCTGCGGCACGGCCGAGCGGGCGAAAGAACTCATCGACATGGGCGCCCGCTTCCTCTGCTACGGGGCGGACATCATCTTCGTCAAGTCCGGCCTGGAGGAGATGCGTCGCCGTTTCGAGCCCCTCGGATTCACGTTCGATGGCCACTCCTGAAAGTGGGTAAGAGGAGGGGGCGAAGCCGAGGGATAGGGGACTGGCTCCGGAGCCAGGACGGCGTGGATGCCTGTCCGCTTTCCCGGCGAAAAGGGGGACAGGCACGGCGCTTCGCTTCGAGCCAGTCCCCTTTTTCGCCTCGGCTTCCCCTCTCGTAACATCTTCTGAGGCTCGGATGAAGGCCCGGCGGCACGACGTCCTGATCATCGGCGTGGGCTCGATCGGCGAGCGCCACCTCCGCTGCTTCCGGGCCACGGGGAGGGCGGACGTGAGGATCGTCGAGATCGACGAGGCGCTCCGCCGCGCGGTCGCCGGCCGCTACGGCGTCGATCGAGCGGACGCCGACCTCGACTCCGCGCTCGCGGCTCGCCCCGATCTCGCCGTGATCGCCACCCCCGCGCCCTCGCACGTGCCGCTCGCTATCCGCCTCGCCGAGGGGGGAATCCACATCCTGATCGAGAAGCCCCTGGGTGTCTCAGCGGACGGCGTAGGCCGACTGGAGGACGTCGTCCGGGCCCGAGGGGTCACGGCGGCGGTCGCCTACGTCTACCGCTGCCACCCCGTCCTGGCGGCCATGCGCCGGGCCATTTGCGAGGGCCGCTTCGGCAAGCCGGTCGAGCTCGTGGCCGTCGCGGGCCAGCATTTCCCGACGTACCGGCCGGCGTATCGCGACACGTATTACGCCGATCGCGCGACGGGAGGCGGGGCGATCCAGGACGCCCTGACGCACCTCCTCAACGCGGGCGAGTGGTTCCTCGGGCCCATCGATCGCCTGGTCGCCGACGCGGCCCATCGGGTCCTGGACGGCGTCGCGGTCGAGGATACCGCCCACCTGCTAGCCCGGCACGGCGACGTCCTGGCATCCTACAGCCTGAACCAGCACCAGGCGCCCAACGAGGTCACCATGACCGTCGTCTGCGAGCGTGGCACCGCCCGTTGCGAGCTCCACGAGCACCGATGGCGCGGGCTCACGAACCCGGGAGCCCCGTGGCACGACGAGGCGATCGCCCCCCTGGAGCGCGACGCGTTGTTCCAGATCCAGGCCGATCGGTTCCTCGACGCCGTCGAAGGGAAGGCCGAAGTCCCGTGTACGCTCGGCGAGGGGATCCAGACCTTGCGCGTCAACCTCGCGGCCCTGGCGAGCGCCGATCGCGGCACCTGGGAAACGATCCCCGCGGGAGGACGTTGAGGTGGATTCGACCCCGGGGCGAGAGCCAACCGTCCACGAGCTCTTCGACCTCTCCGGCAGGGTCGTCCTGATCACCGGGGGGACCGGTCACCTCGGTTCCGCGATGTCCCGCGCCCTGGCGGAGGCGGGGGCATCGGTCGTCCTGACGAGCCGCGACGCGGACCGTGCCCGGGTGGCCGCGGAGTCTCTGCCTCGCGCCGAAGCGGCGAGGCACCTCGGCATCGCCCTCGATCACATGGACCCTCCCTCGATCGAGCGCGGCTTCGACGAGGCTCTCGGGCTCGCCGGCCGGGTCGATGCGCTCGTAAACAACGCCAACGAGCCCCTCCCCGACGACTGGACGACGGTGACGGCCGAAGCATTCTCCAGGCACCTGGCCAACGCGACCGGCTACTTCCTGCTCGCCCGACTGACGCGCGACCATGTGGTTGGGCGCGGTGCCCCCGCGAGCATCATCCAGCTCGGTTCGATGTATGGCCAGGTGGCCTCCTACCCCGACGCCTACGAGGGGGTCTGCCCCGCCAGCCCCGTCGCCTACCATACCCTGAAGGGGGGCATTCTCCAGATGACCAGGCATCTGGCCGCCTACTGGGCCCGCGACCGGGTCCGCGTCAATTCCCTCAGCCCCGGCCCGTTCCCCGGCGCGAAGGCACCCGCGGCGATGGTCGAGCGCCTCCGCGAGAAGTTGCCCATGAGGCGAATGGGGCTCCCCTTCGAGCTGAAAGGCGCGGTCGTCTTCCTGGCGAGCGACGCTAGCAGCTTCATGACCGGGCAGAATCTCGTCATCGACGGCGGCTGGACGGCGTGGTGAGGATTCAGTCGCATTGGAGGAACCAACCATGAGCGCAAGATTTGTACATGGCTGCTGGCGCGCCGTCCTTTCCGCCGTCGCCCTCACGACGCTCGCGCCGGGGGTCGGACGGGCCGCCGACCCGGTCCCGGCGTTGGGCTCGCGCCGCGAACTGTTCGTGGACCGTTTCCTGATCGATCGGCTGAAAGGCGCATCCCTGGCGTTCGAGGAGCCGAGGGATGAAGGGGTCGCATTGCGGCTGGACCGGCCGTGGGAGGGGCCATTCTGCGGATACGTGACGGTCATCCGCGACGGCGCTCGCTTTCGACTCTACTACCGGGGATCGCCCAGGGCCCGCAAGGACGGCTCGAACTCCGAGGTCACCTGCGTGGCCGAGTCGGACGACGGCATCCGCTGGACCAGGCCGGAACTCGGGCTGTTCGAGGTCGAGGGCGCCAGGGCCAACAATGTCGTCCTGGCCGGCATGGCGCCATTCTCGCACAATTTCTGCCCGATGCTCGATACCCGGCGGGGCGTGCCCGAGGCCGAACGCTACAAGGCCCTGGGCGGGACGGCCGCGAGCGGTCTGGTCGCGTTCGTCTCGGAAGACGGGCTTCGCTGGCGCAAGCTCCGCGAAAAGGCGGTGATCACGGGAGGCGCGTTCGACTCGCAGAACGTGCCGTTCTGGTCCGAGCACGAGGGACGCTACCTCTGCTACTTCCGCGTCTTCAAGGATGGCATCCGCCGGATCGCGCGGACGTCCTCGGCGGACTTCGTGAGCTGGGGCGAGCCCGTCCTGATGGGGTATGGGGACCGTCCGGTCGAGCACCTCTACACCAATCAGACGAGCCCTTACTTCCGGGCGCCGCACATCTCCATCGGCATCGCCGCGCGGTTCATGCCGGGCCGCCAGGTCCTCTCCGCCGAGCAAGCCAAGGTCATCCGCGTCGATCCCGGCTACTTCAAGGATTGCTCCGACGCCATTTTGATGACGACGCGAGGAGGAGACCAGTATGAACGCGCCCTCATGGATGGTTTCCTCATTCCCGGCATCGGGCCCGAGAACTGGGTCTCGCGGACCAACTACCCCGCTCTCAATGTGATTCCGACCGGCCCGAACGAGATGTCGTTCCTCGTGAACCAGGACTATGGGCAGCCGACGAGCCACCTCCGGCGCTACTCGCTTCGCCTCGACGGCTTCACCGCGGTCAAGGCGCCCTATGAGGGGGGCGAGGTGTTGACGAAACCATTCACCTTCGCCGGGAAGGAATTGGCGATCAATTTCGCAACCTCCGCGGCCGGCGGCATCCTCGTCGAGATCCAGGACGAGGGAGGGACGCCGCTGCCCGGCTTCACGTCGGCCCATGCCGTCGAGGCCGTCGGCAATGAGATCGAACGCCAGGTGCGCTGGAAGTCGGGTACGGATGTCTCCGCGCTGGCCGGACGACCCGTCCGCTTGCGTTTCGTCATGCGTGATGCCCGACTCTACGCCTTCCGGTTCCTGCCTTGAGGCCGGGGTGAGCCCTCGGGACTCGCCAGGGAGCAGATCGACGGCGATGGGCGGGCTTGACCGGCGCATTGCCCATCGCCTCGGTCGCCCCCGGGCCGATCGGGAGGGCTCGATCTCGGAGAACGTACCTTGACCGCACGGGCACGCTCTGCATAATCCGGCCGCCGCGAACCGCCCGCGACCCCGAGTCCGTTGCTGTCGGCACGGACCGAGAGAGGTCCTTTCGGTGGATCAGGGGGATGGACCGGCCATTTCTGCCCGAAGTCATGGCCGCGGTAGGGATGATGCCGAAGGGGATGGAGCCCAGCCGATGACGGATTCTGCGACAACTCGGGCGCGGTGGGCGGTTCGTCGCCGCCGCGTAGCGAGGGACACGGCCGGGGTGGTGGAACCCGAATCCGGCCCGACCCCGCTCGCCGTGGTCCTGATGGCTCAGTGGTTCGGGCTGGTCACCGGCTTGCTCGAACTGGGCCTGCTGCTGCTCCGGAACTATCTCTACGGCACGGCCACCCTCGGCGCCCTCCAACTGAACCGACACTTCCACTGGATGATCCCCCTCACCCACCTGGCGATTTTCAGCATGGCCGGGCTCGCGCTGGCCCCCTTGGCCCTGCTCCGGGCGCGATGGGTCCTGCGGCTCGCGGCATTCCTGCTCTGCACGCTGTCGTTCTTCGCCTTGCTCGCGACCATCCCCGGGCTCTACGCGGTCGCCTGCGTCGTCCTGGCGTGCGGTCTGGCGTCGCGGCTCGTCCCCCGGATTGAGGCCAGGGCCCGGCGGTTCCACGGGTTGGTCCGGGTCAGCCTCCCGGTGCTGATCGGCGTCGTCGCCGCGTTGGTCGGCCTCCGGTATTGCCAGGTGGTGCTGGCGGAAGGATGGACGTCGGCGCACCTGCCGGCGGCGCGACCCGGGCGGCCGAACGTGCTGCTGATCGTGCTCGACACCGTCCGGGCCGACCGCTTGAGCCTCCACGGCTACGGCCGCGACACCAGCCCGAACCTGGTGAACCTGGCCCACCGCGGCGTCCGGTTCGAGCACGCCCGGGCGACGGCCCCCTGGACGCTCCCCTCGCACGCCAGCATGTTCACGGGACGATGGGCGCACGAGCTGGACGTCTACGTCAACCGGCCGCTCGACGCCACCTACCCGACCCTGGCCGAGTTCCTGCGCGACCGCGGCTACCTCACCGCGGGGTTCGTCGCCAACACGGGCTTCTGCAACTCCTGGCACGGGCTGGGGCGGGGCTTCGTCCACTACGAGGATTACTACGACGCGAACCTCGTCGTGTCCCTGGCCGAGACCGTCCGCAGCGCAGAGCTGGGCCGGCGCATCCTCCTCGTCGCCGGTGCCGCGCCCAACGTCCGGCCCGGCGAGACCAACCAGCGCAAGGATGCCGCCAAGATCAACGGCGATTTCCTGGGCTGGCTCTCCCGGCAGGAGAACGAGGAGCGGCCGTTCTTCGCCTTCCTCAACTATTACGACGCCCACGACCCCTACGTCACCCCCCCGGGGTTCGACCGCCACTTCGGGCTGACCCCCGCGACCCCCGCCGAACTCACGCTGCTCAATTCGCCGCACGTGAACCAACGCCTGGCCTCGGGCAAGGGCGTCTCCGCGCGGGACGTCGCGCTGGTCCACGACGCGTACGACGACTGCCTCGCCTACCTCGATGAGCAGATGGGCCGGCTGTTCGACGAGCTCGACCGGCGTGGGAAGATGGCGAACACCCTGGTGATCGTCACCTCCGATCACGGCGAGCACCTGGGCGAACACAAAATCTACGGCCACGGCCAGAGCCTCTACCGGCCGGAGATCCACGTCCCCCTGGTCATCGCCTTCCCCTCGGGCGCTCCTCCGGGCCGGGCCATCCGAGAGCCGGTAAGCCTCCGCGACCTGGCCGCCACGGTCGCCGAACGCGTCGGCCACGGGGACCAGTCCCCCTTCCCCGGCCGGTCGCTCGCTCGGTTCTGGGATCCCGCCCCGGGACGGGGGGATTCGTCGGCCGAACTCTTGCTCTCCGAAGGCATAAGACGAGGCGAAGGCGACCGGAGCCTCAAGTGGCCGCCGGTCGTCCGGGGGCCGATGCACTCGCTCGTGGCCGATGGGAAGATTTACATCCGCAACGGGGACGGGGTCGAGGAGTTGTACGACCTCGAGGCCGACCCCGCCGAAGCCCACGACCTGTCGGGCTCTGCGGACTCCCGCGTGGCCCTGGAAGGTTTCCGGGCCATCTCGAGGCGACTTCCGCGGCGATGATCAGGTCGTGATTCGGTCCGGCCTCGGCTTCCGTCCGCCGCGAAAGACCAACCCCTCGACCTCCGGGCCGGGCGCGCCGAATCCCGGGCTGACCGAGAGGCCCAGGAGGAAGGTGACGGCCGTCGACGTCGCGGGGATCCACATCATCGAGAGATCCCAGGGCAGTAATAATCCGGAGAACGCCACGACGAGCCCCGCGAACGCCCCGCCGATCCCGCCGATTAAGGCGCCCTGGCCGTTGGCGCGTCTCGTGAAGACGCCCAGGAAGAAGATCCCCAGGAGCGGGCCGCCGAACACGCCGAAGATCTTCACGGAGACCTCGACGAGCGTCCCCAGCCGTCCGATCCCCAGGGCCAGCGCCGTCGTCGTCAGGCCGAAGACGACGGTCAACCCCCGTGCCAGCAGGAACCGGGAGGACTCCGACCGCCGACTCGTCTCGAAGTCACCGCCGAAGTCCATGAGCGCGGCCGTGGCGAGCGCATTGATGCCCGCGGAAACGACGGCGATGGTCGCCCCGAAGACCGCCGCGATCAGGATTCCCGGCAAAGGCGAGGGGAGCTGACGGACGACGTAGAAGGGGAGAATCCGGTTCTGCTGGCTCCCGCCCAGCGGCTCGACGTCCTCGCCGGGGCCGGCCTCCGCGCGGGCGAGCACCCGACCCTCGGCGTTCACGACGGGTTCGCGGCCCGGGTAGGCCCGGTAATAGCCGAAGAGGACCGTGCCGGTCAGGTAGAAGAGCAAGACGAGCGGGAGCGTCACGCCGAGCTTGAGCCAGAGGGCTCGCTGACACTCCTCCAGCGATTTCGCGGTCAGGTAGCGCTGGACGGAGATCTGGTCGGTGACCATCTGGATGAGGTTGTGGCAGGTCCCGCCGATCAGGGCGCCCCAGAACGTGATGCGGACGGTCGGGTCGAGGTCGAAGTTCAGGGATCGCGTCCGCCCGGCCTTCGACGCATGCTCCCAGGCGACCGGGAACCCCCCCGGCACCTCGGCGATCGCGAATCCGAGGATCAGCAGGATGCCGCCGCAGAGGACGAGGAACTGGAGCGAGTCGGTCCAGATGACCGCCTTCATGCCGCCGAGCGTCGTGTACAAGGTCGCGGCCAGGCCGGTCAGCAGCACCGAAATCCACAACGGCCAGGCGGTAATCTCCATGATCGCCAGCGCGGGCGCGTAGATCACCATGGCCAGGTAGAGCGTGACTCGCGTGATGAACAGCCCCGAGGCGATCCGGCGGACCCTCCGGTCGAACCGACGCTCCAGGTACTCGTACGCCGTGGAGACGTTCAGCCCGCGGAAGAAGGGGAGGAAGACCAGGGTAGTGATCGGCGTCGCGATGAAGAACGAGGCCATCACCCAGACGTAGCCGAGGTCGTGGTAGTACGACTCGGCGGGCGCCCCGAGATACGTGATGCCGCTGAACAAGGCGGCGAGGACCGAGACGGCCACGATGATCCAGTGGATGTCCTGATCCGCGAACAGGTAACTCCGCAACCCTTTCTGATTACGCGTGCAGTACACGCCCGTGCCGATCAGCAAGAGCATGTAGAAGGCGAAACAGCCGAGGTCGAGGGGCCTGAGGTTCACGGCGAAATTCCATCCTCTTTGCCCACCGAGGGGCCCGGCATCTGCCATCGGAAGCCAGGTGGTCCGGCGATGCCCTCACTGTGCCGGAGGTCGTGCCGGAGAGCAAGGGGGGGAGTCCGACCGGCGGGATCCCGTGGTCTCCGATGCCCTCCTCTGTTACAAGGGGCGAACTGAAGACCAGGGCCGACGCTATCTCGGGAATCGATCGACCATGAAAATCGCCGACATCCGCATCCTGCCCCTCATCGGCGAGGCCTCGGACGAGATGTGGACGAGTCGGTTCTCCCGCGAGGAGAACCTGCACACGCTCGTCGAGGTCATCTCCGACGAGGGGGTCACCGGCCTCGGGAGCGTTTTCACCAGCGGCAAGCTGGTCGCCGGTGCCATGGATCTCCTCCGCCCGCTCCTGATCGGGGCCTCCGCGCTCGGGCCGGCGGCCGTGACCGAGGTCCTCCACCAGAATACCTTCTGGCAAGGCCGGGGCGGGTCGATCACGCACGCCATCTCCGGGATCGACATCGCGCTCTGGGACCTCTTCGGCAAGGCGACCCGCCAGCCGGTCAGCCGGCTCCTGGGGGGCCGACACCGCGAGTCGATCAAGCCCTACGGCTCGATGCTGATGGTCGAGCCCGGCCCGATGCGCGACCGGCTCCAGGAGGGGCTCTCGCGCGGATTCCAGGCGTTCAAGATCGGCTGGGGGCCCTTCGGCCGCGTCGATGCCCGCAAGGACGAGGCGATCGTCGCCGCGGCCCGCGACGCGGTCGGGCCCGACGTCGAGATCATGGTCGATGCCGGCGGTTCGGACGTCTTCTGGCCCCACGGCTACAAGTGGGCGGTCACCGCGGCGCGGATGCTCGCCAACTACGACGTCCGCTGGTTCGAGGAGGCGCTCCGGCCCGACGACCTGGAGGGCTATGTGCGGCTCACCGAGCACTCCCCGGTGCCGATCGCGGCGGGCGAGGTCCTGACGCGCCGCCAGTCGTTCCTGGAGTGGATCGAGCGCCGGGCGGTGGACTACATCCAGCCGGATGTCACCAAGGTCGGCGGGATCAGCGAGCAGCACCGGATCGGCCAGTACGCCGACGACCACTCGATCTTGCTCGTCCCGCACGGCTGGAACACGGCCGTCGGCCTGGCCGCCGACCTGCAGCTGGTCGCCGCGGCCGGCAACGCCCGATGGGTCGAATACATTACGCCGTCGCCCTACGTCGAAGACCTCTTCGCCGAGCCGCTCCGGCTCGACGCGGACGGTCGGCTAGCCATCCCCGACGGACCCGGCCTCGGCTTCGCATGGAACCCCGACGGCATCGCCAAGCATACCCGAGGGATGTCGCTGACCTCCTCGGCGCAATGAAACCTTGGTTCACCGTGAACCATGCGAGTTAAGTGCTCAACCCAAAGCTAATTACGGAGAAGTCCAACCGCTTGGTTCACGGTAAACCACGGCGAGGATCAGCCCTTGGTTCACCGTGAACCACGCGGAGCTTGAGCCGAGCCCCGTGCGACGGGCCGATCGTTGGCCACCGCAGGAGCATCGGTTTTCTACGGGGTCGGACTGCCGGCGGAGTCCTTCGCTACGAGGGGGAGCTTGACCTTTGCGAGGTAGATCGCCGACTTGCCTTCGTGGGACGAGTAATAGCTGATCCACAAGATTCCCTCGTTCCAGACCAGGCCGGGATAGCTCGTATCGCCCCCGCTGGGGAGGGTCAGGACGGGCTCGTAGTCGTCGCGGGACATCCGCGCCACGACGGTCTTCGGGCCCCCCGCGGGGGACGAGACCCGGCCGGCGGCCCAGAGCGAGCCGTCGGGAAGGCGGAGAGAGTTCGGCCCGCCCAGGCTGATACTGGCCTCGTGCCACTTCCAATCCGTGTAGGGGGGCCGGCTCCGGCCGATCCAGCCCTTCCGGTCTCCCGCGTCTCGACGGACCTGGGCGACCATCTCGTCGTCCGGGAGGAAGCGCAGGGTCGTCTCGTTGGGGAAGTCGGGCACGTCGAGGCGCGTCACCAGCTCGTACTGGATGCCGTCGGTGCCGACGTAGAGCTTCAACCCCCCGTCGGCGGAAGGGGGGGGATTCCCCCCTTTGACCGCGCCCTTCGGGGCGCGCGAGGCCGGGAGGGAGTAGGACGCGCCGTAGGCCTTGCCCTCGTGCCAGGTGACCCGCCAGAGCCATTCGCCCTCGGAGAGGACCCGCCGAGGCGCCGACCACGCGCGGCCGTCGCTCGAGAAGGAGACGCGGGGTTGGATCCCCATCAACGTCCTCGTGCCGCCGTAGACCGACCCGCCGGCGCTGATCATCAGCAGGTCTTTCGGGGTGACGCTGAGCTTCGGGTCGCGGAGGTCGATCCCCTCCTCGGCGATGAGGGCGACCGGCTCCCACGCCTTGCCGTCGGCCGATTCGAGCACCCTGAGCTTGCCGTCGCCCCCCACGTGGGCGTCGGCCTCGCGGAACGTGCAGTACCACTTGCCCCGCCATCGGGCGAGATCCGTGAATGCGTTATGCGCGCCGCGGTCCCAGATCTTCTCCACCGAGATCAACTCGGGCGCGTCGGCATGCGCGGGGGTTGCCAGGAGGGCGGAGGCCAGGGAAAGGGGAGCGGTCCAGAACCGGTGTCGAGTCATGGGGGTCAACCCCTCCGGGCGCGAGGCGGGCCAGACAGTCGGGAACCCGGTCCATCCATCCGGGACGCCCGCCAGTGTGGCGACTCGACCGGGCCGGCACAACACCCCGCCGGGCCGTCGGCGCGGCGCTTGCCCTTCGATTCGCTCACTCCTGGGCGCCGCGGAGGAAGAGGCCGCCGTCGACGAGGAGCGACGCCCCGGTGATGTAGTCCGCGTCGTCGGAGGCGAGGAAGGCGGCCGCGCGGCCGATGTCTTCGGGGGTCCCCAGGCGCCCCCAGGGCAACTTCGGCCCGGCCTTGGCGAGGAGGTCGGCGCCGAACGTCTCGTGCTCGCCCGGCGTGTCGATCCAGCCCGGCTCGATCACGTTGACGTTGATCCGATGAGGGGCGAGCTCGGCCGCGATGGTGAAGGCCATGTGGTTCAGCCCCGCCTTGCCCGCGTTGTAGGCGACGCTCCGGGTGTAGGGCATCCGGGCGTGGATGCTGGAGATGAAGACGATCTTCCCTCCCTCGCCCCGCTCGACCATGTGGCGCGCGACGAGCTGGCTGACGAAGAACCCCCCGACCAGCGTCCCCTGGATCACCTTCCGGAACGTCTCGGCGTCGTACTCCAGGAACTCCCCGCGCCGGGAGTAGGCGGGGTTGCTGACGAGGATGTCGAGCCCCCCGAATGCCTCCAATGCGCCGCGCACAATGATCTCGCAGGAGGCCTGCTCGAAGGAGTCGCCCTCGACGAGCACGGCCCGTCGCCCCATCGCCCGGATTTCCGCGACGACGGCCTCTGCCGCCGGGGTGCGTTCGCGGTCGTTGATCACCACGTCCGCCCCGGCGCGGGCAAGCTCGAGCGCACACCCGCGGCCGATCCCGCGGGCCGCCCCGGTCACCAATGCCCGTTTGCCGATCGTCTTCATCCCTGCATCCCATCTCCGACGCCGAAGCCGGTTTCCTCGAGAAGACCGTCACCCATTAATGTGGGCGGGACCCCATTGCCGCCAGGTCGAT
>JAABUR0100006290.1_pt1 | contig 14595 bp, 15 predicted proteins | sample 5560091 | NCBI WGS metagenome assembly JAABUR01 (sample SAMN10711879, study PRJNA513375) | rock metagenome | isolation source: Antarctica rocks | place: Antarctica: Victoria Land, University Valley sud
GGGCGGCCCAGGCCGCCAGTGGAGCAGCGAGTGCCTGGAACCTGGTGTCGAACACATGTTCGACTCTAGCTGGTTCGACCGACGGGTGCAAGCCTGTGACCTGCACCGATCACACTCTGTGGATAACTACCGACTGTCCACACCCCGTCCTACCAAAGGCGCTTTCACCCGCTGTGGGTCTGCCAAGATGGGCGCATGTCCACCTTGGTCCTGCTCCGGCACGGCGAGAGCGACTGGAACCGGCAGAACTTGTTCACGGGCTGGGTCGACGTCGACCTGTCCGAGAAGGGGGAGAAGGAGGCTCGGCGGGGGGGCCGGCTGCTGACCGATTCCGACCTGCTGCCCGACGTTGTGCACACCAGCGTCCTGACGCGCGCGATCCGCACTGCCACCCTTGCCCTCGAGGAGTGCGGGCGGCTCTGGGTGCCCGTCCAGCGCTCGTGGCGACTCAACGAGCGCCACTACGGGGCGCTGCAGGGGCTCGACAAGGCGGCGACACGCGAGAAGTACGGCGACGAGCAGTTCATGACCTGGCGGCGCTCCTACGACACTCCACCCCCCCCGGTCGAGCCGGGTCAGGAGAGCGGGGTCGACGAGCGGTATGCGACGCTTGCGCCCGACGTCATCCCCCGGACCGAGTGCCTACGGGACGTGCTGCATCGGATGCTGCCCTACTGGTACGACGCGATCGTTCCCGACTTGCGGGTCGGGCGCACGACACTCGTCGCCGCGCACGGTAACTCGCTGCGGGCGCTGGTCAAGCACCTGGACAACATCCCCGACGACGACATCGCCGCGCTCAACATCCCCACCGGCATTCCGCTGCGCTACCAGCTCGACGACCGACTCAACGTCGTCGACTCCGGCTACCTCGACCCCGATGCAGCCGAGGCCGGCGCTGCCGAGGTGGGCAACCAAGGCCGCTGACACCGCGGTGGCGCTCCGGCACCGACGAGCGCTCACCGCTCCACGAGCGGCAGGCGTACGACAGCGCCGCCGGATGCCCAGCGGGCGTCGCAGCGGGCCCTGAGCTCGTCGTACGCGAGGCCGCCCAGGAGCTGCCGCAGCTCGGGCTCGTAGGTGCGGAAGACGGGCTCACTGCCCGCTGCGTGGGCGCGCTCGGACTGGCTGCACCACCAGGACAGCTCGGCTCCGCCCTCGCCCCATGCCGCACGGCTGAACTCGCTGACGACAGTGCGGGAGCGTCCGTCACCGACGTCCTCCCACTCCCGGCGCAGCGGCACCTGCCAGCAGACGTAGGGCTTGGTGTCGATGATGCTGCGTCCGGTGCGCAGGGCGAGCGCGTGCAGGGCGCAGCCGTAGTTCTCCGGACCGCGGTTGAAGTAGACGCACACGTCGTCGATGACGCGGGTCTTCCGGGCCGGCTCGCCCTCCAGCTCCTCCGTCACCGTCTGCACCCGAGTGCCGTGGCGCTCCCACGTCTCCGGCGTCAGTTCGCGGACCGCCTTCTTGACCCGGCGCTCGTCGGCGGTGTCGACGTAGAAGGCACCGTGCGTGCAGCAGGCATCGCCCGGGCGCCCCTCGTTGATGCCGAGACAGCCGCGGCCGAAGATGCACGCCCATGTCGACAGCAGCCAGGTGAGGTCGGCCCGGATCTCGTGCTCGGCATCGGCGGGGTCGGTGAACACCAGCCACTCGCGGGCGATCGGCTGCGGATCACCTTCCGGCATGGCCGCACGGTACCGGCCGGCCGCTAGAGTGGTGGATCATGCGCCTGGGCGTGCTCGACGTCGGATCCAACACGGTGCACCTGCTCGTCGTCGACGCTCATCCCGGTGCCGCGCCCATCCCGGCCAGGAGCGTCAAGACCGAGCTGAGGCTGGCCGCACTGCTCGACGAGTCCGGCGCATTGACCGACGAGGGCGCCGAGCGGCTGGCCCGCACCGTGACCGCAAGCGCCCGCGAGGCCAAGGAGCTCGGGGCCGAGGACATGATGGCGTTCGCTACCTCCGCGGTCCGGGATGCCAGCAACAGCGATGACGTCCTGCTGCGCGTGCGCGCGGAGTCCGGCGTCGACCTGCAGGTGCTGTCGGGTGCCGATGAGGCACGGTTGACGTTTCTCGCCGTCCGCCGCTGGTTCGGCTGGAACGCCGGCCGGCTGCTGACCCTCGACATCGGCGGCGGCTCGCTCGAGGTGGCCTGCGGCCTCGACGAGGACCCCGACGTCGCCGAGAGCCTGCCGCTCGGGGCGAGCCGGCTCACCCGCGACTGGCTCGACGGCGGCGACCCCCCTAAGCGTTCGGGCGTCGCCGCGATGCGCAAGTACGTGCGTGCACAGGTGGGTGGGCTCCTGCCGCTCGTGCACCCCCTCGGCGACCCGGACCGCGTAGTAGCCACCAGCAAGACGTTCCGCTCCCTCGCTCGCCTCAGCGGCGCGGCCCCGTACAGCCGGGGGCCTTACGTGCGACGTGTGCTGCGCCGTGACGACGTCGCAGGCATGGTCGGCCGGCTGGCGAAGCTGCCGGCGGCCCAGCGCTCGCAGCTGCCGGGCGTCTCGCCCAGCCGCGCCGACCAGCTGCTTGCCGGAGCGGTCGTCGCGGCGGAGGCGATGGACCTGCTCGGCATCGAGGAGCTCGACATCTGCCCCTGGGCGCTGCGCGAGGGCATCATCCTGCGCCGGCTCGACCACCTCGACTCCTGACCCGCCCGAACGGCTGATCCGAGCGCCGCACGAACCGGCCCGGCCTGCCCCGCCGCCACTATCCTGGGCGTGGTGGAACCCCGAGCACGTGACGCCGTGGGTCAGCCTGCCCAGGCGCCATCGGCACAGGTCGCCCGGGTGCCGTCGGCGAAGGTGGCGCTGTCGACGGCGTCGGTCTACCCGGAGTCCACAGCTAGCGCCTTCGAAATGGCAGCCCGGCTCGGCTACGACGGCGTTGAGGTGATGGTCTGGACCGACCCGGTCAGCCAGGACGTGGAGGCCCTGCAGCGGCTCTCGGAGTACCACGAGGTCCCCATCCTCGCCATCCACGCGCCTTGCCTGATCATCACGCAGCGGGTGTGGAGCCCCGACCCGTGGGTGAAGCTCATCCGGGCCAAGGAGGCGGCCGAACGGCTCGGCTCTGAGGTCGTCGTCGTGCACCCGCCCTTCCGATGGCAGCGCGAGTACGCGCGCGACTTCATCACCGGCATCGAGAACCTGGCTGACGAGACCGACGTCCGCTTCGCCGTCGAGAACATGTTCCCGCTGCGAGCGCGTGGCCGCGAGGTCGTCCCCTACGCCCCGGACTACACGACTGTCGACCAGGACTACCGGCACGTGACGATCGACCTGTCCCACACCTCGGTCTCGCAGTCCGATGCCCTGGTGATGGCGAGCGAGCTGGGCGACAGGCTGGTGCACGTCCACATTGCCGACGGCGAGGGAGGTCCGCGCGACGAGCACCTGGTACCGGGTCGTGGCAACCAACCGTGCGCGGAGCTGTTGGAGCGGCTGGCCGACCAGGGCTACGACGGCGTCGTCGTGGTCGAGATCAACACGCGGCGGGCGGAGACGCGCGTCGAGCGCGAGTCCGATCTCGCCGAGGCGCTGGCGTTCACCCGGCTCAACATGGCAGCGCCCGCGGCCGGCGAGTCGTTGGCGCCCGGGTGACCTGACTAGCGCTGAACGACGAGCGTGTGTGCCGCCTTGTCGTGGAAGCCCTGCCGCCGCGGCGAGTCGAAGAAGGGGCTCAACGCAGCAAGCAGCGCCCACAGGCTCCCGACGAACGGGATGATCGTCGGGCCGCTGTAGACCGCCCAGCGGATGACCGACTGGCGCATTGTCACGGGCCGGCCGTCGTCGCTGACCACCCGCAGGCCGGTAGCGCGCTTGCCGAGCGTCGAGCCCGTCCTGGCGATCATGAGGATCTGGTACACCGCGAAGGCGATGAAGGCAAGGATCGAGAGCGCGATCCGCGGGCCGGTGAATGAGGCGCGGAACGAGGATCCGAACGACGACATCGGTGAGCCGGTTGTCAGGCTGAAGATGTTCTTGCTGTTCAGCGCCAAGATGAACGACAGCACTCCGACCGGCAGGGCGAAGATCAGCCCGTCGAGGATGCGAGCACCGAGCCTGGCCCACATGCTGGGTGCCTGCGGCGCCCCGTACTGCGGCGGCAGCCCGAACTGCCCGCCGGGGTACCCACCCATGGGCGCCCCGAACTGGCCCTCGTAGCCCTGGCCCTGGGGGTAGCCCTGCTGCGGGTAGGGCTGCTGCGGGTTGCCCGGCTGCGGGTGGCCCTGGCTCTGCGGATACGGCTGCTGACCGCCGTACGGCGGTGGCGGGTAGCCTCCCTCGTTCGGGTACTCGCTCATCTCAGCTGCTCCTGCTCCCGGCTCATCGTGCTTCGGCTACCCGAAGGCGTCAGACTAGTCGTGGTCTCGTCCAAGGGCCGGGCGGTCTGTAGCCGAAGATGGGGCCCGTGCTGCCCACCGAGCTGCTGACAGCAGTGTTCTCGACCGGGCATCTGCTCATCGCGGCCGTGTGGCTGGGATCGATGACCTACAGCCTCATCGTTGTGCAGCCGCGGGCGGCCCGAGACCTCGGACCCGAGCGGTACGAGCAGCTGGCGCAGTCGCTGGCAGCGGGCCAGCGGTGGAAGGTCCTGGGCCTGGTCTCGGCCCTGGCGGTCTCCGGTGCCGGGCTCGCGGTGCTCGTCTCGGGTGACGCGGCCTGGTGGATCCTGATTGCGGTGCACGCCGCCCTGCTCGCCGTCGCCGTGGTGGTGTTCGCGCGAGTGTCCTGGCGGCTCTGGCCGCAGCGGCTGTTCGCCCTGCCTGGCGAGCGCGGCGCTGTCCAGGCCCAGTTCCGACGTGCGGCGTTGGCCTTGCTCGTCGTCGTCACGCTTGCGTGCGTGCTGGGCGCCGTCGCGCAGGTCGTCCGCACGTCCTGAGGCGCACGGACCTCCGCTGGTCGAGCGCAGGCCGGGGGATATCCTCCGAACGTGGCGAGCCTCACAGCAGCGGCTCCCGCGACGCGGGGGCATCGCGTGGCGGTGCTGGGCGCGGGCACGATCGGTGAGGCGCTGCTCGGTGGGTTGGTCCGGGCTGGCACCGACCCCGCCGACCTCACCTTCTGCGAGCGCTACGACGTCCGAGCGGCCGAGGTCAGCGAGCGCACCGGCGTCGAGCGGACGCTCGACCTCGTCAAGGCGGCGGCCTTCGGCGACGTGCTGCTCATCGCTGTCAAACCGGCCGACGTGGTCAGCGCGCTCGACGAGATCGCTACTGGGGTCACGCCGGAGCACCTGGTCGTCTCCGTCGCCGCCGGCATCTCCACCGCGACGATCGAGGCGCACCTCGCCCCCGGCACGCCCGTCGTGCGGGTCATGCCGAACACCCCGCTGCTGGTCGACGAAGGCATGTCGGCTGTCGTCGCCGGCAGCCGCGCGACCGAGCAGCACCTGGAGCAGACCGAGGCGATGATGCGGGCGGTCGGTCGGGTCGTCCGTGTGTCGGAGGAGCAGATCGACGCGGTGACGGCGCTGTCGGGCAGCGGTCCCGCGTACATCTACCTGCTCGCCGAGGCCATGATCGATGCGGGCGTGCTGCTGGGGCTGCCGCGCGCTCTCGCCACCGAGCTCACGGCCCAGACCGCGCTCGGGGCGGCCACGATGCTCCGCGACGCGGGTCAGCACCCGGCCCAGCTGCGCGAGGCCGTCACCTCTCCCGGTGGCACCACGGCCGCGGCGCTACGGGTGCTCGACGACAAGGGGATGCGCGCCGCGGTGCTCGGGGCTATCGAGGCCGCCCAGCAGCGTGCCGCCCAGCTGGCGAGGCCGGTGTGAGCGCATCGACGCTGCTGGTCTGGGACGAGGTACTCACCTCCTACGACCACGGGGAGGGGCATCCGCTGCGGCCCGTCCGGCTCGACCTGACGATGGAGCTCGCGCGCCAGCTCGGGGTGCTCGACCAGCCCGGGGTGAGCATCGCTGCGCCGGCTTCAGCCGACGACGAGCTGCTCAGCCTCGTGCACGACCCCTCCTACGTGGCCTACGTCCGCGCCGCTCCCCGCGCGGCCCGGCAGGCGGCGTTCGCCCGGCTCGGCCAGCACTTCGGCTTCGGCACCGCAGACAACCCAGTCTTCGCCCGGATGCACGAGGCCTCCGCGCTCGTGGCCGGCGCCAGCGCGCAGGCCGCCCGGGCCGTGTGGGAGGGCAGCGCCGAGCACGCCGTCAACATCGCCGGCGGGCTGCACCACGCCATGCGCGCGCGGGCCAGCGGCTTCTGTGTCTACGACGACCCTGCGGTCGGCATCGCCTGGCTGCTCGCAGCGGGGGCGGAGCGCATCGCGTACGTCGACGTCGACGTGCATCACGGCGACGGCGTGCAGGACGCGTTCTACGGTGACCCGCGGGTGCTCACCATCAGCCTGCACGAGAGCGGCCGCACCCTGTTCCCGGGGACCGGGTGGCCGGACGAGATCGGCAGTGGGCCGGGCACCGGCTACGCGGCCAACGTCGGGCTCCCCGCCGGCACCTCCGATGCCGGGTGGTCTCGCGCCTTCGAGGCCGTTGTCCCGGACCTGCTGCGCGCGTACGCCCCGCAGGTGCTCGTCACCCAGCACGGCTGCGACACCCATCGGCTCGACCCGCTCGCGCATCTGACCTGCACAGTCGACGGCCAGCTCGCGACCTACCGGCGCCTGCACGAGCTGGCCCACGAGGTCAGCGGCGGCAAGTGGGTCGTGCTCGGCGGCGGCGGCTACGAGATCCTGCAGGTCGTGCCACGGGCGTGGACGGGCCTGCTCGCCGAGGTCACCGGGGCCACGCTGCCCGACGCGATGCCGGACGAGTGGCGCGCCTACGCCGCCGAGCGGGTCGGCGGCCGGCCACCGGCCTCGCTGCACGACGTCCAGGCGGCCGCGTCCAAGAGCCCCGGGCCGTGGGCGGGCTCGGACGGCAGCACGCTCGACCGCGCCATCGCCGCCACCAGGGAGGCGAGCTTCCCGCACCACGGGCTGGTGGCGTGAGGCCGGTAGTCTGAGGCCCGACGGCACGCCCGCGGTACCGCAGGCAACACGGTCACTGCATCAGCAGCGGCGTGCCACAGCAGACGTGAGGACGGTCAGTGGGCTCGGTCATCAAGAAGCGGCGCAAGCGCATGGCGAAGAAGAAGCACCGCAAGCTGCTGAAGAAGACACGCGTCCAGCGGCGTAACAAGAAGTAGCTGCGGGCGGCCACCCGGCAGGACGCGCCGCTGCAGTACCCGGTTCGATGGTCGCTCGCCACGAGGGGGCCTGGATGCGCCCACAGCGCGTGCTCGTCACCGGGGTCTCCCGGTACCTCGGCGGCAAGGTCGCGGCGCTGCTCGCCGCCGACCCCGACATCGAACGAATTGTGGGCGTCGACTCCGTTCCGCCGCGGGCTGACCTCGGCCGGACCGAGTTCGTCCGCGCCGACATCCGCAACCCGCTGATCGCCAAGGTGATCGCGTCTGCTCAGATCGACACCGTCGTGCACATGAACCTCATCGCCACCCCGATCGGGGCCGGGGGCCGGACGGCGATGAAGGAGACCAACGTCATCGGCACGATGCAGCTGCTCGCTGCGTGCCAGAAGTCGCCGACGCTCCGCAAGCTGGTGGTGAAGTCGACGACAGCCGTCTACGGCTCATCGACGCACGACCCGGCGCTCTACACCGAGGACCTCGAGACCAAGGGCCACCCGCACGGGGGCTACGCCAAGGATGCCGTCGAGGTCGAGGGGTACGTGCGCGGCTTCGGCCGGCGCCGCCCCGACGTCGACGTGACGCTGCTGCGCTTCACCAACTTCATCGGCCCCACGATCGACAGCCCACTCACCCGCTACCTCTCGCTGCCCGTGGTGCCCACTGTCCTCGGCTACGACCCGCGGCTGCAGCTGTGCCACGAAGACGACGCGACCGAGATCCTGCGCCTCGCCACCCTCGAGGACCGCTCGGGTACCTACAACGCAGGCGGGACCGGTGTTCTGTTGCTGTCGCAGGCGATCCGGCGGGCGGGCCGGGTCTCGGTGCCGGTCCCCACGCCGGCCGTGAGCCTCACCGGCAACGTGTTCCGTCGTGCGGGCCTGGTCGACTTCTCGCCCGAGCAGATGCGCTTCATCGAGCATGGGCGGACCGCCGACGTCACCCGGCTGCACGAGATGTTCGGCTACCAGCCGCGCTACACCACCGAGGAAGCCTTCGACCAGTGGGTCCAGCAGACCGGGCTGCGGCCGGTCATCTCCCCCGAGCGCGTCGCCGAGATCGAGCGGGGGGTGCTCGAGCTCGTCGCGCGGGGTAATGCAGTATTCGGTCGTACGGCTTCGGCGACGGCTATCGCCACGCCGCTCCCGCAGCTCGAGCTGACCAGGAGGACAACCGATGCCTGAGGCACGCGTGATCCCTCTGTCGGGGGCGGGCAGCCCGCGCGCAGCAGGCGGCCCCCGGCGCACCGGTGCTGCCTCCAGTGGCTCCGGTAGGGCAGCTGAGGCCGCCCAGCGGCAGCAGCCCCCCGAGCCGCAGGAGGTCGTCGTGCCCGAGCCCATCGCCGCCGCCGTGGCCGACCTCGCCGACGTCTGGGATGCCGCCACCGACTCTGCGGCCGGCGTACCCGACTGGGAGCGCAAACTGGCGAGCGGCCTTGCCTTCCTGCGCCGACGCATCACCGGCGACTACGACGTCGACGAGTTCGGGTTCGACCCCGAGCTGACTGACTACGTCCTCGCGGCGGCATTCCGGCCGCTGTACGACAGGTGGTTCCGGGTCGAGACCCGCGGGCTCGAGAACGTGCCCGACGACGGGTCGGCCCTCGTCGTCGCCAACCACTCCGGGACCATCCCGCTCGACGCCGTCATGACGACGCTCGCGATCCTCGACCATCACCCCCAGCGGCGCCACCTGCGCACGCTCGGCGCCGACCTCATCTTCGCGTTGCCCTTCCTCGCCCCGCTGGCACGTAAAGCCGGCAATACCCTCGCCTGCAACGCCGACGCCGAGCGACTGCTGCGCTCGGGTGAGCTCGTCGGTGTCTGGCCGGAGGGGTTCAAGGGCATCGGCAAGCCGTTCGCCGACCGGTACAAGCTGCAGCGCTTCGGCCGGGGCGGGTTCGTCTCGGCCGCACTCCGGACCGGCGCGCCGATCGTCCCGTGCTCGATCGTCGGGGCCGAGGAGACCTACCCGATGCTGGGCAACGTCAAGTCGCTCGCCCGGGTGCTCGGCCTGCCCTACCTGCCGGTGACGCCCACCTTCCCGTTGCTCGGCCCGCTCGGGCTGGTGCCGCTGCCCTCCAAGTGGATCATCGAGTTCGGGGAGCCGATGCCGACGGAGCACCTCGGCACCGCTGCGGCGGAGGACCCGATGCTCGTGTTCAACCTGACCGACCAGGTTCGGGAGACGATCCAGCAGACGCTGTACAAGCTGTTGATGCAGCGGCAGTCGGTGTTCTTCTGACCGAGGCGGCCCGAGGTAGGTCCACGCGACGCCGGACAGTGCCGCGTTCGCTCGTCATCGGCTACGTCGTGTCGGTCACGGCTGTCGTGGTCCTGCTGGCTGCTGTTGGCGACTGGGTGCTTGCCGGCGGCCTGCTCGCCGTCGAGGTGCTGGTGTCCGGGCTCGTCGCCCTGGCCGTACGGCGGCCGCCGGTGCAAGCGCGGCCGAGCGGGCCGCGGCTCGGCACGCCGCTGGACCCCGGTAACTCCAGCGGGCGCTGACCCAGCGCTCGAATGGGGCCTGGCGTGCGAGGCAGGCTCAGCGAGGCAGCAGCCGCCGCACGTCCGGGAGCGAGACCCGGGGTGCCGGCACGGCTGGCCAGTGGGTGATCCGCAGCGGGCGCTGCGGGAGGCGGTCCGGCAGGTGCAGCCGCCGCAGCTCCCGGAGCAGCGCCTGCTCGTAGGCCTCGACTCCCTGGGCGCCGTTGCGAGCCGCGACGAGGGCGTCGCGCAGCCAGACCGGAGGCAGCGGGTGGGTCCCGTATGAGCGGCGCAGCGCGACAGCCGCGGCCACCCCCCCGGCGACGGCGCCCGCCCCGGCTGCGGCGGGCACGCCGACGCGCGCGACCCGGCGTGCGGTCCGGAAGTCGTGGATGGCCCAGCCTCGCTCGCGGGCGACGCGGCGCAGGTCGGGGTCGGGGTTGACGGCGTGCGGGAAGCCGACGAGCTCCAGCATCGGCAGGTCATGGATCGAGTCGCTGTAGGCCGCACACCGCTCGAGGTCGAGCCCCTCGCGCTCGGCCAGGGCGAGGACGGCCTCCGCCTTGGCCGGTCCGTGCAGCGGCTCGCCGACGAGCTGGCCGGTGAACACGCCGTCCTCGACCTCCGCGACAGTGCCCAGGGCACCGGTCAGGCCAAGCCGCCGGGCGATGACTGACGCGAGCTCGACCGGCGTCGCGGTGATCAGCCACACCCGCTGCCCCGCGTCGAGATGGCGCTGGGCGAGATTGCGGGTCCCCGACCAGATGCGGTCGGCCATGGTCTCGTCGTAGATCTCCTCGCCGAGGCTGACGATCTGCTCGACGTCGCGGCCGGCGACGAATGCCAACGCCGACTCCCGGGCCGCCGCGATCTCCTCGAGGTTCTCCTGGCCGCCGACCCGGAAGGCGACCTGCTGCCAGGCGAACCGGGCAAGGTCGCGGGAGGTGAAGTACCCACGGGCGGCGAGGCCTCGGGCGAAGTGGAAGATCGACGCCCCGATCATCATCGTGTTGTCGACGTCAAAGAACGCTGCTGCCGTGAGGTCGGGGGTGATGCTCGGCGGAGGTCCGACGGCGGCTGCCGCAGCTGCCGCGGCGCCGGCGATAGCGCTCGCGCTGTCACTGCGAGGGCGCCGCAGCGGCACCGCAACCTCCTCGTACGGCGGACGGACGGGCCCGTGCGCGCGAGTCCCAGCCTAGTCCGCGGCGGCTGCCGCGGCGGTCGGAAGCGGCCGCCTGGGGCGCGGTCGCCCAGGGCCGGCCAGACTGCGCAGCGGGTGCTGCAGGGCTCAGTGCGGAACGGCGTGGGGTACCGGAGCGGGCGCTGCCGTGCTGGTGGAGGGCACACCCGCGGGCGGGGGAGCGGTGTGGCTGATCAGCGGTGGCAGCAGGCCGGCGCTGCTTGCGGACCCGGGCAACAGGGGCGCCGAGGGCACGGCCGGTGCGACCGGCGCCGAGGGCAGGAAGCCTCGGGACGCGCCTGGTACGGCCGGCGCCGGCAGGCCGGGCGCGCTCGGGGCGGAACTCCCAGTGCCCCCGATGCCCCCAGTGCCCCCGAAGCCCCCCGCGCTGCCCGCCGCAGTGCTTGGACCGGTAGGGGCAGCCGCCGCAGACGAGGCGCTGCCCGCACGTGGGGGCGCCTCACCAGTTGGCACTGCCCCGCCGCTCACCTGTGCAGATGCTGGGGTCCACGCGGTGGCCCGCTGGATGCCGGCGAGGGACGCGGCAGCACGGGTGACGAGCGGGCCGAGCGATGCAGGCAGGGTCGGGCGGACGAAGGCGAGGACCGCCTGCCCGCGGCTGGCCAGTGCCGCAAGGCGGGTCGCGACGGGGCCGTCGACGGCAGGCAGCCCGCTGCCGGCTTGTGGCGCTGCCTGCGGCGCACCCAGCACGGCAGCGCCGGCATCGGCAAGGGCGGTGAGGCGGGAGCGCAGTACGAGCTCAGCCGCGTGCGCCCGAAGTGCTGCCTCCCACGCCGCTTGCGCGGTAGCCAGGTCGTCGGCCGCGCCCAGGAGGCGGTTGGTTGGCAGCCCGGCGGTGCCGGGCGAGTGGGTCGATGGCGGAGCGGGTGCGGATAGGGCTGCCGGAGTGCGGCGGCCGCCATGGGAGTGGGAGACGCTCGCAGCCGTCGCGAGGCCGCCTCCTGCCAGCGCAGCAGCGGCCCCGGCGCCCAGCATCCGCCGGGTGACCCACGTACGGGGGCGGGTCCGGTGCTGCCCCGCGACACGGAGAACCGGAGCCGGCGGGCGAGCAGCGCGTTCGGCCTGCGCCACGAGCTGAACCCGCAGCTCCCGCCGGTAGTCGGGGCGCGGGGCGATCTGCTCGAGGCTGTCACGCAACACGTCCAGCTGTCGTGCAAGCCCCGGCTCGAGCCCGGGTGGTTCGGCGAGCATGGAGCGAGGCATGCCTACCTCCCCGCCGATCGGGCCCAGCTGAGCTGGACCGTTACCGAGTGGAACGAGCCACATCGCTCCCGGTGACGACCTGATTGCCCCGATTTTGGAGAGTCAGGACATCCCTCGGACCCGGCGGCGCCCAGATGGCGGGTCATGTCACGTTCTCCTTTGGCACCTTGCGGGCCAGGGAGCGGACCGCGCGGTACTGCAGCGCCTTGATGGCCCCCTCGTTACGCCCCATGATCAGAGCGGTCTCGCTGACCGACATCCCCTGCAGGAACCGCAGGACGACGCATTCCTGCTGGTCAGGGCGCAGGGACTGGACCGCCGCGAGCAGCGTACGGTTGGTCAGGGCGTCGAGCACCTGGTCCTCGGGGCCGGCGTCCGTGCGGTTGCCGGCGGCGGTGGCCATGTCGTCAGTGGGCACCTCGAGCCGGTAGCGGCTGGACTTGTAGTGGTCGGCCAGCAGGTTGCGCGCGATGGTGATGAGCCAGGCGGCGAAGTCGCGGCCCTTCCAGCTGAAGGAATCGATGCGCCGCAGGGCACGCGTGAAGGTCTCGCTGGTCATGTCCTCGGCTGTCGCGCGGTCCGGGACGCGGTAGTACACGTACCGGTAGACCGTGTCGACGTACCGGTCGTAGAGCTCGCCGAAGGCCTCAGCGTCGCCGTTCTGGGCGGCGAGAACGATCTCGCCGATGTCGGGCGCCGAGTCCGCCGGAATGTCCTGGCCCGGAGCAGCCGGCGCGGCGCTCTCAGCCGTGCCGGCCTGCTCCTCGGGTGCGACTGTCGATGGTGGATCCGCCATCTGCTGGTCGGCCACCGGAGCGACCGGGCCCACGGGGTCTACCGGGTCGGCAGGCCCCGGCACTGCTGCGGCCGACGGCCGACCCGGGTGCGGCCGGTCGCGGGGTCGCAGCGGGTGGTGGCGGCGCCCGGCCGCAGCCTCGACCTCGGCCCATAGCGTGCCCCAGCCCTGGCCCAGCGGGGGACGAGCCACCGACCGCGTCATCGTCTGCCCCGGACACCGGACGCGCGGCCGTGCGCACGAACCCGGGCAGGCAGCAGCACGATTGGCCTCTCGACCACAAGCGGGTGGACGGCTCATCTTAACGATGCTGGTCGCGAGGCCCGCGTGCCGCATGCCGGGGAGCCCGGGTCCCGCGGAGTCCCCTGCTGACGCGGCGGCTGCTGCGGCCAGGTGAACTGTCGAAGGAGTAAGGGTGACATCCCATGACGAAGACTGTCGTGACTCACGGTGGCGCCGTAAGGTCGCGCCATGACGGCGGTCGTCCCGGACGACCTGCACCCTGCCTCGTCCCCGCCTGCCTCGTCCCCCCCAGCCTCGTCCCCGCCAGGCTCGTCTCCGCCAGCCGCACAGGCCGTAGGAGCGCCGCCCACCGGGCTCGAGCCCGTGCCACCACAGCCCCGCGCCGCTGCCGCCCCTGCCCCGCGTGCCCCAGCCGTCCCGCCCCGTCCGGCCGCACGCCACCGGATGCCTGCTCAGCGCCACTCCACCCGCCCGGCGGCGCCCGGTTGGGCGCGGGCGGGGCAGTGGCTGCACCGGCTGGTGCCGGTCCTGACTGTCCTGCTTGCCCTTGCCAGCGCCGCCCTGCTCGTGCTCGGGGTGTTCGTCGCCGGGGTCGTCGTCGCCCCTGGCAGTGCCCCGCCCTCGCTGCAGCCGCGCACCGCCGAGCTGTTCGACGCCGGCGGTGCCCCCTTGGGTGCCCTGACCGGCCCCGAGCAGCCCGAGCAGCTGTCAGCATCCCAGCTGCCACCGCTGCTTGCCAGCGCCGTCGTAGCCGACCAGGACCCGGGGTTCGCCTCGCGCAGCACCGTCTCGCCGGGCGAGCTCGTGCTGAGCGGCGGCGCCGACCTGCTGGGGGTCCGGCGCCAGGGCCGGACCATCGAGACGCGCTACGCCCACCAGCTGCGCGCGGCGGCCGGCGCCTCGGCGCCCTCCCTGCGCGAGTCGGCGGTCGCCGAGCGGCTGCGGCAGGGGCTGCCCCGCCGAGAGCTGCTGGTGCGCTACCTCAACGGCCAGTACTTCGGCAACGGGGTCTACGGCGTCGCCGCTGCCTCCCGCTACTACCTGGGACCCCCGCTCGAGGACATCACCCCGGCCGGAGCGGCGCTCCTGGTGGGCATCGCGGACGACCCGGTTCCAGGCAACCCGGTCGCCGACCCCGCCCGCGCCGCGTCCCTGCGAGGGGCGGCCCTGGAGCGGATGGCGGCGCATCATGTCCTCTCGCGGGATGCCGCCGACAGCGCCGACCGGGAGCCGGTCCCGCAGCCCGCGCGGACTGTCGCTCGCAGTACCGGCATCGCGGGCGCCGCCTTTACGGCACAGGTCGCGAGCGAGCTGCTCGGACAGCTGGGGGAGGCCACGGTTTACTCCTCGGGCCTGCGGGTGACCACCACGCTCGACGCCGGCCTCCAGCGGCTGATTGGCGACCGGTTGACGTCCACCGGCGCCGGGGCGGCAGGAACCATCGCCCTGGCCGTCGACCCCCGCACCGGGGACGTGCGCGCGCTGCTGACGGCGACTGA
>JAABUR0100006291.1_pt1 | contig 14594 bp, 17 predicted proteins | sample 5560091 | NCBI WGS metagenome assembly JAABUR01 (sample SAMN10711879, study PRJNA513375) | rock metagenome | isolation source: Antarctica rocks | place: Antarctica: Victoria Land, University Valley sud
GTCCTCACCCGGGCGGTGCACCCGCACCCAGGCGTCCACCTTGCCGTCCGGGCGCAGGACGAACGACCGTGCCGAGCCGCCCGCCCCGATGGCGGCCAGGTCCTGGCTGAGCTGGCCCTGGAGGAAGCCAACCGTGTCGGGCCCCGTGGCCCGGATGACGTCCCTGGTGGTGTGCGCAGCAGCCGGCAGAGGGGGGGCGGACGGCGGCGGCACGGGGCCCAGTGTGGCCGCCGTAGCTTCGCGCCGTGCACACCGCCCTCTTCCTGCCGATCTTCGGCGAACTGGCCGAGCCCGGGGAGGTGGCCCGCCTGTCGGCCGCCGCCGAGGAGGCCGGCTGGGACGGCGTCTTCGTCTGGGACCACATGCTCTACCGGCCCCCGGTCGAGGCCATCGCCGACCCGTGGGTGACGATGGCGGCGATGGCGTGCGCCACCGAGCGGATCCGCCTGGGGCCGATGGTCACCCCCGTGCCCCGCCGCCGGCCCCAGAAGCTGGCCCGCGAGTGCGTGACCCTCGACCGGCTCTCCGGCGGCCGCGTGATCCTGGGCGCCGGCATCGGCGGGGATCCCGGCGGGGAGCTGACCGTGTTCGACGAGGAGCTCGACCCCGTGGCGAGGGGCCGGCTGCTCGACTCCCACCTCGACTTGATCGTGCAGCTGTGGTCGGGGGAACCGGTCCGGCACCCGGCGGTGTCGTCTCCGGTCGAGGGCGTGCGCATGCTCCCCGGACCGGTGCAGCGGCCCCGCATCCCGGTGTGGCTGGCCGCCCGCTATCCCAACCGGGCCCCCCTGCGCCGGGCCGCCCGCTTCGACGGCCTCTTCCCCATCGCCCTCACGCAGCCCGACCAGCTGCGCGAGGTCATCGCCACCGTCGCCGAGCACCGGACGGACCCGGCCCCGTTCGACATCGCCGTGCAGGGCCTGCCCGACGCCGACCCGGCCCCCTGGGTGGGCGCCGGGGCCACGTGGTGGTTGGTGCGCTTCGACCCCTTCACCGTGACCGCCGACGAGGTGGCCGGTGTCCTCGCCGCCGGCCCCCCGACCTGATCCCCCGCCGGACGGCGCGGCGGCGCCGGCCGAGGGTGACCGCGCTCGAGCCGCTCCACGCGGTCCCAGCGCGACCGCCTAGGGCGGGGCGACGCCGGCGCGGGCAGCCCGGCGGGCGGCGGTCATGCGCCGGGCGGCGGGCACGGCCGCCAGCAGGGCCCGGGCCTTGTTGTGGCACTCGAGGTCCTCGTGGGCGGCGACGGCATCGGCCACGATGCCGGCACCGGCCTGCACCGAGGCCCCGCCGTCGGGGCGGCACACCATGGTGCGGATGGCGATGGCGGTGTCGATGTTCCCGCGGAAGTCGAGGTAGCCGACCACCCCCGCGTAGGGGCCCCGCTTGGTCGGCTCGAGCTCGTCGATGATCTCCATGGCCCGCACCTTGGGCGCCCCGGAGACGGTGCCGGCCGGGAGGGTGGCCCGCAGGACGTCGATCGGGGACCGCCCCTCCTCGAGGTCGCCGGAGACCTGGGAGGTGAGGTGCATGACGTGGCTGTAGCGCTCGAGGGTCATCATCTCGTCGACCCTCTCGGTGCCGAAGCGGACCACCCGGCCCACGTCGTTGCGAGCCAGGTCCACCAGCATCACGTGCTCGGCCACCTCCTTCGGGTGCTCGGCCAGCTCGGCACCGAGGCGGCGGTCCTCGGCCTCGGTGCGGCCGCGGTAGCGGGTGCCGGCGATGGGACGTGACACCACCCGGCCGTCGAGCAGCTGCACCATCGGCTCGGGCGACGACCCCACCAGGGTCAGCTCGGGATGGCGCACGAGGTACATGTAGGGGCTCGGGTTGATCTGGCGGAGGACCCGGTACAGGTCAAAGGGATCCGCGTCGAGCCGGAGGTCGAACCGCTGCGCCAGGACCACCTGGAAGATGTCACCGGCCAGGATGTGCTCCCGGGCCGCCTCCACTGCCGCCTCGTACCCGCCGCGCCCCATGGTGGAGGTGACCTCGGGCAGCGGGTCGTCGGGGTCGGGCGGGTCAACCAGCGGCTCGTCGTGGGGCCGGGCGCCGTCCCGGGTGAGCTGGTCGAGGCGGGCCCGGGCCTCGTCGTAGGCCCGGTCGAGGTCGGCGTCGGTGGGATCGGGGGGCACGAAGGCGTTGGCCACCAGCGTCACCCGTTGGCGCCAGTGGTCGAAGGCGGCCAGCTCGCCGATGATCGAGAGCACGGCGTCGGGCAGGCCGGTGTCGTCCTCGGGCACGGCCGGGAGGTGCTCGACCTCGCGGACCACGTCGTAGCCCAGGTAGCCCACCAGGCCGCCGTGGAGCGGGGGGAGGTCCTCGAGGCCGGGCGACCGGTAGCGCTCCAGCACCGCCTCGACCGCGGCCAACATGCCCTGGTCGACGGGGATCCCGGCCGGGAGCCGGCCCCCCGTCACCTCCACGACCCCCGCCCTGCTCACGAGGGTGGCTGCCGCCCGGCGGCCGACGAAGGACCACCGGCCCCAGCGTTCGCCGTGCTCGACCGACTCGAGCAGGAACCCGGGCTCGTCCGCCGGGCAGAGCCGGGCGAAGGCGGCCACCGGGGTGATCAGGTCGGCCAGCAGGTGGCGCCACACGGGCACGACGGAGTGCTCGCGCGCCAGCGCGCGGAACTCGTCGCGGCTGGGCCGGATCACCGCCGGACGGCGCCGCGCTCATCCCCGGCGCCGACGGTGGGTCGTTGGGGAACGGTCACGGCTGGGAGGGAATCGCGCTCGCGCCGAAGGACCGGAAGAAGCAGGACCGCTCACCGGTGTGGCAGGCGCCCCGGCCTTCCTGCTCCACCACGAACAACAGCGTGTCGCCGTCGCAGTCGTAGCGGGCCTCACGGATGAACTGGCGGTCGCCGGACGTGTCGCCCTTGCGCCACACCTCCTGGCGCGACCGGCTCCAGAACACGGTGCGGCCCTCGGCCAGCGACTGGCGCAGCGTGTCGGCGGTCATCCACGCCATCATCAGGACCTGGCCGGTGCCCTCCTCCTGCACGATGGCGGGCACCAACCCGTCGGCCGTGTAGGTCACGGCGGCGAGGGCCTCGTCGCTGGCGGGGATCGGGGTGGCGCCGGGCATGGCCGGCCATCCTATGATGGCCGCTCCCTGCCCCCGCCTGAGTTCGTTGCCCGGTCTGCGAGGTGCGGCCGGTCGGGGTGGTGTGGCAAGTCGGGCCGAGGGCGGCCTGGCGCACGAACCTCAGGGCCGGGGATGGTGCGTTGCGTCGGGGTGGTGCGCCGGGTCGGCTCCAGGGCGACTGGCCGCACCGGCCTCAAGCCGCCTCGGTTGAGGCCAGCAAGGTGGTCAGCATGCGCCGGAGGTCGTCGCGGCCGGCCCTGAGGTCGGTGGTGTCCACGTGGCGGATCCGCCACCCGAGCCGCTCCACGCCGGCGTGGCGGGCCTCGTCGTGGTCCCATCGCCGGGGCGCGTGCCACCGGTCGGAGTCGTACTCCAGGCCTACCCTGGCCACCGGCCAGGCCAGGTCGAGGTGGGCGAGGACCCGGCCGGTGGTGTCCTTCACCTCGAACTGGGGCGTCGGCGCCGGCATGCCCCACTCCCGGATCTGGCGGAGCAGGCGCATCTCGGCCGTGCTGTCCGGCCGGATGCCGGGCGCCCACACGCTGAGCGCGTCGACCAGGGCACGCGACCCTGCCCTCCCCGGGGCGCGACCGGCCCGGGCGTTGGCGGCTCCGATCCCGTCGGGTGTGGCGAGACCGCGGACGACGGCCTCGTCCACGAGGTCTTCGAGGGCCGACCTGGGGAGCAGGACGGCGCAGTCGACCAACGTCCGCTCGACGCGGGTAACCGGGACCGGGCCGACCCGGGTGAAGTCCCGATCGGCCAACCGGCTGCGGTGGACGGTGGCCAACCGGCTCCGGGAACTCACCTCACGGGGCCGGGTGACGTGCGGCCGCGCCGGGGGTTCGGCCAGGCCCCAGAGGGCGGCGGCGGAGAGGTGCGACGCCACGGTGGCCTGCCCGCCAGCCAGGCAGGCGGCGAGGATCTGCTGCTGCCAGGTGACGGGGGCACCCGCCACCCGGTACACCCCGGGTGCGAGGCGGATCCAGCGGCCTGACGACTGGCGGTGCAGGATCTGGTCCCGCGTGAGCCCGACGCCGATGGCCTGAGCCCAGGTGATCAGGGCCAGCTGGAGGACAGCGAGCCGATCGGCGCGCCGGTCGGGGGTGGACGGAGTTCGCATGGGCACCATCCTCCCGACCCGGTGTGACAGTTTCCCCGGGTGCGCACTCCGGCCGGGTTGGTGCGCTGGGTCGAGTGGGTGTGCCCGGTCGGGCGTCGACCGACCTGTTGCTCCAGCCTGACCGCCGAAGCGGGTGCGCCAGGTCGGATTGGTGCGCTGGGTCGGCCCTCAGGCGACCGGACGCACCGGTCTTCGTCCGGCCACCGGCCTCAGAGATAGAGGCCGGTGCTGCCTTCTTCGAGGCGCTCGGCGGCCACGGCGTGAACGTCTCGCTCGCGCAGGATCACGTAGTCGTCGCCCCGAACCTCGACCTCGTAGCGGTCCTCGGGGTTGAACAGCACCTGGTCGCCGGGCTCCAACGTGCGCACGTTCGGGCCGGCCGCCACCACCTCGGCCCAGGCCAGGCGCTTGGCCATCTGGGCGGTGGCGGGGATGACGATGCCCCCCGAAGATCGCCGCTCGTCGGCGTCTTCGAGCCGGACGAGGACCCGGTCGCTGAGCATCTTGATCGGGAGCTTGTCGGACCCCGGTCGGGCCGGCAGATCGGTCACCGCTCCGACGGTACCGTCAGGCCGGGCGGACGACGATGCCCCGGGCGGCCATGGCCGCCTTGGCCTCGGCCACGGTGTGCTCGCCGAAGTGGAAGATCGACGCCGCCAGCACGGCGTCGGCCCCGCCCTCGAGCACGCCGTCGGCGAGGTGGTCGAGGGTGCCGACCCCGCCGCTGGCGATGACCGGGACGTCCACGGCGTCGGTGACCGCCGCCGTCAGCTCGAGGTCGAAGCCGTCCCGTGTGCCGTCCCGGTCCATCGACGTCAGGAGGATCTCCCCCGCCCCCCGCCGGGCCACCTCCTCGGCCCAGGCCACGGCTTCCCGCCCCGCCGGGGTCCGCCCCCCGTGGGTCACGACCTCCCAGCCGGTGCCGCCGGCGCGCCGGCGGGCGTCGATGGCGACGACCACGCACTGGGCCCCGAACTCGGTGGCCACCTCGCCGACCAGCTCGGGGCGCTCCACCGCCGCCGTGTTCAGGCCCACCTTGTCCGCCCCGGCCCGCAGGAGCCGGCGGGCGTCGTCGACCCGGCGCACGCCACCGCCCACGGTGAAGGGGATAAAGACCTGCTCGGCGGTGCGGGCGACGACGTCGAGGATGGTGTCCCGGGCGTCGGAGGACGCGGTGATGTCGAGGAACACGAGCTCGTCGGCTCCTTCGGCGTCGTAGCGGGCGGCCAGCTCGACGGGGTCGCCGGCGTCGCGGAGGCCGACGAAGTTCACGCCCTTCACGACCCGCCCGCCGTCCACGTCGAGGCAGGGGATGACCCGGGCCGTCCGCACCGGCCCAAGGTACCTGGGCCAGACTGCGCCGATGCCCGGGCCCGCTGCGCATCACCACCGGGTCGTCCTGGTGCGCCACGGCGAGACCGGGTGGAGCGCCTCGGGCCGTCACACCGGGCGGACCGACGTGCCCCTCACCGCCGAGGGCGAGCGGCGGGCGGCGGCGCTGGTCGGGCGGCTGCCGGTCGACCGGTCGGCGACCGTGCTGACCAGTCCCCTCGCCAGGGCGGCCGACACCGCCCGGCTGGCCGGATTCGACACCGTCGAACGGTGCGACGACCTGCTCGAGTGGGACTACGGCGAGGCGGAGGGGCTAACCACCGCCGAGATCCGCGAGGAGCGCCCGGGCTGGGACGTGTGGACCGGCGAGGTGCGGGGCGGGGAGACGGTGGCCGACGTGGGTGCGCGGGCGGACCGGGTCATCGCCCGCTGCCGGGCCCTCGACGGCGACGCCGTGCTCGTCGGCCACGGACACCTGATGAGAGTCCTCGGGGTGCGGTGGCTCGGCCTTTCCGCCGACCACGGCCGCGGGTTCCTCCTCGATGCCGCCCACTGGGCGGTGCTCGGTTGGGAGCGGGAGACCCCGGCCGTGGTCAGCTGGAACGTCGGCCCGTGACCGCCGCCAGCGCCTCGTCGATGCCGAACGCCCCCTCGTAGAGGGCCTTGCCGACGATCACCCCGGCCAGGCGGCGCCCGCCGACCTCGACGTCGGCCAACGCCCGCAGGTGGGCGATGGTTCCCACCCCCCCGGACGCCACGACCTCCAGCCCGGTGGCCGCCAACAGGGCGGTGAGGCCCTCGACGTCGGGGCCGGCCATGGTGGCGTCCACCAGGATCTGGGTCACCACCAGGGCGGCGACGCCCGAATCGGCGAAGCCGCCGGCCACGTCGACCACCCGCCGGCCGGACCCTTCGGTCCAGCCCCGCACCGCCACCTCCTCGCCCCGCACGTCGAGGCCGACGGCCACCCGCCCAGGGTGCGCGTCCGAGAGCCGCCGCACCAGCGCCGGGTCTTCCAGGGCGGCGGTGCCGAGCACCACGCGGTCGACCCCGGCGCCGAGGAGCGCCTCGGCGCCGTCGGCGGTGCGCACGCCCCCGCCGGACTGCACGCGCGTGCCCGTGCCGGCGAGGGCGGAGGCGATGGCGGCGACCACGCCCCGGTTCACCGGCTCGCCGGTGCGGGCGGCGTCGAGGTCGACCACGTGGAGCCACGGGCTGCCGGCGGCGGCAACGGCGCGCGCCTGAGCCACCGGGTCGTCGCCGTAGACGGTCTCCCGGTCGAAGTCGCCCTGGTGGAGGCGCACGCACCGGCCGTCGCGCAGGTCGATGGCCGGGAACAGCTCCATCAGCGGGACCAGCGAGAGCTCAGCGGCACGAGGCCACGAAGTTGGCCAGCACGGCGAGGCCGTTGGCGCCCGACTTCTCGGGGTGGAACTGGGTGGCCCACACCGGGCCCCGCTCGACGGCGGCCACCACCGGGCCGCCGTAGTCGCAGATGGCGACCGCGTCGGCCGCGTCCTCGGCGGCGAAGGAGTGCACGAAGTACATCCAGGCCGGCTCGGGCAGGTCGGCCAGCAGCGGCGAGGGGCGCACCACGTCGAGCGGGTTCCATTGCATCTGGGGGTGCTTGACCTTGGGGGGCAGCCGCCGCACCGGGCCGGGGAGCACACCGAGCCCGGGGATCCCGGGGTCCTCCTCGGAGCCGTCGTACAGCAGCTGCATGCCGATGCAGATGCCGAGGAACGGCCGCCCGTCGGTCGCCGCCGACCGGGCCACGTGATCCAGCCCGGAGGCCCGCAGGGCGGCCATGCACCGCCCGAAGGCGCCCACCCCGGGGAGCACCACGCCCGCGGCGTCGGCCGCCAGGCCAGGATCGTCGGTGAGGCGGGCGTCGGCGCCCACCCGCTCCAGCGCCTTCTGCGCGGAGCGGAGGTTGCCGATGCCGTAGTCGAGGACGGCGAGCAGCGGCGCGGGGGTCAGAGCGCGCCCTTGGTGGAGGGGATGGTGTCGCCCTCGATGCGGACGGCGTCGCGCAGGCATCGCGAGACGCCCTTGAACGACGCCTCGACCACGTGGTGGGTGTTGTGCCCGGCTCGCTTGGTGACGTGGAGCGTGACGCCGGCGGCGACGGCGAAGGAGTGCCAGAAGTGCTCGGCCATCTCGGGGTTGAACGGGGGGTCGCCGAGGGGCAGGACCTCCCCGAAGGGGACGTCGTAGGCCACGTGCGGACGCCCGGAGAGGTCGAGCGCCACCTCCACGAGCGCCTCGTCGAGGGGGTACAGCCCGCTGGCGAAGCGGCGGACGCCGGCCTTGTCGCCGAGCGCCTCCCGGAACGTCTCCCCGAGGAGGATTCCGACGTCCTCGACGGTGTGGTGGGCGTCGACGTGGAGATCGCCCTCGGCCCGCACGGTCAGGTCGAAGCCGCCGTGGCGGCCCACCTGGTCGAGCATGTGGTCGAAGAACGGCAGCCCGGTGGATGCCTCCACCGTGCCGGCGGGGCCGTCGAGGTCGATGGTGATCTCGACGGTGGTCTCCCGGGTGGTGCGGGAACGGTGGGCGGAGCGGGTTGCGCTCACGAGAGAGCCTCCTGGAGGGCGGCGAGGAAGCGGTCGTCCTCGTCGGTTGTCCCGATGGTGACGCGCAGACAGCCTTCGAGTCGAGGCCAGCTCGCGCAGTTGCGCACGAGGACCGAGCGGTCGAGCAGCGCCTTCCACACGTCGTCGCCGTCGACCGAGCGGGGGCGGAACAGCACGAAGTTGGCGCCCGAGGGCCACACGTCGACGTCGAGGTCGGCCAAGGCCGCGCTCAGCCGCCCCCGTTCCTCGACCAGGCCCGCCACCCGGGCTTCCATGTCGTCCCGGTAGCGCAGGGCCACCCGCCCGGCGGCCTGCTTCACCGAGTCGAGGTGGTAGGGCAGGACCACCTTCTCGAGGTCCTCCACCAGCCAGGGCGGCCCGACGAGGTAGCCGAGGCGGGCGGCGGCCATCGACCACGTCTTGGAGAAGGTGCGGGTGACGACGAGGGGGGCGTTGTCGTCCACCAGGGAGAGCGCCGACCATGGCGCGAACTGGCCGTAGGCCTCGTCCACCACGACCAGGCCGGGAGCCCGGCCGACCACCGCCCGCACCGCCGCCTCCGGCTCGACCAGGCCGGTGGGGTTGTTGGGCGAGCACAGGAAGGTGATGGCCGGCTCGGCGGCGTCGAGGACCCGCCCCACCTCGTCGAGGTCGAGCGCGAAGTCCTCGGTGCGCTCCCCCACCACCACCTCCGTAGCGCAGATGCGGGCGATGTGGGAGTGCAGTGCGTAGGTGGGCTCGAACACGGCGGCGGTGCGACCGGGCCCGCCGTAGGTGAGGCACAGCGTCTGGAGGACCTCGTTCGAGCCGTTGGCGGCGAACACCTGCTCCGGCCCCACGCCGTGGAGGTCGCCGATGGCCCGGCGCAGCGAGAGCGCGGCGCGGTCGGGGTAGCGGTGCCAGGCCAGGTCGGCCACCTCGGCGGCCAACGCGTCGGCGAACGCGGCCGGCGGCGGCACGGGCGACTCGTTCGTGTTGAGGCGCACGTCCACATCGACCTGGGGGGAGTGGTAGCCGGCCATGAGCGCGACGTCGTCGCGGGGTCGGGGGCGGGGTCGGGGGTCGGCGGTCACGGGGCCTCCCGCCGGCGGCGCACGGAGTCGGCGTGGGCGGCCAGGCCCTCGGCGGTGGCCAGCGCCTCCACGTGGGGGGCGACCGCCAGGAAGGCGGCGCGGTCGAGGGTGATCACGTGGACGTCCTTCTGGAAGTCGGCCACGGTGAGCGCGGACGCGAAGCGGGCCGACCCGTCGGTGGGCAGCACATGGCTCGGCCCGGCGATGTAGTCCCCGATCGACGCCGGTGACCACGGGCCGCAGAACACGGCTCCTGCGTGGCGGATGCCGGGCAGCATCGACCGCGGGTCGGCCACGAGGAGCTCGAGGTGCTCGGGCGCGATCCGGTTCACGACGGCCAGAGCCTGGTCGGGGCCGTCCACCAGCACGGCGTACCCGCCTTCGGCGAAGGTGGCCTCGATGTCGGCCCGGCGGGGCGACCGGGCCACCTGGGCGGCGATCTCGGCGTCCACCGCGTCGGCCACCGCCTCGTCCCAGGTGACCAGCCAGGCCAGCCCGCCGGGGCCGTGCTCGGCTTGGAGAACCACGTCCACCGCGACCAGGTCGGCCGCCACCGAGCCGTCGGCCACCACCACGATCTCGGATGGCCCGGCGAAGGCCGACGGCACGCCCACCCTCCCCTCGCCGGCCACCAGGCGCTTGGCCACCGCCACATAGACGTTCCCCGGGCCGACGATCACGTCGACGGCCCGGATCGACTCGGTGCCGTAGGCCATGGCCGCCACCGCCTGGGCCCCCCCGACCCGGTACACCTCGTCGACGCCGGCGACGGCCGCCGCCGCGAGGGTCACCTCGGGGACGGTCCCAGTCGGGTCCGGCGGCACGCACAGCACGACCTCGGCCACGCCCGCCACCCGGGCCGGGATGGCGGTCATGAGCACCGTGCTCGGGTACCGGGCCCGCCCCCCGGGCACATAGCAGCCGGCGCGGTCGACGGGACGGCGCAGGCCCTCGACCACGATGCCGTCCCGCTCGTAGGTGGTGTCGCCGACCCGCTGGTGCACGTGGAAGTCCTCGATGCCCCCGGCCGCGGCGACCAGCGCGCCTCGCACCGCAGGGTCGAGGCCGTCGAGCGCGGCGGCGAGGTCCTCCGCCGGGACCCTCAGCTCGTCGGGGCGGACCCCGTCGAAGCGCTCGGTCAGGTCGGCGAGGGCCTGATCGCCCCGGCTGCGGACGTCGGCCAGGATCTCCTCCACCGCCGCCACCGGGCCGGCCCCGGCGCCCTCGGGGCGGGGAAGCCGACCGGCCCGGTCCGTGCCCACGCCCCGCAGATCGAGTCGTCGCAGCACCCGCGGGACGGTACCGGCCGGGCCGACAGCAGGGCGAAGCCGTTCCGCCCGCCCGGCGCGGCGAGACTGCGGGCATGGCCGACGATCGATCCGAGCTCAGCTCGCTCGCGACCCAGGTGGACGAGCTCACCAAACGGGTGGCCGCCGCCGGCGAACGGCTCGACGGCGACCCCACCGAGGAGGTCGCCGCCTCCCTGTTCGAGGTGGAGCGGGCGTTGCGCACCGCCGGCCGAGCCCTCGACCGGGCCGTCCGCCAACTCGGCTGAGCCCCGCGGGTGGGTGCGCTGGGTCGGTTTGGTGTGCTGGGTCGGCCGAGGGGCGACCTGGCGCACCACCCCGCCCGGACAGGCGGTGCGCGGGGTCGGGCGGGTGCGCTGCGTCGGGCTGGAGCCGACCGGCCGCACCACGGGGGTCCGGCTCACCGCCCGCCGGCCCCGCTCGGTCGGCCGCGGCGGGGCGAAAGAGCGACGGGGACGCCTCGGAAGGCGTCCCCGTCGAGGCGACACCAGGCGGCGGATCCCGGTGTCGCGGCTGGGACCAGGTGGCGGTACCCGGTCGGCGGCCACCATACCGAGGCGGGCGCCCGAACCGGGGGTCGGGGCGGCGCTTTCTCGTCAGACCCGCGAGGACGGGCAGATGTCGGCGAGGAGGCAGTCGCCGCAACGGGGCGAGCGGGCGGCACAGACCCGCCGGCCGTGGAGGATGAGACGGAGGCTGAGGTCACCCCGCTCGCCGGCCGGCACCATCGGGTTCAGCTCGTGCTCCACCTTCACGGGGTCGGATTCGGTGGTGAGCCCGAGTCGGATCGACAGCCGGCCCACGTGGGTGTCCACCGGCAGGCCGGGCAGGCCGAGGGCCACGCTGCGGACCACGTTGGCGGTCTTGCGCCCCACGCCGGGCAGCGCCACCAGGTCGGCCATGGCACCCGGTACCTCGCCGCCGTGGCGGTCGACGAGGGCCTGGGCCATGGCGATGATGCTCCGGGTCTTGTTGCGGAAGAACCCGGTCGGGCGGATCAGCTCCTCCACTGCACCGGGATCGGCGGCGGCCAGGTCGTGCGCCGTGGGGTACCGGGCGAAGAGGGCGGGGGTCACCGAGTTGACCCGCACGTCGGTCGTCTGCGCCGAGAGGATCGTGGCCGTCAGGAGCTGGAAGGGGTCGGCGTGGTCGAGCTCGCAGCGGGCCTCGGGGTACTCCTCGCCGAGACGGGCGTGCACCACTCGAGCCCGGCCCTTGGGCGATCGTGGGCGCGCCATCGGGCCGCAGGGTAGGGCCGGGACCGGCCGGTATGGTGCGGCCGTGGCCGGGGTGCGGGTGTTCCTCACCGCCGACGGCTCCTCCCTGGCCGTCGAGCGGGGGGGATCCGTGCTCGGCGAGGGGCGGGTCGCTCGCACCACGTCGGGTTGGGACCTGACGGTCACCCCTGACCGAACCGCGACCGCCGATCCTGAGGCCGTCGCCGTCCTCCTGGCCGAGCTCGTGGCCACGGCCGACCGCGCCGGCGGGGGCGCCGTCCGCTGGGCGGTCACCGATCCCTCCGACGCCCATGACCAGGTGGCTCGGGGAGGCGGGCTCCCCGCCCGTCGCGACCTCCTCCAGCTGCGCCGTCCGCTACCGGTCGATGAGGGGGCCCGCGCCGGTTCGCCGACGATCGCCGTCCGCCCGTTCCGGCCGGGGATCGACGACGCCGCCTGGCTGGAGGTGAACAACCTGGCCTTCGCCGACCACCCGGACCAGGCCGGTCGGACCCCCGCCGACCTGGCCGACACGGTCGCCCAACCGTGGTTCGACCCGGAGGGCTTCCTCCTGCTCGATGCCGACGGGGACCGGGCCGGCCGCCTCGACGGGTTCTGTTGGACCAAGGTTCACACCGACCACGATCCGCCGCTCGGGGAGATCTTCGTGATCGGGGTGGACCCCTCCGCCGGCGGCCGGGGCCTCGGCCGGGCGCTGACCCTCGCCGGCCTCGACCACCTCCATCGGCAGGGCCTCGAGGTGGGGATGCTGTACGTGGATGTCGACAACGCGCCGGCGATGGCCCTCTACCGGCGCCTTGGCTTCACGCCGCACCACCTCGACCGCCTCTACGAGCGCACGGCCCAGGGGCGGCCCGAACCACGGTCCCGGCCGTGACGACGTCGGCGCCCAGGTCAGCCGACACCGACGCCGACCAGCGAGCCCACCAGCCAGGTGACGCTGGCCGCGACCGCGGCGATGAGCAGCTGGCGGGCCGCCGAGCGCACGGCCGGGCGGCCGGTGTAGCGGGCCAGAGCGGTGCCCACCGCCACCGCGCCGAGGGCGCCGAGCACCACCGACGCCACCACGGCGGCGGTGCCGTGGGCGAAGAACCAGGGCAGCAGGGGCAGGAGGGCGCCGACCGCGAACGAGCCGAACGAGGACGTGGCCGCACCGGTGGGCGAGCCCAGGGCGGCGGGGTTGATGCCGAGCTCCTCCCGGGCGTGGGCCTCGAGGGCGCGGTCGGGGTCGCGCATGACGTCCTCGGCCATGGCCCGGGCCTGGTCCGGGGCGACCCCCCGGGAGGCGTAGATCTGGCTCAGCTCCACCGTCTCGACGTGGGGGTTGCGGCGCAGCTCGATCCGCTCCATCTCGAGCTCGCGCTCGAGCAGCTCGGCCTGGGCCTTCATCGACACGTACTCGCCGGCGGCCATGGAGACGGCCCCGGCGATCAGCCCGGCGAGGCCGGCGAGGCGCACCACCCCCGGCGCTGGGTCGGCGCCGGCCACACCGAGGATCAGCGAGACGTTGGACACGAGGCCGTCGGAGACGCCGAACACGGCCGCCCGGGCGGTGCCGCCTTGGACGTCACGGTGGTGGTGCTCCGGGGTGGGGGGCCCCGGGACGGGATCGATCGCCGTGGGGTCGGGGGCCATGGGCTCACGCTATCGGCGGGCTCGGGGGGCAACGGGGCCTGCCGGGTAGCGTGAAGCCCCCATGTCGGCGCCCGTTCACCCCACCCGGCCCGCCGCCCGCACCCGGTACGACGTGGGCCGCGACGAGCTGGCCGCCCTGCTCGAAGGGGAGCCGGCCTACCGGGTCAGCCAGGTGTGGGACGGGCTGCACGCCCGACTGGTCGAGCCGACCGGGATGACCGACCTGCCCATCGCATTGCGGGACCGGCTGGCCGGCGCGCTGCCCCCGGCGCTCGCCGAGGTGACGAGGTCGACCAGCGCCGACGGGTCAACCGTCAAGTGGCTGTGGGGCCTGGGCGACGGGCACCGGGTCGAGACCGTGCTGATGCACTACGAGGGCCGCTCGACGGCGTGCGTCAGCAGCCAGGCCGGCTGCGCCATGGGCTGCGGGTTCTGCGCCACCGGCCAGGCCGGCTTCGACCGCAACCTCACCACCGGCGAGATCGTGGAGCAGGTGGTGCGGGCGGCCCGCCACGCCCGCGACGCCGCGGGCGGGCCCCGCCGGGTGGGCAACGTGGTGTTCATGGGCATGGGCGAGCCGCTGGCCAACTACGACCGCACCTGGTCGGCCGTGGAGCGGCTGCACGCCGACCTCGGCCTGTCGGCCCGCCACCTCACGCTCTCCACCGTCGGGGTCGTTCCCGGCATCCGCCGGCTGGCCACCGAGGACCTGCCGGTCAACCTGGCGGTGTCGTTGCACGCCGCCGACGACGACCTCCGCGACACCCTCGTGCCCATCAACCGCCGCTACCCCCTGGCCGAGCTGGCCGACGCCTGCCGGGCCTGGCTCGTGGCCAAGCACCGCCGGCTGTCGTTCGAGTGGGCCCTGATCGACGGCGTCAACGACGGCCCCGACCAAGCCGCCCGCCTGGCGATCTACGCCGGCGCCTTGGCGGCCCACGTCAACCTCATCCCCTTGAACCCCACGCCCGGCTACTCCACGCGGGGCACACCGGCGGCCGGGGTCCGGGCCTTCCGTGACCGGCTCCGCTCCCTCGGGATCAACGCCACCGTCCGCCGCAACCGGGGCACCGACATCGAGGCCGCATGCGGCCAGCTCCGAGCGACCCACGAGACGGCGGTGGAGCTGGGACGCTGACGCCGCCGTCGCTGTTCAGCGGACGAGCACGGTGAGGTGCTCGGCCCGGACGGCGTCGACGAGGTGCTCGCCCGCG
>JAABUR0100006292.1_pt1 | contig 14594 bp, 10 predicted proteins | sample 5560091 | NCBI WGS metagenome assembly JAABUR01 (sample SAMN10711879, study PRJNA513375) | rock metagenome | isolation source: Antarctica rocks | place: Antarctica: Victoria Land, University Valley sud
TTTATATTTCCATTGTAAAAAGTCAAGTATGTGCTTTTTAGTGGTGTTGTATTTTGTCCAGGTTGATTTTGTATACCCTTTGCCTATTAATTGTTCAATCTCTCTAATATGCTGATCCATAACACTTATTAGTGTTCGGGTTTTTTCTTCATGACCAAAAACTCTTGTTTTTATTAACTCAAGTGACAATGGTTTTCCTTCAGTCATTATTTGTTGCTGAACATTTAAAACCTTTGCCTGAAGAGAATCAAGATAGGAATTCAAAGTCCTGCTTTCTTCCTTTGTCCCTTTTGCCCGTCCGGCTCCTGAATTCCACTTTTCCGGTTCACATTCCCGCTTAGTTGAAACCTCGGTTCGTCTTGCATCTATGGTAAGACGCATGTAAACAGGCTGTGAACCTTTAATAAAATTTTTCTGCTTTTTCAGATAAAATAAAATACTTAATCTTCTGCTCATTACTGTGTCTTTAAAAGATGTTCAATAGCTGAACAGGTTGCCTGGTAAGGGTTTGAGCGATTTCTGGTGAGTAAAATTTGGCACTCTATTTTGACTCACCGAATTACTCACCAGTTTTTTGAGCAAATATGTGAATTTTGACAGGGTACCGAAAACAAAAAAGCCTGCAATCATTTGATTTGCAGGCTTTTAATCATTTTTGATATCTACGTAGGCGGACCGGACGGGACTCGAACCCGCGACCTCCGCCGTGACAGGGCGGCATTCTAACCAACTGAACTACCGATCCAAAACCACCTTAATACTTTAGTTTAAGGGACGCCAAAGATAAGGGTAATAGATTTTTTCAAACAAAAATTTCTTTAAAAAAATTCAACGCTTAATTTTACCTTTACAACCCTTAGATATGCCTGAATATCCGAACAGACAGTTTTTGAATTTTGAACAACCTATAAAGGAACTTTATGAACAAATTGATCAGACAAACAAACTTGCTGATAAAAATTCCAAAGTTGATTATACCTCCACTCTTGCACAGTTGCAGGAATCTATCTTAGAAAAAAGAAAAGAAATCACTCAACATCTTACTCCCTGGCAAAGGGTGCAGTTAAGTCGCCACCCCGACAGGCCATATACCCTAAAGTATATTGATAAAATGTTCACTAATTTTATTGAGCTTCATGGAGATCGTAATGTAGGTGATGATAAAGCAATGGTGGGAGGCTTGGCACAGATGGACGGCGAAACGGTTATGGTAATAGGGCAGCAGAAAGGTACAAACACAAAAATGCGGCAGTGGCGAAATTTTGGTATGGCTAATCCGGAAGGTTATCGTAAGGCTTTACGCCTGATGAAGCTTGCAGAAAAATTTAACAAGCCAATTATTACTTTAATAGATACACCGGGTGCGTATCCGGGAATGGAGGCAGAAGAGCGAGGGCAAGGCGAGGCTATTGCACGTAATATATATGAAATGATCCGCCTTAAAGTACCGGTAATATGCGTCATCATTGGTGAAGGAGCAAGCGGCGGTGCATTAGGCATAGGTGTGGGAGATAAAGTATTTATGTTAGAAAATTCATGGTATACAGTTATCTCTCCTGAAAACTGCAGTTCTATATTATGGCGCAGTTGGGATATGAAAGAAAAAGCTGCAGAGCAACTGAAGCTAACCTCAGATAATATGTTTAATTTTGGCCTGGTAGATGGTATCATTCCTGAACCATTAGGCGGAGCACATTGGGATTACAACGAATCCGCAGCTATTACAAAATCATATATTGTCCCGGTATTGCAGCAATTAAAACAAATGGATCCTGTGCAAAGAGTTAATGACAGAATAGAAAAATTTGGTAAAATGGGTTTTTGGGAAGAAATGCCTGAATAATTAAAATTCAACAGATTAAAATGTCGTTAAGAGATACATTAAGAGGAACCGGCGTTGCATTGGTAACCCCTTTTAATCAAGGGCACGAAGTTGATTTTGAAGCCTTTGGTAAAGTGATAGAGTTTGTGCTTCACGGAGGGGTAGAATACCTGGTAGTCTTAGGAACAACAGGTGAAGCTCCTACACTTAAAAAGTCTGAAAAAATTGAGATAATCAATTATACTTATGAAAAGGCAGGTATCAAAGTACCTGTCGTTGTAGGTATAGGAGGAAATAATACACGTGAGATATTGGATGATCTTGAAACTTATCCACTTCAAAAAGCTACTGCTATATTAAGTACGAGCCCGTACTACAATAAACCTTCTCAGGATGGTATATTTAACCATTATAAAGTAATTTCAGAAGCTGCTCCAAAGCCTGTGATATTATATAATATTCCAGGTCGCACCGGCAGTAATATTGCTGCGGAAACCACTATCCGCATGGCTAATGAGTGTGATAATATTCTTGGTATAAAAGAAGCAAGCGGAAACATGGGACAATGCATGCATATACTTAAAAATCGTCCTATTGAGTTTTTGGTTACAAGTGGCGATGACCAGCTTGCGCTTCCTTTGATAGCTGCAGGTATGGATGGAGTAATAAGTGTGGCAGCTAACTGTTTTCCTAAAGAGTTTTCAGAAATGGTGCGACAAAGCTTACAAAACAATCTTGATCCGGCTAAAGGACTCTTGTATAAATTGTTAGAAGGTTTTGATTTGTTATTTGAAGAAAATAACCCCGCAGGTGTAAAAGCTTTTTTGTCAGAAATGGATCTGATAGAAAATCACTTACGGCTGCCCCTGGTGCCGCTAAGTGATAAAGTGCATGAGAAATTGAAAGGTTATTTAAAAACTTTCAATGCATTTACAGCCGCTTAAAACAGCGGTTTTTTTACAGATTTTAAAATGATAAATAATTGCAGATTTGTAAGAAGTTGTTGAAATTTTTAATGGGAGTTTTATAATATAGGCCAGAAGATGCACAATGAATTGACGATAAAGTGTCACGATTTTCATGAGATACTGCTATAAAACACAAATGTCCGTATCAAAAATGATTTTTTAAAACAGCTTCTTTACAAAAGAATTACTTCAACGATGAAGAAGATTTTATTTTTATTGACAAGCTTTTTTGTACTGAAGAAATTGGAGGCGCAGTACACATTGCGCCTAATGGTAGACACTGTCGCTGCGAAAAAGCAAGATGATATTTATGTTGCGGGTTCTTTTAATAAATGGAATCCTAAAGATGAAAAATACAAGTTAAAGCCCTTTGGTACCTCAAGACGTGGTATTGTTTTAAAAGATATACCAGCAGGTAAATATGAATTTAAATTTACCCGTGGAAGTTTTAATAAAGTGGAAACAACAGCAAAAGGAGAAGATGTGGCAAATCACGAAATTACTTTAAATGAAGATGCATCGCAACAATTTACAATCCCTGGCTGGAAAGATGATTATCCTGAAAGGCCGAAGCCGTATACTGCGACAGCCCAGGTGAAAATAGTTGACACAGCTTTTCTCATCCCTCAACTCAATAGAACAAGAAGAATTTGGGCATATCTGCCAAAAGATTACGCAGCCGGCAAAAAAAAATATCAGGTAATATATATGCAGGATGGTCAGAATTTATTTAATGAACAGACTGCAGCTTTTGGCGAATGGGGTATTGATGAAACGCTTGATACATTGATAGAGCAAGGAGGCAAGGGAGCGATTGTGATTGGTATTGATAACGGCCGAGAAAAAAGAATGAATGAATACAATCCTTATGATCATAAAGACTATGGCAAAGGAGAGGGCAACGAATACGTAGATTTTCTTGCGCTTACATTAAAACCTTTTATAGATAAAAAGTATCGTACTCTAAAAGACTCAGCGCATACATTTATTGCGGGCAGCAGCATGGGTGGTTTGATTAGTTTGTATGCAGTTGTAAAATATCCTAAGGTTTTTGGAGGAGCAGGAATCTTCTCCCCTGCTTTATGGACATCGCCAAAAATTTATGATGACGTTGCTATGGCCAAATGGGGCATCAGTTTTCGCAGGTTTTATTTTTACGGAGGCGGAGCAGAAAGCGAAACTATGGTTCGCGACATGAATAAGATGATAGCAACTATAGAAAAGAAAGGCCATTACGAGACGCAGCGTGTAGTGTCTCCAATCGGCAAACATAATGAAGCGACCTGGGGCAAAGAATTTCCTCATTTTTATAAATTTATTATTCGCTAATTGCTGTTGTTTTAGGAAGTCCCAAATTGCGCAGATTGACGCAGAAAGAAGAACTTATTCTAATTTTATTAAATTGGTAATGAATATCTGCGTTTCAATCAGCGTAGTTAGTGACATCTGCGGGAAAGAAAAAAAATCAATTAAAGTTATTTTTTCCAGAAAAAGTTCCACAAATTGTGCAGATTGAAAGTTAATAATAATTTTAAACAGTTTCTTAGTTTTTTGCAAATGAAAATATGGCTCTTTATTCTCTTTGTTGTAGTATCAAATTCCTCTTTGGGTCAAAATATAAATGATGCACGCAAATGGGTTGATTCCTTAACCTCACCTTATTTCTGGGGCAGGGGTTATACTAAAGACGGAATGAGTAAAGCTGCTCAGTTTATTGCTCATCAATTTATTCTTTATGGTTTAAAGCGTGGAGCAGACAAAACTTTTTTCCAGTCATTTTCTTATCCCGTCAATACTTTTCCAGTAAATATGCAGGTAAGCATAAATGGAAAAGATTTAGTGCCGGGAAAAGATTATATAATCTCTCCTGATAGCCGTGGTGTTCATGCAAAGGGAAATTTGCTGCAGCAAGACAGTACACATTTTATTGACACAATAAACATGATAATTGTTTCGCTCGAAGATAAACTAACATGGTCAGTGGCTGCAGAACCGGCAGGTTATACAATGATTCAGGCTGACAAAAAGAACTTCACTGAACTCCCTAAAACCATTGAAGCAAATATTGACAATAGACCGGTACAAAACTTCAAAGCGTTAAATGTATGCGGATGGCTAAAAGGAACAGTAAAGCCAGACTCCGTTATTGTTATTTCAGCACACTATGACCATCTGGGCGGCATGGGCAAAGACACTTATTTTCCCGGAGCTAATGACAATGCAAGCGGTACTTCCTTATTGCTTGGCTTAGCAAAATATTATGCAAAGAAACCTCACCGCTATACCATTGCTTTTATTTGTTTCGCCGGAGAAGAAGCAGGTTTGAAAGGTTCAAAATACTTTACAGAAAATCCATTAATACCTTTAAAAAATATACGTTTCTTATTAAACCTCGACCTTGTGGGAACAGGTGATGAAGGCATAACTGTGGTTAATGCTGCAGAACTTCCAAAAGAGTTTGCTATACTAAATGAAGTTAATAATACAAATAAACTGCTAACAAAAATAAATGCCCGCGGCAAAGCAGCCAACAGCGACCATTACTGGTTTACAGAAAAAGGTGTACCTGCATTTTTTATTTATACTTTAGGTGGTATAAAAGCTTATCACGATGTTTTTGATAAAGCCCAAACTCTGCCTTTGAATGAATACGAAGACCTTTTTAAACTGATCATTAAGTTTAATAAAAAACTTATGAAATAATTCTTTTAAGGAATGAATCAAAACTTTAAATTATCCTATAAGTTACTCCCTCAATTGCCAGGTTTGTAGCAGGAAAAATTTCTCTCGCTTCCTCGAGAAATGCTTCAAGCTCTTCGTATTTGCTGCTAAAATGCCCGATCAGCAAATTTGCTGCATTTGCTTTTACTGCAATATCTGCCGCCTGAACAGTAGTAGAGTGAAAACGTTGACAAGCCCGGTTTTCAAGGTTTTTTAAATAAGTTGTTTCATGGTACAAAAGACTTACATTTTTTACTTTCTCTGCTACTGTGGTATTATAAATTGTATCTGCGCAATAGGCATAGCTTTTAGCAGGAGTATTCGGAACAGTTACATGTTCATTTAAAATTACCTCCCCGTTTGTGAGAGTAATACTTTCTCCCATTTTTAACCGGTCGAAATATCCTGCAGGCAGCTTGAAAGATCCTATTGTCTCTTTATTAATTTTTCTTGGCTTTTTCTTTTCCCTGAATATAAATCCCCAGCACTCGATCCGGTGAAAAACGCGAAAACATTCTACCGAAAACTTTGCATCTTCAGTCAAAATGCCTTCACTCTCTATTGGATGAAAATGCAGTGTATACCCAAATTGAGTATCTGCAGCCTGCAACATCATATCTATAATTGGTTTTATAAGCGGGGGCGCATATAAATGTAAGTCTGCATCTCTGCCCAATAAACCCATACTTGTAATAAGGCCGGGTAAGCCAAAATAATGATCTCCATGCATGTGTGAAATAAAAATATGATTTATCCGGCTGCGTCGTATTTTATATCGTGCCAATTGCATTTGGGTTCCCTCACCACAATCAACTAAAAACTGAAACTGATCAAGAGTAACTACTTGCGATGTTGGATGCCGGTCATAAGCCGGTAATGCAGAATTATTGCCTAAGATGGTTACTCCAAACATTATTTTCTTTGTTTTATAAAGATAGCGGGAATTAGACTTTCAACCTTATTTAACCTTTGAGTCGTTTTATGTGGTCAGATATTGAATGATTTTAAAAAATCAAAAGTAGAATAGTGAAGGGTTGTATTTTAAATATCAACTATTATAGCAACAATACTGCAATTTAAGACAACAACAAACATCCTTATTATTCAGATGAAGCTGCAGGCTAAACAAATCCTTAAACTAATGTAGTTATTTTCATTGTCCTTATTTTAATTCCCAAAAAATCCATGTACTTTGTTCTACTGTTTCCTAAAATACCAATAATGTAAATATGAACATAGTTGTTACGGATGGTTACACTTTAAACGCCGGAGATTTAAGCTGGGAAAGTATTTCGCTCTTAGGCGCTTTAACCGTTTATGACAGAACTCCTGCAGCATTAGTTGAAGAACGGTGTAAAGAAGCAGATATTGTAGTCAGCAATAAAGTTCGTTTTAGCAGTGACATCCTTTTACAATTGCCTCAACTAAAATGTATCTCTGTATCAGCAACCGGGTTTGATATAATAGATACATCAGATGCAAAAAAAAGAGGCATAGTTGTATGCAATGTACCAGCATATGGTACAGCCTCTGTTTCCCAGCACGTGTTTGCACTATTACTCGAACTTACAAATCATGTTGGTCTGAACAGCTCTTCAACCCGGCAGGGAAAATGGCAACAGTCACCTGACTGGTGCTATACAGAAAGACCAATGATGGAATTAAGCGGCAAAACTTTTGGCATCATTGGTTTTGGAAACATTGGTGCACAAACTGCACAAATTGCCAATGCTTTTGGAATGAAGGTAATTTATTACAATCCGACACAAAAAGAATCAGACATAGCAGAAGCGAAGAATTTAGTACCCGTTTTTAAGGAAAGTGATGTGGTATCTCTGCATTGTCCCTTAAAACCAGATAACATCAGGTTTGTGAATACAGAATTATTACAAGCGATGAAGCCTGCAGCTTTTTTTATTAATACAGCCAGGGGACAACTGATACAGGAAGCAGATCTTGCTTATGCATTAAACCAGGAGACTATTGCAGGTGCTGCTTTAGACGCTTTATCTTCTGAACCTCCGTCAGAAAATAATCCTTTATTATCGGCTAAGAACTGTATTATTACTCCGCATAATGCATGGATGAGCAAGGAAGCAAGACAAAGGATAATGGATGTTACGAAAGCAAATATTGAAGCTTTTTTAAACGGAACTCCGGTTAATGTAGTAAATAAATAATTGTACGATCCGTATAACAATTAAGTAAAGAATTAGCAGCAAATGGGTTTAGGCTTTCTTATAGAGCGGAGTTTTTGCCAATTGCAGCATTTTTTATTTATGAGATTAGAATAAGAATTAACATTAATAAAATTAATCTAATTCTATATTTTTTGTCCTACCTAAAATAAGTATCCCTTTTGTTACGTTTTATAAGCAGCCATTTCTAATATATATTTGTCAATATTTATGTATACACCTGAACTAATTTTCTATGATAGTCTTCCCGGTTCTTTTGTATAATTTAACTGAAAAAGAAGAATACATTTTTATGTGATGCTTTTTTTTTGATGCATCAAAAACCAGATTTTAGTCTGTTTTTTTCACACATTTATGCGATTGCAAGCTCTGATTAAAGTTGGCATTTTTGTATTGGCGTAAAGCTTAACATGAAAAGTTATTAAAATGTTGATAAATATCATTAATAAAAGAATAAGAAAATGTATCTTTTGAGCTATAAAATCAAATATCCTAACATAGTTAAATTTTTTAAATGAGAAGAAATTATACCCACCTCAGCAACCTGAAGACCGGTAAACCGAAAAACCAATATTTAAAAAGAAATCGAAGGAGAACACCTTCAACTCTTGCAGCTAATTATGGTCTGATATTGCAGTTATATTGTCTTAATAAAGAAGGGGCAATCAAAAAGGGATTGAAGTATGAGAAGTTATATTTAGGTAAATCAATTCCCGCTGCATCAAAATCTTCTTATTCAATATCTGCAATGATTGTATCTTTTCTAAATGAGAGTTCACTCTTACTAAAGAAAATACGATCAGGGGTTGCTATCGTAACAGAATAGTGTTTTTATTATTCATCCGTTATAAAAGTTGTTTTACCAAGACCGGTGATAAGCTATCTTATCTTCCTCCGGGAGGACAATGTTCCTTCAAATAAATTGTAAATATTGTTGATAAATGTTGCCTTGTACCTTCTCCCTCACTTATGCTGTGAGTACGGTTTGGATAACTCATCAATTCAAAGTACTTATTATATTTCACTAATTCATTTATCAGCATTTCTGTTCCCTGGTAATGCACGTTATCATCTCCGGTTCCATGTATAACCAGTAAATTACCACGAAGGTTTTTTGCATGAGAAATAGGTGAGGCATTTATATAGTCTTCTCTGTTCTCCTGCGGCAATCCCATATAACGTTCCTCGTAAATATTGTCGTATAATAATCTGTTGGCAACAGGAGCTATAGCTATACCCGTTTTATAAATTTCAGAATAATTAAACAACAGGTTCAAAGTTGTAGAACCTCCGCCGCTCCAGCCCCATACTGCAATACGGCTTGTATCAACAAACCGCCAATTCATGATTTTTTTTGCTGCCATAGCCTGGTCACGAATATTAATAATACCTACTTTACCATAAATGGCTTTGCGCCATGCAGCTCCTTTAGGCGCAGGAGTGCCTCGCCCATCAAGACTGACTTGTATATAACCGTCAGCAGCAATATCACCGGCATATAAACTGGTTCCTGCAACACCGGCAGCATCTTTTACAGTAGTGGCTGCGGGTTCGGTATACACTTTAAATAATACAGGATATCTTTTAGTACTGTCAAAATTTAGTGGTTTTATCATCCAACCATCCATAGTAACCTTATCATCAGTAGTTACCTGGAACAGTTCAGCCAAAGGTGAACCGGTATTTCGGCGACGTTCGGGATGACCGGCAGTTGTAATAGGTGCATTACCCGAAAGGCTAATCCATTCATGTGCATATTCATAATTAATATTTGAGAAATCGTGGCTTGCATACAAACTACCGGGAGAAATATTATAAGAATGTGTTCCTTTTTGAGAAGCCGGCGATACCAGTTTTAACTCTTCATCACCCCTAAGTGCGATTGTATATAAATATTGTTGGGTAGCATTATCAGGCGAAGCCATAAAAAATACAATGCCATTTTTTTCATCAATTGCTTCAATGCTTATAATATCATAATTACCCTTTGTGATTTTTGTTTCTTTACCATCAAGACCGACACGATAAATATGTCGCCAGCCATCTTTTTCAGATACCCATAAAAATTCTTTTCCATTATTTATCCATTCCCATCCTGTTGGGTCTTCGCTCCACCGGGCTTTTACATCTATCCACGCTTTGTCATTTTCAGTATAAATAGCCTTTGATGAACCGGCAGCAGCATTGCACAAAAAAATTTTCGCCTCATTCTGTTTCCGGTTCAATTGCTCTAATATTATTTCTGTGTTATTTGCTGCCCATTCCATACGGGGAATATAATGCTGCTGCGGGTCACCAGGAAGACTTACCCACCTGGTTTTAGCAGTCGAAATATTCACCACACCTACTTTAGCAGGTGAGGGGTTCTGACCCACTTTAGGATATTCAACAGGAATGGTAAAGGAGTAAAGTGAGTCGGTATTATCTATAAGCAAAAAGTTTTTGATTTTAGCAGCATCAATTTGCCAAAACGCAATATTCTTACTGTCAGGGCTCCATCTGAAACCATCTCTGCAATCAAACTCTTCTTCATACACCCAGTCAAAAGTCCCATTAATTAACCTTGCCGTTCCATCTTTAGTTAATTGTAAAATTTTATCAGTGGATAGATCTTCTACGAAAATATTATGCTCACTCACAAAAGCGGCTTTGGTGCCATCAAGAGATATCTTTGCAAACATTAATGAAGATTCAGGTCTTCCTTTACCAAGTTGCTTAAAAGTACTATTAATTGTATTCAGTACCCAATAATCACCTCTTGTATCCTGGCGCCAAACCTTTTTACTATTGGTATAAATTAATATTTTTTTTTCATCTTCGCTAAAAGAAAAGCTTCTGACTTTTATAGCCCTGCTCTGGGTGGTTGGTTTCAAATTAAGTGAATCAATTATAACTTTTCTTTCCAAAGAAGGGAGTTGATATTGAACAATCATGTTATTCTCAAGAGTATAATAACTGTTGCCGTTTTTAGACCAATGAATATCTTCATCTGTTGTTTGGGCTTTAGTAAAAAATGAAATTGAAAACACCAAAGTAAAAAGCAGGAACCGTATAAATACTTTCATGTTATAATATTTGAATAGCTTTATTATTTAGAAGCTTTAAAAGCGTTAAAGATAGTTATTGACGTGACTTTATTTCTGCAATTAACCCTAAAATTATAAACTCTTTTATTGGTTATTTTTCTGCTGTAAAACAGGAATAATGTAATACATCTTTTCAATAGAAGAAGGATCAAACAATAATAATTCATTATCTTTTAGTTGTGTACTTTTCCATTCTTCTGCAGGAAAGATTTTTATTTTTTCATTTTTATTTTTTAGCACAAGCGGCAGATTAAAACCTTTTACACAATTTGTCCAGCGATAAAACCCCTTTTTGTTATCACTCCTTACATAAAATTCAAGCTTTGGAATTTCTATTGTTCTTAAATATTGGTCAAATACTTTACTATAATCATATCCCGCCTGCTTCGAAATATAATTTTCTACCTGTTGGGCAGTAACTGTCTTATGATAAAAAGTGTTATTTACCCCTCTTAGTATATTTCTGAAAAGAGTGTCGTCGTCTATGCTGTGCCTTAGTGCATGAATCATATTCCCGCTTTTTGGATACATATCGCCACTCCCCTGCTCGTTTACGCCATAATGAGCAATAACCGGCCTGTCATTTTTTATGCCTTTTCTCGTGCCTGCGTTATATTCGTTTGCTGCTTCCGTACCGTACAGGTAATCAACAAACAAAGTTTCACTGTAATTGGTAAAACCCTCGTGTACCCACATATCCGCCAAATCTTTGGTTGTAATGTTGTTTCCAAACCATTCATGACCGCTCTCGTGCACTATGATAAAGTCCCATTTCATTCCCCATCCTGTTCCTGAAAGGTCTTTTTCGCGGTAACCGGCTTTATAGCCGTTTCCATACGCCACTGCACTTTGATGCTCCATACCATTATGCGGTACGTCTATTAATTTATAACCGTCTTCGTAGAAAGGATAAGGGCCAAACCAATATTCAAAAGCATTCAGCATGTTATGCACTTCTTTTGGCATGTATTGTTTTGCTTTACTTTCATTATAATCGAGTACCCAGTAATTCAAGTCCAGCTTTCCTTTAATGCCGTTGTAAGTCTCACTAAAATTTACATACTTACCTATATAAGGAATGATATCATAGTTGTTAATAGGATTTACAACGCCCCATCTGTAAGTTGAAGTACCGTCAGAATTACTTATTTTTGATTGAAGCCTGCCATTAGCTACAGCTACAAGTGTATCCGGAACAATCATGCTGAGAGTTGCTCCATTATCAGGTTCATCGCTCTGGTGATCTTTACAGGGATACCAGATAGATGCTCCCAGTCCCTGACAAGTCACAGTCATCCAGGGACGGCCTAAAGAGTCTTTTGTAAATGTCCAGCCACCATCCCAGGGAGCACGTATTGCTTCATGCGTTTTGCCATGAAAAAAAATGTCAACATGATTAAGTGAATTTTTTTTTTGATGAGAAAGTTGCACAAACCACGCACTTCCTTCTTTAGTAAATTTTGATTTTATTGCACTATTCAGTAAAACACTGTCAATTTGTAAAGGTTCCTGCAGATCAATTTGCATTACAGAAGGATATTTATCACTTACCACTTTATACGTTATAGTATTCTTTCCTTCAGTTGTTTTATTTTCAAAGTCAGGTTTTATAGTTATGTCATATTTCATTACATCCCACCATAGTCTTTGGGGTGTAATGCTTCCGCGCAATGTATCAGCATGAGTAAAAGCCTTGCTCTTAATTTCTTGCGCTTCTGAAGAAAAAAAATTAAAAAGAAAAAAAATTAAAGCTGGCAGACTTATTTTGTATTTATAATTCTTATTCATTTTGAGAGAAGGGTACAGAATCCGGTAAAAGCTTTGTCACTAAATGTACAAGGCACGCTGCATCAGCAAAATAATTCAGAAATAGATTCATTTTTAACTAACTTAAATATATTTCTATTGAACATCCTTAACCTGCGCAAAATTTACTTCAGCAGATAACTACTGTATTAAAAAAGATCAACTTCATTTTGTATTAATTTTTAGGATTTAGGGTAGAAATTAAAAAAGAGGGGAAAGATGCTCTGCAGGAAACTCAACAATCATTACCTGGTCAAGGCTTTCTAACTTAACAAACACTTTTTTCTTTCCACCTTTGACCACAGTCCCTGTTGTATCCATAAAAACACCGTGGTTCACCTTAATTCTTGTATTCTCATCTAAAGAATGTAAAGATTGAACAGATATTGAGGCTTGTTTCTCAGAAAGAAATTTTTTAATTATATCAATTTCTTCGTCTCTTATTACTGCAGGTTTGCCTAAATAATAGACAAAATTCAATATTCCATCAGTCATTAAAACTACGGATCTTTCGGTCTCATCTATATGTGCAAAAACATAGGAAGTAAACAATGGTTCTTCAATAATTTTCTTACGGTCGCTCCATTGCTTTTCAATTTTTCTAAGCGGGCACCAACACTCGACTCCTTTGCGACCTAAAACACTGCTTACCTTTTTTTCCCATCTTGGCTTTGTATATAGTGCAAACCATTTTTTTCTATTTTCCATAGTTTACCTTTCTATTATTCTAAAAGCCGGACAAAAGGCTCATTAGATAAAGAGAATAATAATGTAAGAATTATATTGGTAATTAGAATGTTTCAATTGAAATTCGATATTACTTAAAGCTTTTTTACGTAAGTAAAATGGATAAATATTTATATTCAAAAAAGTTTTCCACAAAAGACAATTCAATCAGTTTAATCTAAAAAATAAAAAGTATCAATTCTTTTGTCATTGTTACTTCTTAAACCTCTTATCAGTGTGTTGCAAGACCTTGTTTTGTTGTTATATCCTGTATAACATTTGCAGCTTCATTTATATAGATATCAGATTTCAAATTTTTTAACCAGGTCTTATAACGTTCACCTTTATCTTTATCTACGTTATTATATTTCGCAGCATCAGATTTCAAACGCTCAAAAGGAAGCTCGTTGGTTAATTTTGCCAGACTGTCGTTTTGTTTAACAGTTGTTTTTATTGCCTTTTGCTCTTCATTATACTTATTAAGATTTAGACTATAAGTTTTATCGTTTTGATTTGAAAGCCAAAGAGCATTGTTATTTATCTTGTTGAAATTAACATTATTCTTTATTCTTTGCTGGCTTTTGATTTTTACAGCATTAACATCGTATCCAGCAGGCCATTTGGTATAGTGTGTTTTTTCAATTTCATCCCAGGGCATTGCATTATCATTATCTTTTTCCCGAAATTTCAGGTATTCATACTCATCAGGCAAAACTACGTCAGGTGTTACTCCCTTTAATTGGGTCGAACCTCCGTTTATCCGGTAAAACTTTTGCAGTGTAAGTTTAATTGCTCCAAATTCTGTACGTCCTGTAAAAAGGTCTAACGGACGTCCAAAAGGGATACTGCGCTGAACAGTACCTTTACCATAAGAAGAAGAGCTGCCTATTATAATTCCACGATTATAATCCTGTATAGCGGCTGCAAAGATCTCAGATGCAGAAGCGCTGAACTCGTTTACCATAACCGCCAGCGGCCCTGTATACAACACTGATTTATCATTGTCTCTAAGAACCGTCGGCCTCCCTTCCCTGTCTTTGACCTGAACAACAGGACCATCAGGTATAAATAAACCTACCATTTCAACAACTTCAGGCAGATATCCCCCGCCGTTGTTTCTTAAATCCATTACTATTCCATCTACCCCTTCTGCTTTTAATTTTTCAACTTCTTTTGCTACGTCTTGGGCACAACGATGACCATCCGGCTTTTCATAATCTGCATAAAAATCGGGCAAAAAGATATAGCCAATTTTTTCTTTTCCGTT
>JAABUR0100006294.1_pt1 | contig 14593 bp, 13 predicted proteins | sample 5560091 | NCBI WGS metagenome assembly JAABUR01 (sample SAMN10711879, study PRJNA513375) | rock metagenome | isolation source: Antarctica rocks | place: Antarctica: Victoria Land, University Valley sud
CCAACCCCACTTTTCCCGCTCCCAGGGCGGCCTGCAAGGCCCGGATTACTCAGAGCTGCTTCGGTCCGGCTCAGGCGACGCTGGGCCAGGTCCAGCTGCCGGGTCAGGCGGGCAATCTCGGCCTGCTCAGCGGTAGGACGCCCGACCTTGGCGCCGGCCGACTTACCAGCCAGCAGACCGCCACCACGCAGCTTGCGCCACTCCTGTCAAACTCAGCGGTAGGACGCCCGACCTTGGCGCCGGCCGACTTACCAGCCAGCAGACCGCCACCACGCAGCTTGCGCCACTCCTGTCAAACTAACCGGTGGCTCGGTGTGAGGTCGGTGAGAGTGACGGTACCGCCGCATTCCGTCATGGTGTGGTTCGTCAATGAAATATTCAACTTATAGCGGATGGATTAACCACACGACGGTGTTTCCGACGACGATTGCTGCCGAGAGCGTGTGGTGCTCGTGTGATCCTCCACCTGGGCTGACGGACGAGTTTAGCCTTACCTACTCTAGTCAGCCAACCCTAACGGACGCGCGTGTCACGACCCGCTACACCCGCCCCACGAATCGGTGGATCAGGGCTCAGCGTGGCCCATCGTGAACACCCGCTCCTCTTAAAAGGAGGCTGACCTGACTAAGTCACGCTTGCCACCGATGAGAGCTTTGATTGGAGCTATGCAACACTCGCCTCAAAGCAATGCCGCGCGAGGTCGTCAGGAGACATGCCGCTGCACGATGTCGTATGCACCAGCGCGCCCTTGTGAAACACGAGAGCCCGAGAGCATAGCGCGACGATGTCTTCATACTGGCTTGACGCCACGATGACGGCCATTCCGCGGCCAGCCGCATCCTTAATGCTGTCGATGATCGCTTGGCGGGACTCAACATCGACTCCCTGCGTAGGCTCATGCAGAAGCAGCACAGACGGCTGGCTATCGAGCCATCTACCGATGAGCGCCTTCTGCTGATTTCCACCACTCAGCGCGGACAGCGGGACGGACGGACGAGCCGGGACTACCTGGAACCGCACTAGTAGCCGCTCGACATCCGTGAACTCAGCGGAACGATTGATACCCCAAAGGCGCCGATAACGATCGATAAACGGTAGAGTGACATTCTCCTTGACGGTGGCTCTAGGAACACCGCCAGCGCGGAGCCGGTCAGCTGGCACAAGCGCAAGACCTGCAGACTTCGCAACTGAGGGCGACAAGGCATGCAACCACGAACCCCCGACTTTCACATGACCGCCCCTAAGTTTCTCGCTTCCAAAGAGTAAATAGGGCACCTCCTCGAAACCAGCGCCAAGCAAACCGGTTAGGCCAACGACCTCACCACGATGTAGACGCAGGGAAAGGTCAGTAATAACACGCCCGTAAAGGCTGTTCGCTTCTAGTATCAAATCCCCTGGCGGCATGGGCTCTTGCTGCGCCAGAGCGGCTAAGCGCCGCCCGAGCATCATCTCAATCAACGAGTCCTCATTGACCGACGCTACCTCCACGGTATCGACCAATCGCCCGTTGCGTAACACCGTCGCACGGCTGGCGACGGCAAATACTTCCTTCAGGTGATGCGTGACGAGCAGCACTGCGTGACCCTCCTCGCCGAGTCGACGCACGACCGCAAGCACCAACTCGACCTCATGAGCCGGAAGTGCCGCCGTGGGCTCGTCGAGCACAAGTACACCCGGCCTCGCATCGTCGGATCGCTCAAGCACCTGCACAGCGCGCGCGATAGCCACTACGGCCTGCTCGGACGGTGACAGCGTCTCCACAAGGGAGTCGGGATCGGCAAAGATGCCGAAGCGCGATAGTTGCTCCTTAGTCAGGCTACGCTCGTCCGCCCATTTGATCCGGCCGGACGGCCCGCAGTGATACCGGCCTACCCTGAGATTTTCCAAAACCGTCATCGTCGGTACGAGGCCGAGATCTTGGTGTACAAACGCCATCTGCATGGATTTGAGGGTTCCCAAGTCGACCCTCTTTGGGAGAGGGTCGCCGCGCACCAGTACTTCACCGATATCACGCGTGTAGTAGCCAGAAAGAATTTTGATCAGGGTGGACTTGCCCGACCCGTTTTGACCAATCACCGCGTGTACTTCTCCGGGCATGATGTCCAGGGAAACCCGATCTAGGGCCTGTGTGGAACCGAAGCTCTTCGAGACGCTGCGCACCGACAGTGCTGCGTTGCGCATGTCAGCGAAGCCCCCATAATTGTCGGAACCCATCCTTATAGGGCTCGCCGTAGATCGCTGCCTCATCCTTCGGGTCCGCAGCATTGAGCGTGGAGCTGTCGATGTATCGAAACGGAACGATGCCATTGCCAGGGGCCATTCCTAGTATGGCCCGCATCGACTGGTCGAGGATAGTCCACCCAAGCCAGCCAGTCGACGCCCCGGGATCCGCGATGAACACGTCGCCAGCCTTGACAAGCCCAAGGGCACCCGGACCCGACCCGTCGCTAGAGATTACGGAGACTTTCCCGGCACCAGAGGCTTGCCGCACGCCCGCGGTGGCAAAGATACCCATCGTGTCGACCGCGGCCATGACGAAGTTCATATCGGGGTTCGAGCGAACCAGAGATGACGTTGCACCGGGGATGTCAGTTGGCCACTTCACCGGCTCGATATCTTGCTCCCCGACGATCTTGCAGCTTGAGCACTCCTTTAATCTAGACTTGACACCGTCGATGTTTGCTCTTGCGATCTCGTTATTGAATGAGAGGACAGACGCGTTCACCTTCCCCTGAGCCCTTGTTATAGCCGCGTCAGCCATTACCTGACCCAACTTGAAGTAGTCGATACCCACGTAGCCGAAGAAGTTCGCCCCTGCACCTTGCCCGGGTTTGTTGGAGTCGGGCTGGGCGTTCAAAGCCGCGACAACAGGGATCCCCGCCTGCTTTGCCGACGCGGCGGCATCCGAAACGAATTGCGTCGGGATGCCGAGAACGACGATCGCGGATGCTTTAGTAGCGATCGCATTCTCGATACCTTGCTGCATTTTGCTAACTGCGCCGTTCGGGTTGAACACGGTCACCGTCACACCAGCTGCCTCCCCGGCCTGCTGCACGCCGTTCGCTGCACCAACCAGCTCGTCAGAGACGAGGTTGTTCGGGATTACGTATACCGTCTTGCCCTTGACCTTCGAGGCTTCGAGCGACGGTCCCGGCGGCGAGAAGGTGGGCTTAACGCGATAACTTTCGATTTCTGCAGTCGCCTTGGCTACGACGGGACCATTGTCGGCACCCCCACCCGACGACTTCTGCGTCGTCCCGCCGGGACCATTGTCGGTACCCCCACCCGACGACTTCTGCGTCGTCCCGCCGCACGCTGCCAGAACCAGTAAGAGGCTGGCACCACCTGCAGTGATCGTTCTTGCAACCCTCATTTGCGCTCCCTAGTTGTTGTCAGGCTGCTTGCCTGGTCACTTCCGATCGAACAAGCCTGCAAATGTCACCGCGGCGATAAGGACGGCGCCTTCGAAGACGTTTGTTACCCAGTTCGCGAGCCCGAACAGCTGCAAACCGGTGGTCCCAACGCTTAGTAGAAACACGGCCACAACCGCGCCGAGGATATTGAAGCGTCCAGCCTTGATTGTCGCAGCGCCGAGAAAGGCGGCCGCGAAGGCTTCAAGCAAATATGAATCACCGAAACTCGCGTCGGCCGCGCCCGTTTGACCCACTAGCACAATCCCGGCGAACGCGGCTCCGACTGCCGACACGACGAGTGAGATCACGCGAACTTTGTTTACACGCACGCCTGCAAGGGCGGCCGCCTCCCGACCCTCGCCGGTAAAGAAAAGGTACCGTCCAAAGGGCGTCTGCTCGAGCAGAAACCAGCAGAGTGCGACAATCACGGCCGCGTACCAGAACGGAAGTCCGACACCAAGGAAACGGTGCTGCATTAAAATAGCGAACCCCTCCGGCAGATTACTAATCGTGCTCGATCCGCTAATTCCCAAGGCTGCACCGGTCAGCAGCGTGCCGAGGGCAAGCGTGACGATGAAGGAACTTACGCGGAAGTATACCACGAATAGGCTGTTGGTCAGGCCGATGAGAATGCCGATCACTAGTACAACGAGCACGCTCACGGACAAAGGAATACGCAAGTTCGCACTAAGGTGAGCGACTAAGATCCCGCAGAAGCCGATGGTCCCGGCTATGGAAAGATCGAACTCACCCGCCGCGAGTGCAATCGCCAGTGTCACGGCGACTACGAGTAGCGCCGCTTGGGTAGTGAGAATCGTTGCCAGGTTGCCGCTTGTAAAAAATGTTGCGGGTTTCAGTACGGAAAATGCGATGATAAGCGCAAGCAGAGCGAAGACCACCATATAGCGTTTAGCAATGTCTTTCAGCAATGGAGACAGCCTGGATGAAGCCGGAGGAGCCGTACCAGATCGACGTCCGGTGGCACTCGCTGAATTAGTGCTCTGAACATCGGCCTGGGACTGCACTGTCGCTTCCAATCCAATAGTCGGGCGGTCTGCCGGCTGTTCGGTATACCGTTCGTTCTGAGATGGCACCCGCGGGCCGTCGATTGACTCCATAACAGGGGCTCCGATTACGAGACGCGTCGACCGGGGTGATCCCCGGACGGGCGCGCACCAGCGATCCGATCCGGAGATGATCGGCCATGGCAGCACTGACCGAATGAACACCGAAGAATCATACTTGGTGGCTCCATGTCGACTCGCGCTCAAAATAGAATATGACGTTACCAGGTCTTCGTCTGGCTGCAGAGTTCAAGTGCGGTAAGGGCATAGATTTTTGCACCCTCCACCATCTCATCGATAGTGAAGAATTGGGTACCGCCACCCGCGCCCCCACCCGGACCGTATGTTAGGGAGGGAATGCCGAGTTCGTTGAAGGGGTTGGTATCCCGCCACATGCTCACTTCTGGCGAGCCGGGGCGCTCGACGGCGGTGCTCAATACGGAACCGTGCGCGGCCTCTACCGCGTCGCGGAGCGGCTCGATGCCCTGCGCCTCGTATCCGCGACGGTAAAGGAACGGCTTTACGTCAGTAGTGAAGCCGTGCTCACCGAAGAGAGACGTAAGCTCGTGCTGAATTTGCAGTGGCGACGTCACAGGGTTAAGGCGGATATCAACGTAGATCGTGCACAGCTCCGGCTGCCGATAGATCTTATAAGGCAAACCCGCACGAATTGCACCGATGCTGGCCTTCGGCACGACGGTGCCACCGGGGCAGTCCCAGGTGTAGCGCCGTTCGTAGTCCCGGGCCCAGCTCTCGAATTGTTCGATAAGGCGTGACATTTGTACGGCCGCGTTTGGACTAGCGCCGAGGTCCTCGGGGTGCGTGACGTAGGGAGTGTACCGTGATGGGCCAGCGGCCAGCGTAATCTTGAAGAACACTTTGCCGGCTTCGACCCAGCCAGGCTTGAAATTGGTAGCCTCAGCGACGAGCGCGTAGTCGGCGAGCGCGCCGTGAGAGATCATGTAACGTGTGCCGATGTCTTCGGCCAAGTAGCGATGACCCTGAAACTCGTCAACAGGCTCTTGGTCGATTTCGCCGACTACCGCCGTGAGCAGCAGGGAACCGGGTAGTTCAACTCCAGCAGCCTTGATCGCCTTCGCTGCGATCATCCAACAGGCCATCGGGCCTTTACAGTTGACCATCCCCACACCCCACACACGGCGGTCTTCGTCTACCCACGACTTGTGGTATACGTCTAGGTCGGGGTTGATGTACATTAGTGAATCTTCGCGAGACATGATCGTGTCGAGGTGGCTGTTAAACGCAAGGCTGTAACCGTTCCCGCTCCCGTTAAGTCGCCCGACGACATTGTATCGGTCCTCAAACACGCCCACCTTGTCAGGCGCAAAACCATGCTTGTCCATCCAGGCATGTACGTAATCGCACGCCTCGCCTTCTTGGCCGGTGGGGCTATAAATGCCACCGAGTTCAGTAGCGAGTTGGACGAGTTCCCCTTCGTCAATCTCGTCAAGAACGCGTTGTATAACATCAGGTGCCAGAGAAAGGGCGGGAGTGCTCACGGTCATCATTCTCCTTGTCGGGGGTATTAACTACTTCATCAAGCCTCGACGGACAGTCGACTGGATGTTCCATCTGGTTTCCAGCCTTGGCCCATCCAGTGGAACCAACTCAGGCCTATTCTGCTAGGTCGGCGCAGCAGTAGTGGGGAGTACAACCTCCACGTCTCGCGTTTGGTGGCCGTAAGGGCCTGGGGTCCACGCTCGCGACCGCCCGCATCGAGCGCGGCCTCGGAGGGAGTTGGCAAGTAGGTGGTCCGTGCATCGTCCGCCTCCTGGGATCGAGGGGCGGGGTCTTCACCGGGCCGAGGGGCTATCGAGACGGGCCGCTTCTCCTCTCGAAAGTTGCTTCGCGAGCGCTCCTGCTGAGCGAATCGGTGTCTCGATGGTGCTATAGTTCCCGGGAACTGTCAACCACTCGGGCAAATGGGGTCCCCATCTCGGTGCCGTAACCTTGATCCCATGGTGCTGGTCGCAGGGCGGGTCTACCCGCGGTCGTATGCGGCGTGTGCGCCTGGTTCGACGAGGACTGGAAGTGGCTGGACGACCTCGACTGGCTGCGCTGGCCTGACGGTTTCAGGCGCCTGAATGCGCTTCTGAGCAAGGCGGGCGAACACCGGACCGACGGTGGCGGTGTGCCGGCTGTGATCGTCGGGTGTCGGCCAACGGCGGGCACGATCTTCCACGGCACCCCGTACGCCCTTGACCGTGTGGTTCTCCGCGGCCTGGCACCTGACCACCAGCAAGGTCGGGATCTCCGCCACTCAGCTACAGCGCGAGATGGAACTCGGCTCCTACCAGACCGCCTGGGCGATGTTGCACCGCTCCCGCACCGTGATGGTGCGCCGGGTCGCGAGCGGCGCACCGGCGACGTCGAGGTGGACGAGTCCTTCCTCGGCGGCCCGGCACCCGGCGTCCCTGGCCGCGGCGCGCTGGGCAAGGTCTTGTTCGCGGGCGCGGTCGAGCTGGACGAGCGCGGCTTCGGGCGCGCTCGACTGGGCGTGCTCGAGAACGCCAACGCCACCAGCATGCGGACGTTCCTGGTCGACAACGTCGAGCCGGGCTCGAAGATCATCACCGACGGCTGGAGTGCCTACCCGCCAGCCACCCGAGATCTCTACACCCACAAGGGAACCTCGGTCACGGCCTCGGGGCTCGACGCACACGAGGTGCTGCCCGCGGTCCACCGCGTCTTCTCGCTCGTGAAGCGCTGGGTGATGGGCACCATGGGAGGCTCCGTCAGCCCGGAGCACGTACAGGCCTACTTCGACGAGTAGGTGTTCCGGTTCAATCGTCGCCACTCGCGCAGCCGCGGCCTGCTGTTCCACCGCCTGATGGAACAGGCCGTCATGGGCGACGCCATCACCCACAAGGAGCTCCGCAAGGCCAGCCGCACCCGACCCGCGCCGGCGCCACCCCACCGGTGCGCGGTCGCTACCGCCCAGCCTGGAGCTTGGCCAGGTCGGCCTGCCCTGGCGCCGATACCCGAGCTGATCGCCTAGGACTGCGCGGCACCGAGATGGAGACCCCCACTCGGGCAAACTCCCTCACCGGAAGAAACCAGAGGTCGAGCGGGGGCGGAAATCGCGGTCAGCGGGGTACCTTCTCTCCCTCGCTGGCGATGAGTCTCGGTGCCTTGACACGGACCTCGAGTCTGTGTCACCATGAAGAAAGGGATTCGCTCTAGAGAATCGAGAGGGTGGATCCAAGGAGGAGGTCAATGGCGATGGCAGGCGGTCAAGTAGTCGTCGCGACGTCGGTGGGCAAGCGGGGAGTTCCCGCAGTGCGGAACAGTGCGGCGATTTTGCGGCTGCTGCGCTCGGACGATGGGACACCACACACCATGACTTCGATCGCCCGGGAGCTTGGGCTCAACGGCAGCACCTGCCATAACCTGCTCAAGACTTTGGAGGACGAAGGGTTCGTCGCCTTCGACTCGACCACTCGGACCTACGACCTCGGACTCGCGCTTGTCGATCTCGCCAGTGGCATCGACGGGCACAGCAAGGTCATCCAAGCCGCCGAGGCCCCCGCGAGTGCGTACAGCCGCTCCAGCCGTCTCGCCTGCTTCCTTCTGTGCAAGTCACAAGACAAGTTCCTGGTGCTGCACAAGGTTGAAAGCCTGCACGCGATCAAGGTCACCATCGACGTGGGCACGCACTTCGCGCTGACTACGACCGCCCTCCTGAAGGCATACCTTGCTTGGCAAGATCCAGGAATCGTCACAGCGTTCCTCAAGGAACAGCGGCTGCCGAGCTTCACGCCGAACTCGATCACGGAGAACGACAAGTTCGTGTCGGAGTTGGCCGAGGTGTCCACGAAAGGCTATGCGCTCAGTCTGCGCGAATATCACCCGGATCACCACGCAATAACTGTGCCGATTTTCGATCGCACAGGGAAGCCGGCTTATTACTTCCTGACCGTCGGATTCGCTAATGACCTGCCCGACCCGGTTCTGCTGGAATATGCCGGCTACCTCAAGAGCGCGGCAGACGAGGTCACTGCACGGATAAGAGGACACCACCCCGTGACGGCCTAAGCCGCCACTTACACAGAGGAGATTGCTATGACCGCATCAAGCAACGGCCAAGAGGACCTGGTCCAGAGCAACCCAGACTTCTCCTGGTCAAAGGTCACCGACGCGGATACCTTCTTCAAGGAGCTCGTGCAGCCTGACACGCGGCCTGCGGTGTGGCGCAAGGAGACCATCGAATCCGTCATGGACCAGATGGACGCTCACCCTAAGCGTTACCCCGCCTACCGACGCTTCTGCGCTCTGACCAACGAGGACATCCAGGGCGCGCCTGGAGCATCCCCCGCTATCTTCGTGGGCACCCAGCGCATCCATCCCGGTGAGTCCCTGCCGGGTCACCGTCACAACTCAGTCTCCATCTATTATTGGATCAACGGGAGCGGCAAGGCGATCGTCGGAGGCCAAGAGATCCGCTTCAAGGAGGGCGACTTCTTTTCTTGCCCGGCGTGGCACTCACACGAGTTTGTAAACGATGGTGACGTAGACATGACGATGATCGCCATCCACGATATGACGCTGCTGGCCCAAATGCGTGCGTTGTTCTGGGAGGAGCCGCTCGGGCAGGAGAACATTCAGCACCTCGTCCGCGGGACCGCCGCATCCTGGAGTGCTCTCGAGACGGCTGAGGATGTCGCAGCGGTGGCACCGACGATCGTGGCGCGGACCGGTGAGGCGCCGCTTGCCGACGAGGAGAAGTTAGGGCTCAGCTGACAAGAAGCAAGAGTGCACAGCCGGACTGCCGCAGGCATTCCAATGGAGACGAGAGGGCAGCAACCATCGACGGAACTGCGCCGGCGCCCGAAGAACTCGCCCAGCCTGCGGCTGGTCTGGTACATATCGGGTGGGCACGCGACGTCCCCCCCGGGTCGGTATTCGCTACGCGTCTGGGATCGCGGCCGCTCGCCATCGCCAACGTGGGCGGGCGCTACGTTGCCTTCCCCGACGTGTGCTTGCACTATCGCATTCCGCTCTCACAGGGACGGCTCAACGGTGACGTCCTGACCTGCCGATGGCATCAGTGGCAGTACAACCTCCGCACCGGAGCGGTGCACAGCGACGAGTCACCGTACTGCTCGTTTATAACGTTCCCCGTCACCGACGTCGACGGACGTCTCATGATGGATCCCCATCCCGTCACCACGATGACCTCGGCCAAACCATAGTAACGACGCCGACGTATGCGTATGAGGTGTCACCTTCCGGCCAACCCGCGTGTACCGCCAGGCAGCGTTGTCTGAGCGAAGCGAAAGGAACCTAATGGACGACAAGAAGCATTTCCTGGTAACTCTGGCCTTTCCCCGTGGTACGCCTACAGACGAGGAACGGTCGCGCCAACGGGACTTCCTGCGAAGGCTGCAGGATGAGGGCACCCTGCTGGTCGCAGGACAGTTCCCCGACGATAAGGGAGGAGGAATGTCGATTCTGACTGCCGGGTCCCTCGATGCCGCCCACGAGATCTTTGGGCAGAGCCCGCTGGTGCACGCCGACCGGGTGGAGTGGAGCGTACGCGAGTTTAAGGTGACCTGGGGGTTCGGACGACCATGACGCCAGCCAACGAGCCCGAAGAGTGCCGGTTCGAGCGTGATGGCGTCACATTGCGCGGCCTGCTCGCGAGTCCGAAGGGCATCCCGTGCCGGGGCGGTGTTGTCGTCGTGCCATCCGTGCATGGCATCACCGATTACATTCTCACGGTCTCACGCCGACTCGCTGCCACGGGCTTCGCCGCGATGACCTTGGACCCATATTCACGCGGCGACCACCCGGGCGACCTCTCGACGCCGGAGGCCGTTCGCGCAGGGGTTGCCGCGCTAGCTGACGAGCGAGTCGCAGCCGACGTCGCCGCGGCAGGACAGCATCTGGCCGAGGTGATCGGTAAGTCATCAGACACGGTTGGCCTGCTCGGGTTCTGCGTTGGTGGGCTTTACACTTTCCTCGGCGGCTGCCTTGGCGACTTCGCAGGAGTCGTCGACTACTACGGCATGATTCGCTATGACGGCATCACCGAAGCCAAGCCGCGGTCACCAATCGAGTACGTCGCCCAGCTGCGGGCGCCGCTGCTCGCACACTACGGCGAACTCGATCCATGGTGCCCACCCGAGCACGTCCGTGACTTCGCGGACGAGCTGCGCCGGCAGGGCAAAGTCCACGAGATCTACCATTACCCCGGAGCTGGGCATGCGTTCGACGAGTTCGACCGCAATCAGGTCTACCGACCAGCCGCCGCAGCGGACGCCTGGCGGCGTACCCTGGCCTTCTTCGACTACCACATCGCCGGCGAGCTTCCGTGACCGAAGCCGCGCCGTTGAACACTGTCCCAGTGCCCGCTACTGCGGCTGCTTACCAGACTTATATGACCGAAGCGGATTCATGGCGCTGGCTTTGCTGGAGCGCGGGAGGCTCCGACGCCTTATCTAGCGACTCCGTGACGGTATGACGAGAACGACGAGTTCGCTGGCGACGCCGCCGGAGTCGAGTCTGCACGTGCCGCCGCGCAGCCTGGAGGGCATGTCTAGGTATCAGATCGACGGCAACGGCGACCGGTCGACCCGCGTGCCCGATGGCGTATTGGTCCCCGGGCCATGACCGCTACCCATCACCCCACTGCCAGCACCGCAGTCGATGACGAGCAGCTCGAGGAGCTGTACCGCGACTTCGAGGTCGAGCACCTCAACCCGCTGTCGACGCAGATCGGCGACCTCATGCCGATGGTGCCTACGGCCAAGGCGGTGCCCTTCGTGTGGCGCTGGTCCACGCTGTACCCGCTCGCCCAGCGCGCCGGCGACCTGGTTCCCGTGGGCCGCGGCGGGGAACGTCGGGCCATTGCCCTGGCGAACCCCGGACTGGGAGGCCTTCCCTACATCAGCCCCACGCTGTGGGCGGCCATCCAGTACCTCGGCCCCAAGGAGACCGCGCCCGAACATCGGCACAGCCAGAACGCATTCCGCTTCGTCGTGGAGGGCGAAGGCGTGTGGACAGTGGTCAACGGTGATCCGGTGGCCATGCGCCGCGGCGATTTTCTGCTCACCCCGGGCTGGAACTTCCACGGCCACCACAACGAGACCGATCAGCCGATGGCCTGGATCGACGGCCTCGACATCCCGCTCTTGCACTACATCGACACCGCGTTCTTCGAGCTCGGATCCGAGGATGTCACCGACGACTCGACGCCCGATGTCTCCCGGTCCGAGCGGCTCTGGGCGCACCCCGGTCTGCGCCCTCTGATCGGGCTCGACCAGCAGACCAGCTCCCCGATCGCGGCGTACCGATGCGAGCACACCGATGCGGCGCTGCGTGAGCAGATGCTACTGGAGGACGAGGGACACGCGGCCACCAGCGAACCCGGACACGCGGCTGTCCGCTACACCAACCCGACCACCGGCGGCGACGTGATGCCCACCATCCGCGCCGAGTTCCACCGCCTCCGCGAGGGCGCGCACACCCGTCCGCGGCGCGACGTGGATCGAGGGTGTATCAGGTGTTCGAGGGCTCCGGCCGCTTCCTGCTGGGTGACCAGCGGCAGCAGGTCGGCAAGGGCGACATGGTCGTCATTCCCTCGTGGACGGAATGGTCGATCGAGGCCGATACCGAATTCGATCTGTTCATGTTCTCCGACGGCCCCGTCCTGGAGCGTTTGCACTTCAACCGCACGCTGATCTCCGAAGGAGCCTGACCATGAAGCTCGCCACTGTCCGTCTCGACGGAAAAACCGCCGCGGTGCGCGTGGACAGCGCAGCGTCCGCGACCGTGATCGACGGGTACGCCGATCTTTCCGAGCTGCTGGGCAATGCCGATTGGCAGGCCGTGGCGGAGCAGGCGTCGGGCCAGACCGTCAGCCTTGACGGTGCCGACTACGCACCGGTCGTCCCCAACCCCGGCAAGATCATCTGCGTCGGTCTCAACTACGCCAACCACATCAAGGAGATGGGCCGCGAGCTTCCCACGTACCCCACGCTGTTCACCAAGTTCCGGGAGGCGTTGGTTGGCGCGCATGACGACGTCGTGGTTCCCGCCTACGCCGCCGGCGAGATGGACTGGGAAGGTGAGCTGGCGTTCATCGTCGGCGCGGCGGCGTACCAGGTGTCGGAAGCCGACGCCGAGCAGTACATCGCGGGCTACTCGGTGATGAACGACTACACGATGCGCGATTACCAGTACCGCACGCTGCAGTGGGACCAGGGCAAGACCTTCGAGAAGTCCAGTGGCTTCGGGCCCTTCCTCACCACCACCGACTCGTACACCTTCGGCGGCACGCTGGAGACCAAGCTCGAGGGCGAGGTGGTCCAGACCACCACCACCGACGATCTGGTGTTCACGCCGGCCAAGCTGGTCGACTACATCTCGCACATCGTCACCCTGCAGCCCGGCGACGTGGTCATCACCGGCACACCCGGCGGCGTCGGCCACGCGCGCAAGCCGCCTCGCTACATCAAGGACGGACAGACCGTCGAGGTGTCCATCGCGGGCTTGGGCACCATCAAGAACAAGACGATCGTCAAGTAGGGCGTGGGCGCCCGTGGGTTTTGCTGATCTCGAATTGTCCGAACGGCTGTTGATCGCGCGTCGAGGGACGGCGTACTTCGCGCAACGGCTCGCCGAGCTGCGTGATGACGACCTCGCGGGCGCGACCTTGCTCGAGGGTTGGACGCGCAAGCACCTCATTGCCCATGTGGGCTACAACGCCGCGGCGCTGTGCCGGCTGATGGACTGGGCTGCCACCGGCGAGGAAACGCCGATGTATCGCTCCCCCGAGCAGCGCGACCGCGAGATCGCCGAGGGTGCCACGGTGAGCGCGGCTGCGCTGCGCAACCTGTTCAGCCACACCGTCGCGCGCTTGGACGAGAAGTGGCGCAACCTGCCGCCGTCGGCGTGGACGGCGCAGGTCCGCACGGCACAGGGGCGCGACGTTCCGATCTCGGAGACGGCCTGGATGCGGAGCCGGGAAGTGTGGGTCCACGCCGTCGACCTCGACAACGGCGGGCGCTTCGGCGACTTCCCCGACGTGGTGTTGGACTCGCTGCTCACCGACATCGTCGGCATGTGGCGCAAGAAGGATCTCGGTGACGGCCTGGCACTGGCGGTGGAGGGACGTGCTCCCCTTGCCATCCAGCCGGGTTCGACAACCACCACCGAGCAGGTCTCCGGGCAACTGCCGACGATCGTGCGCTGGGCGGCCGGGCGCGGCGCGGTAGGCATCGAGACCGCCGCCGCCAATCCTGAACCTCCACATTGGCTCTGAGCAACCAGCCGCGGGCACGCTGAACCACCGACTTGCATGAGATCCGCGGGACCGGAGGCAGTTCACCTAGGTAGGCCACGTTCTGACAGTCACCGCCCAGACCGCGGTGAACCGGCACGGTCGCGCTCACCGGATAGTAGGTGACGTCTCCCGCCCCCGCGTACGGCGGATCAGCGTCAATGCCTCGATGACCGGGTGGTGTGCGGTGTTGCTGCTGCGGAACTCCAACACGTCAACAACTTGATCAGGCCGCGCCTGTAGTGGTTGTGTAGGACGCTTTCAGCGTGATCGCCACCGTGCGCCTAGACCGGCCCCTTCCTGCGGCAGTTCGTTCTTTGTGCTCTCCACGGTAGCATCGGCGAAAGCGACTGACACGCCGACCTGGTGGTCCCGGCGGCCAGCGTTACCAGCGTGCTTGTCCGCCTTGCGCTGACTCAGGAACGAGTACCGGTCGCGGAGACGCCGTAGCCACCCCCGGCCAGTTCGGATGAACGTGCGGCGTGCTCGGGATCGATTGCATGCTCAGCCAGCCACCGCTCGGTGTCGATTGCGGCCGAACAGCCGGTGCCGGCCGCGGTGATGGGCTGCCGATAGGTTCGGTCAACCAGGTCGCCGGCCGCGAAGACCCCGTCCACCGACGTCGCGGTGCTTCCGGCACCGCCGCGATCAGCCAGGGTGCGCTGTTCCGTGTGGAAGCCGTCGCGGCGGTGGCCGCAGCACTTCTTGTGCTCGTCACGCGCGGCTGGCCGGGTCTGCTGGTGGCGTTCCTCGTCGCCGCTGGCGGGGTAGGTGCCGTCCTGCTCTACCAGTACGTGGATCTTGGCGCCCTC
>JAABUR0100006296.1_pt1 | contig 14592 bp, 16 predicted proteins | sample 5560091 | NCBI WGS metagenome assembly JAABUR01 (sample SAMN10711879, study PRJNA513375) | rock metagenome | isolation source: Antarctica rocks | place: Antarctica: Victoria Land, University Valley sud
CCCTCTATCTTGGCTTCTTCCAGTTCGTGCACAACGCGCGCCGACGCGGCAAAGCCCTGCTCGGCGCACTCATCGCCGGCCTGGTAGCGTGACGGACTCGTCACCACCCCGGAACCCAATAAGAGCCAATGTTTTTACCACCAAACGTTGTGGTTTCCGCTTATGCGTACCAGCAAGGCCTTCCGTTACTTCTGGCCAACAGAGCCGGCAACGCCGCCCTGCCCGCGTTCATGGCCGCCTATAACGTGCGCTTTGCTAAGGTGGCCGGCAATGCGCGGGACATGCACCGGCCGGTCGCCAGCACGGACGACCTCGACACAGCTTTCAGCTGGCAGGAGGAGCGGACGGTGTCGTGCAGCCTGACGCTGCAATACGAGAAGGTGCTGTTTCTCGTGCGCCCGGGCGGGCTGACGCGGAGTCTCGCCCGCAAGCGGGTGACGATGCATGATTTCCCGGATGGCAGATTTGAGATACGCCATCAGGGATTGGCGCTGCCCTATCTCGTGTTCGATAAGGGCCGGCAGGTGCAGCAGGGCGGCGTGGTTGCGAACAAGAACCTCGGCGCCGCCATGACGGCCATTAAGGCGAAGCAGATGCGGCGAGGCAACATGATCGCGGAATCCTTGGCAGCCCTGGCGCCTGCTTTGGGAGCGCCGCCGCCTGACCGCCTTGGCCCTGTGCTGGCCTATGTGCAGACGCTGCAAGGGCAATCGGAGAAGAAGCCAGGCATCGCGGCACGCCGTCAAACGACTCTACGCTCGAGGGCTGCTCGCGGGTGCCGTCGCGGATGTGGTGGAAATAGGTTGGCGGCGTAGTCTCTGGCTTGTTCAACGAGCCATTTCCGGCGTTCCAGCGCCGGCGGAGACCACGCCATGAAACAGAGTAGCACGAAGACGGATGCGGACGGCACGGCGCTGTTTGCGGGGGACGCCTGGTTTGACCCGATCGAGGCGGGCATCCGGGACAGGGTGCGCGGGTTCATTCAGGAGCTGCTGGAGCAGGAGCTTGCGGCGGCGTTGGGCCGCGCTCGGCATGAACGGGCTGCGGGTGAGCCGAAGGGCTACCGGAACGGGACGCGCGAGCGTCAGCTGCTGGGCTCGTTCGGTCCGGTCGAGCTCAGCGTGCCGCGTGCGCGCATGGCGGCCAAAGGCGGAAGCACCCAGGAGTGGCGCAGCGCGTCGCTGCCGCGCTACGCCCGGATGACCAAGCAGGTCGAGGCGCTGATCGCGGGCGCCTATCTGTCCGGCACCAACACGCGGCGGGTCAAGCGCGCGCTGGCTGCTTTGTTCGGGGGCGCGGTCGGCAAGGACGTGGTCAGCCGCATCTGGCGCAAGGTCAAGACGGACTGGGATGCGTGGAACACGCGCGACCTGGCCGGGGAGGATATCGTCCGCTTGATCCTGGACGGCACGGTCGTGCGCGTCCGGCTGGACCGCAAGGCCACGAACATCTCGCTTCTGGTCGTCTTGGGCGTGCGACGGGACGGGCAGAAGGTGCTGTTGGCGGTCAAGAACATGGGCGTAGGCGCTTCAAGGTTCCAGCGGCGTAGCCGTTGGAATAGCGCCGGAGGGGGCGAGAGCGAGGCGGCCTGGCGCGGCATCCTCGACAACCTGATCGCCCGTGGCCTGCGCACGCCGGAGTTCCTGATCATTGATGGCGGAGCCGGGCTGGAGCGGGCGCTGGCGGCGCTGTGGCCCGACGTGCCGGCGCAACGTTGTACGGTTCACAAGCACAGGAATCTGCTGGCCCATGCGCCCGACGCGCTGCACGAGGAGGTCTCGGCCGACTACACCGACATGATCTACGCCGAGACCGCAAAGGAGGTGCAGGCCCGGCGCAAGGCCTTCCTGCGCAAGTGGCGGCTGCGCTGCCCGGCGGTGGCCGCGAGCCTTGAGGAAGCTGGGGACCGTCTGTTCGCCTTCCTCCGTCTGCCCCCGAGCCAGTGGAAGTCGGCGCGGACGACGAACGCCATTGAGCGGCTGCACGAGGAGTTCAAGCGCCGGATCAAGACGCAAACCGTGCTGCCTTCGGCGGAGACCGCCGCCATGCTGTTCTGGGCCCTGCTCGCGTCAGGCCAGATCACCATGCGCAAAGTGAACGGTTGGCAGACCCTGGGCGAGACGCTTGCCGTTCCTCTCCCCGTTGACCTCGCTGCTTAGGCCGGCCAACTATCATCCTGCTGGAGACGCGCCGCTCAAGCTACTTCCACACAAGTCGCGACGGCACCACGCCTGGAGTAATGCCATTGAGACGATATTGATTAGCTGTAAGTGGCACGATATTGCTCATTACTGCATCGTCTGAAGCCTGGGCTATGGCCGAGGCCGGGCCGGGTCCAAAGTTGTAGTAGCCTCTAACGTCAAGCACAGACGGATTGGAGGTATAGCCGGTAGATTGCAAGGCTGCAGCACCCTGCCGCATGTACTCAGCGGCGGCGATGCTCTGGGTTGCCGGATCTAGCTTGCCGGCCAAGCCGGGCACGATGTTGGCGGCCAAGCTCGGATTGCGAGCAAGTGCGGAGTTGATCGACTGGATGAAAGTATCGTCGCGCATTTGAAAGGTGCCGCTGATCGTGCCGTTCGAAGCCGGGTTGGTCGTGCACCCGCTTTCCATGATGCATGTTGCAGCAACGGAGACGGCCGTTACCCCGACCATCTCGGCATTCTGCGAAGCCGCCTCACCCCAGCTCCGCGACATCATCGTCGTCATGGCAATACTATCAGCGCCATCGCCCGAACCGCCTTCCGCCGTTGTAGCATCCGGCGTTGCCGGCGGGTTCTGCACTGTTGAAAGCGTGCCAGTCGGCATAGTGAACGGCGGCAAGCCAACTTCATCATAGGTCGGGATTGGCAGCAGCGGGACGCCGTTCATCGTTTCCGGTACTGGGTCTGCGCGCACTGGAGCACTTCCTGCAATCTGCGCCGCGCAGACGATGGCAACAGGCAGGAGACGGCGTGTTGCGCATAGGAAACGCGGCCTTGTCCTGCCTCTTGTTGGAATCCTGATATCGCCGGCGCCGGCAGGGACTAGAGGCTGCATGGGGGTTCCTTTCTGTTGCCCGGCGCAGCATCCCCCGCCACGGCGCGAACGGTTCCACACGCCTCGCTGTTCGCCCGCGCATCCCCATGCCGTGGGGAGAACACGCCTTGGCCGAGGTGGACGGCGAGGCCGTGCCTCACTAGCTGCTGCAAAGCCTGCAGCGCGCGCAGCGGTGTCCGTCCTGTCAGCGTCGCAACGGTGTCGCAGTGCACCGGCCCTCTCAGGCAGGCCAGCGTCGCATCCCGCACGGGATGCGGCCGCACGATCACGGCCGGCAACGCCCCGTCCGCCACCAGGTCCGCCCGCTCGTAACGGCCATAGCCGGTGCGCGCCACCAGTCCCAGGCGGCACATCGCCCCCAAACGGCCGGTGGCAGTCGGGATCGACCGGCCGATGCAGCCCGCGACCTGCTTCGCCTGGCGCGGCTCGGACAGGTAGGCCAGGATCGCATCGCGGATCGGCTGGGGCCGGGAAGGGCCTCCCCTGCCATCCAGCCCGTCTCTCGCCCACACGACGGCGCTGCGGCAGGGTGCGTGTGGAGACGTGCTATCGCTCTGGCTGCTCATGTTCGTCCAGTCCTCCTCAATACGCAGAGGACCAGACCATGCGAAGGCGCGAACGCCGCCGGGCGCGTCCCGCCGCTCGGGGTATGCGCCAGCGGAGCAGGCCCTTGCGGCTATGCCTCGGGAGCACAGGGCGCCGCCGAGACGTCCACGTCGCACAGGTCGTAGCCGATCGCGCGCCCGAACACGCGCAGCGTGCCAGGGGTGGCGCGGTTCGGGCCGTGCAGGACGGCGGCCAGGCTCTTGGGGTCGCCAGGCCGCAGCAGCAAGCCGGGCAGCGCGGCACGCACGGCCGCCTCCAGCGCCACCGCATGCTGCCGCACGACGTTGCGCTCCAGGCCTTGGAACGCCGGCCTGAGCGACGCCGGCAGCGGCATCGAGGCGATGGCCCCGTCACAGCGCCGGACGATCAGGATCTTGAGCGGGTCGGGCCAGTTGCCCATCCCGCCGTCTTTGCCCAGCACCGTGATGGAGGGCTGCTGGCACCACACCACCGCCGCCAGAGCGCTTCCGGCGCCCCCTTCCTTCTGCGTTCCCACGCCGTCCTCCTCCGCAGGCCGGGCCGGGTGGCCGGGCTCGCGCCCAGAATCGCCCGGCCCGGCGCGAACGCGGCCTACGGCGGCGCGAGCAGCGCCTTCATCGGGCAGAACGCCTCGTGGGTGCGGTCATCGCGCACCGGTGCCGCCTGGCACTGCCGGATGCGCTCCAGCGCCATGGCCCCGGCGATGGCCGCGTTGTCCGGATGCCAACCGCCCCAGACGTAGCCGCCCAGCAGCAGGCAGCCCGCCGCCGTCGCGATCCCGGCGGCCCGGCCCCATTGGACCCGCGCGTTGTAGCGACGCTCGCGGATCACCACCGCTTCGCCCACGGCCTTGACCATCTGCGGCACGATCGTGCTCACCAGCTTGCCGAACACCTGGTCTTTCTGCACCTCGAAGCTGGCATGCGCGGTCCTGGCCGCCTCCACCGCCAGGTAGGCCAGCTCGTTCGCCTTGCGCGCCTTGACCGCCTCCGCCTCGGCCACATGCATCGCGTCCCGCACCGTCTTGACCACGCCGTCAGCCTGGCGCTCGGCGATCTCCGCCATGATCAGGATCGTCCGATGCATCGCCCGGACGAACACTCCCAGCGGAGCAGCCGCGTCGATGCCCTCGCGCCAGGCTGCCTCCTCCATCTCCGTCGCTGCGGCCCGCAGATGCTCCGCGGTCGCCACCTCGGATGTCGGAACGACCTTTATTGTAGCGCTCATGTTCTTGCTTCCTTCGGTCATGGAACTTGCAGGGAACCGATCCACCCGGATTGAGGGCTGTTCTGTGTGGCGATATCCAAGATGCCGTAGCCAAGCAGGCTGGTGGCGATGCCGTGGCTCGACGCTCTTCGCTTCGCTCCGCGCGCGACTTCGGTTAAGACAACGCCCGTTGTCCGCAGGACGATGAAGGCGCATAGCGTCATGATCGCCTCGACCAGCGCCTCCTCGACCGCTATCGCCAGCAGGTCCGGGTGCACCTCGTGCCATCGCCGTGCGCCCGACCCCAGATGCCGGTGCAGGTAGTCGGCGGAATATGGGTTCTCGATCATGCCGAACCGGCGGCTCAGCGCGGCCGCCACCAAAGCCGAGCCTTCCAGCTCGGACATGGTCGGGTCCTGCACAGCAGCGAGTGCGCGTTCCACCTCGCCGATCGACGCCGGCTCCGTGATGGTCTCCGGCCGTTCGTAGGCGTCCCGCAAGTCGAAGGTCACAGCAAGCGGCAGCATGTCAGCCGTGCCGCTGGCCTCGCCGAAGCCAGGAGCCACCCGGATCAGGACCACCATGTGCCCCCGCTGGCCTGTCTCATCCGCTTCGACGAGCACGCCCAGACGGTCGTATCCCACCTGGTGGGGCAGCGGCGGATCGCGACCCTCGACAGCGCCGTCCCATTCCAGCCAGGTGCGCCCGGGAAACGGCCGGCCTTCCTCGAACGAGTTGATCGTGACGGCCAGGTCCGAGATGCGGAGGTCCTCGGCCAACGCGGTCACCGGCTTGGTCAGCACGAAGCGGTTCGCGACCATGATGGCACGGAAGAGCTGGTTGAACGGCGCATTGCGGTTGCCTTTGCCTTCGGCTGCCGCCCGAGCAGCCAGGGTCCAAACCAACTCGATGTCCTCGGATGGGCACCCGCCTTGGTGATCCCGCGGGCCGAGGGCTGCGGCCCGTCTGCGCTGCTGGCGGTTCATAGCGTCCACCCCAGGGCACCGATGCGGCTATACTCGGCCAGCACCTTTGACATGAACTGCCGCACCATGAACTGACGAACGGGGTCGAACGGACGCCCGTCCGGCCCGAGACCGCCCGTCGCGGCGTCGAGCAGCGACAAGCCGGCCCGCCGCATCTCGCCCATGCAGGGAAGCCGAGGCAGGAACATCGGGCTCATGCCGGCGGCCATGAGATCGCTGAACTCGGGACGGGCAAGGATGGGATCGAACGCGCCGATCGGCGTCCGGCCTTGAAGGATCAGATGCTCATTGAACACCAGGATGCTCCGCCGCGGCCGGAAGTAGCCGGCTTGCCAGATCGCCAGGATGTGGTCGAAGTCGTCCATCTCAGGCCCGCAGCTGAAGAAGCCGATCGGCTCGAAGCCGTGTGCCTGGCATAGGTCCACGACGCCGAGGTCGCGGCCGTATTCCTGCATGGCCCGATCGCCGCCGCTCAGGTCGATCAGCAGCGACTGCCGCCGGGTGATCGCCATGCCGACCGACGTCGTTGACCCAATCCTTGACGTCGGCCGTCTCGTCGCTCACCGGAGGCGGCAGGACAGCGCACTCGCCGCCGCTCGGATACAGCGCCGAGAGCGTCGGGTTCCGCCGGTCGCCATCCCCGACCAGAACGGTCCGTCCGGCTGCCAGCGCAAGCTGGATGTTGAGATCCAGGAACGTGGTGCCTCCGGTGCGGCCCCGGCCATACCGGAAGGCGATGGCCGGTCCCCGAGGCTCCAGGAACGCCTCGGGCAGAGGAAGCGGCAGGCGCACGGGCTCGTGCTGGTCCATGTTGGGATCCTTGTTCAAACGCGTTTTCATTGTCCACTCCGTTCCTTCATCACGCGGCGCAGGCCGGCTACGAGCTCCTCCGGCGTGCGGTCTTCGGTGCCTGTGGCCGCGGCTGGGCCGCTATGCGGCTGGACCACGGCGCGGCTCGACGGCGGTGGCGTCGCCGCTTGCGGCCGCCAGGTGACGGGCAGGTGGGAGGGTTGCGGCTTGCGAACCTGTTCAGCCTGGGACGCCCTGACGCGAGCGATGTCGCGCTTGACCTCGGCCCAGGTGTCGCTGGCGGTTCGCGGCGTTACAGGCTTGCCCTCGCCGTCTCGCAGGTCGAGCGCCAGGAAGCGGGGAATGTGCGGAAGCCATCGGATGCGTCGGCCAGCCGCAGCGGCGAGGAAGACGTCATGATGTTCTCTCAGCCACCAGAACAGAGCCGAGCGTTCCGGGCTCTGGGCGACATCGTCCAGGATAGGTTGCAGCTCAGTGGGTGTTATCTTGCGCATGGGCCTGACGGTCCCGCACGACGGCGCGAACGGGGCCATTGCCCGCTATGCGTTTAATGCATGTCAGTAATGCGTGTATTTGGCCGGAGGCCATTTATGCCCACGGCAGCCACACCCGTAACCGACACCGAACACACGGCAAGCCCACACCAGCCACACACCAAACACGAGGCAAGAATGGTCTAATATACCATTGCACCGATGGTGCAGACGACGCGGTCGCTGAAGCGCTCCAAAACGTCACGCGGGATGGGACCATGGCTGACGCGGGCTGCCGGAAGGGCCGGTGATCGCGTTCGCGCCGTCGTCGGCGATCGTGCCATGACCCAAAAGGAGGGGCACATGAGCACGACACAGAAAGACACCCTGGCTGGCATCGAGCAGGCCGTCCATGGCGTCGCGGCCGCGCAAAAGAGCCACGGCGATCAGCTGCGCATGCTGGCCGAACGCCAAGAGGAGATCATCAAGCTGCTCACGCCGGAGCCGAAGGACGGTCCGACGCTGGACGAATTGATGGGCCACATCATCGGGCAGTTGACCGAGTTGATCGGGTATGCCCGGCAGAATGTGAAGATGCAGGCGCAGATGGAGCAGAGCTTGCCAGGCGACGTCGTGCGTGCCCTGGCCGCCGACGCCGTCAGTCAGCCAGCCGGGAACGGTGCTGGGCGGGGCTCGCGAGCATGATGACGTTCCGCAAACTCTCGGCCTCGTCCAAGGGCAGCCTGCTGCGCAAGTACTTCACCGAGAACACCCCGGCGCCGATCCATGACCCGGCCCTGACACCCGGAAGGCACCTGGACCCCGGGGGCCGCCTCACGGCCTACTACACCGGCCGGGACAGTCGGGCGACCTGGCGGCCCGACATGCCGTTCGCCGCCGCCCAGGCGCTCGGGATCGACCCGAGCCGGATGCCGCGCGATCAGGAGATGGACCGGCTGTTCGAGGGCAAGCGTGCCGACACGGGCGAAGCCTGGTCAAAGCACGAGCGCAAGATCAGCGCCTACGACTTCACCTTTTCGCCGCACAAGTCGGTCACGCTCGCGGCCGAGTTCGCGGACACGCCGGCGGAAAGTGCCGCGATCTGGAATGCGATCGATCGGGCCAACGACAAGGCGATGCGCTACATCGCGCGCGAGCTCGGCTGGGCGCGCAAGGGCAAGGGCGGCGAGGACGGAGCCGATCCCGGCGAGGTCGGCTGGCTCTCCTTCCGCCACCACACGGCGCGGCCGACGATGCAGGTGCAGGACGGGCCGGGTGGTGCAACCTATCTGGCCGATGCGGCAATCGGCGGTGATCCGTTCGCCCACATCCACAATGCCTTGTTCAACATGGTCGCGACCGAGGACGGCCATGTCGGATCGCTCGATACCAAGCGGGCGCACTCCAGGGTGCACGAGTTCGGCGCCTTCGGGCAGGCGTGTCTGGCAAACGAGCTGCGCCGGCTTGGGGTCCGCATCGGCTACAACGAGACCGAGCAGGCGGTGGTGATCGAGGCGATCCCGCAATACGCCAACGACGCCTTCAGCAAGAGCGGGCGCCAAGTGGTGCGGGGCGCCAAGGAGTTCGCCAAGAAGCAAGGCCTCGATTGGGACGAGATCACGGCCGACAAGAAGTTCGAGATCCTGCGGGAACAGGCCGCAGCCGAACGGCTGTCCAAACACGCCGGCAAGAACGACAAGGAACTCTGGCGCGAGCAGGCCGCAGCCATAGGCTGGGCGCACACCACGGTGCTGGAAGGCATCCAGCATGGGCGACTCGCCGACGCCGAGCGCTTCGACCTTGCTTACGCGTTTGCCGCCCGGCACCTCGAAACCGAGTTCCACACCGCGGCGGTGCTCGACCACGACAAGCTGCGGCTGCATGCAGCCCGTGGCCTGATCGGCACCGGCATCAGCGGGCCCGAAGACATCGACCGCGTGGTGGAACTGCTGGAGACCAGGGGCATCGAGCTGCGGGGCGAGCACGTCGACCTTCTGGTCGGCATGGCCGACGACACGGTGCGCGTCACCAACACCGCCCAGGTCAGGATCGAGAAAGGCCTGGCGGCACAGGCAAGGCAGGCGGCCCTCGACACGTCGGGGGCGCTGTCGATCCAGGCAATCCGGGCTGCTGTCGCCTCGTCGGGCTTGGATTTCACGACCGAGCCGGAGCATGGGCAGGCGCAGCTCGCCGCGATCCATGCCCTTGGCCAGGGGGGCGGGCTGACCGTTCTGACCGGCGTGGCCGGGTCGGGCAAGACGACGCTGCTGCAGCCGCTTGTGGCCGCTTGGCGGGCAGACACCCGCTTCGACCCGGGCGGCCGGGAGGTGGTGGGCCTCGCCACCGCCTGGAAGCAGGCCGACGAGTTGCAGGGTGCCGGGATCGAGCGGGGCTTCGCGGTCACTGCCCTGCTGGGTGCCATCGCCGGCGGCGAGTTCCGCCCCACCCGCAATACGGTGCTGGTGATCGACGAGGTGAGCCAAGTCGGGCCGCGCTCCATGCTGCAGCTGCTGGAGCTGCAGGCCCGCACCGGCATGACCGTCAAGGCCTTGGGCGACCGGGAGCAGGCGCAGGCGATCGAGGCCGGCGACACCATCGAGATCATGCGGCGGTCGCTGCCCAAGGAGGCGCGGCCCGAGCTGCTCACCACCGTCCGCCAGGTCGGGCGCACCCGCGAGGAGGGCCTGCGCCTGCGCGAGATCGCCGGGCTGTTCCGCGGCACGGAGCTGGAGGGGTACGCGACCAAGAAGGAAATGCAGGAGCACCGTTTGGCCGAAGTGACCAGGGCGCTCGACATGAAAAGGCAGGACGGCACGGCCATGCTGGTCGGCGGCGACCAGGACCAGGTGGTCGGCCGCATCGCCGACCTCTACATGCAGCGTCGCGACCACCTGCGCGCGGCCGGGTCGAAGCGTGGCGTGACCGTCTCGGTGCCGACCAACGAGGATGCAGCCGACGTGAGCCGGGCCATCCGCGAGCGGCGGAAGGCACGCGGCGAGATCGGCCCGGACGAGCAGCTGCACAAGGCCATCGACCAGCGCGGCCAGACTTACGACCTGCCGATCGCGGCCGGCGACCAACTGCGGCTGTACCGGCGCACCTGGGCCAGGATCAACGGCCGGGGCGGCTCGATCGGCAACAACGGCAACGTGGTCGAGGTGCTGGGCTACACGGAGAACGGGCTGCGGCTGCGCGACAAGAAGGGCCGGGTGGGCGAGGTGGAATGGCGCCGGATGTCCGACCCGAAAACCGGGCGGCTGCTGCTGGGTTTCGGGCACGCGCTGACCATCGACGCGGCCCAGGGCATCACGTCGGACGAGCACATCGCGGCGTTCCCGCGCGGCACCGCGGGCGTGACCGGTTTCAAGGCCTACGTTGCGGAAAGCCGCGCCAGGGGCGCGACGTGGACGATGATCGCCGAGGGAGCGTTGTTCGAGGCAGAGAAGCGCAGCCGGGCGCTGGGCGACGCGTCCCCGGTGACGGTCGCCGATCTATGGAAACGCGCGGCGGCCGACATGGCGAACAAGCCCTACAAGGCGCTCGGCATGGACCTGGCCGGGGCGGCGCGGGCCGCTCGGGACAAGGCGGTGGACGCCTTCATCCGGCAAAGCCACCGCTTCCTGGCCATGGAAGCAGGGGGCCGAAACCCTGGCCTGGAAATCCGTAGGCAGGTCCAGGCGCGAGCCGCGGACCGCGAGCTGGCAGGACACGGGACGGCATTGGGCGGAGCGATGCAGCAAGCCGGCACAGCCCTGCAGGGAGTGGGCCAGGAGGTCGCGATGCAGGAACGCGGTCAAAGGGTCCGAGCTTTTATGCAGCAGCAGGACGAGGCCAAGCCGGGCGCCGGGGAACAACGACCCGGCGAGATGCGCCGACTGGCCCAGGCGGAGGCAGCCCGTAGAACATTGTCCCCACATGTGGCGGGGCTGGACGCGGCGCTGCAGCGGAACGCGCAAAGCCTAGGCGGCCTGGGACAGGACATCGGGAATCATCTCCGCGGTATGCGGGTCGATGCCGAGGCATCGCGGCGACAGACGGAAGAGGTGGTTCACAAGCCGTCCTCCTCGCCATCGCCAGGAATGTGAAAATTGCGGATGTATGGAAGCCCGACAAGCGTAAGCGTGGAACCGTCACATTTTGAGTGCCCTGTTCGACCTAAAGCAGTCCTTCGTAGTTGAGGTCCGACCTGTCGAGATTGGCCGAAAGCAGACGATCCGCTCTTCGACGCAAGGCGTGAGAAGCGGACGTTCGTTCAACTTCCTATCCGCCGGACACCTACAAACACAACACGCCTTTCAAGGTAGCAGTGACGTGGCCAATGACGGTGCTGCGAGCCAGCCTTCAGGGATCGTTACTATTTGGGACAGGTTTGCTCAGGCACCCGCCTCGCGTTTAGCGCGCCGGACAGCTCGGTCAATGAGTTGCCGGTCATGCACAATACCAAGGATCTCGACGACTGTGTCTGGATCGACCCGGTAGAGCAGCAGATGGCGCGGATCTCGGACGCGATGCTCTCGGACGACCAAGTGCCGCGCGGACCGGAGATGCAGCGCTCGGACGTCTTGGGCGCCGGGAACGGGCCGGGAGGCGGGCATAACAGGGGCGTCCCCGATGGCTTCGATCGCGGCGAAGATCAGCCTGTTGTAGCGAGCTGCCGTTTCAATGCCCCAGCGCCGCGCGCTTTCTAGTACGACCTCGTCGATCCGGCTTTCTGCGCGTCCGGCGAAGCGCCAGGCCATCAGTCCTTGTCGGCGGCGAGCCGGTTACGCACCCGGGTGATAACGTCGGCCTCCTTGGCCGCCAGATCCTCTCGCGTAACTATCGTGGTGTAGCGTCCCGCTTCTATGTCGGCGATCCCCGCCCGGGCTTCGGCGATCAAGTCGTCCTCGAGCTCAAGGTCTTCAGCGTATCGCCATGCCGCCTCGGCCATGAATGCGTCGAGATCAGCCGCGCGGCCTTCAGCGACCTGCCGCTTGACGACCTCTTGTAGCTCTTCAGGCAGGCGGACCTGTACGACAACCATGGTGAACCTCCATATATAGCATAGCCCAACTGGGCGACGGACAAAACCGCTCAAAAGAGCCCGGAAAAACGCCCGCGGGCATATGGACCAGCGGGCGGCAGATACCCCGACCGCCCTCCTGGTCAAGAGGTGGCTTGTGCCGGTATGTGCGCTGTTGAACACTGTCGCGATTGGACAGGAGAGCCGTGCCTATGGCCGAGTATGTCTGTGTCGACCTACCTCGCCGCGAAGCGGCCTGCGCCGCATGAGGCCACCTGCCGCCGGGCGACCGCCCGAACTCCTGACCCTGCCGCCGTCCCACTACTGCGAACGTGCCCGCTGGGGGCTGGCACACGCCGGGCTACCCTACCAGGAGGTGCCGCTGGCCGCCGGGCTGCATGCATTTACAGTGCGCAAGTTGGCACCGCTGACCACGCTGCCGCTGCTGCGCACGGCGACCGAAATTGTGCAGGGCAGCGACCACATCCTGGACTGGTGTGGTTTGGCCGCCGCCGACCGTGACGCGGAGGAGCGGCTGCAAAGCCGCATCGGTCCATTGGTGCGCAGCTTCTCGTATGCGGCGACAATGGACGGGCCGCATCATGCTGACATTCGGCACATCCTGTTAGCCGGCGTGCCGAGCTGGCAAACGGCTGTGACCAGGGCCGTATGGCCCGGACTGCGTCGGCTGCTGGTCGCCTCGCTTAAGGTGCAAGCGCGTCGACTGCCTGAACTGACCGAGCAGCTGGAAGCCGAACTCGATTGGTTCGGGCAGCACCTGGCAGGTCGCGAAACGCTCGGGCCTGCCGGCTTCGGCCGAGACGACATCACCGCGGCCAGCCTCCTTGCGCCACTGACGCATCCGACTGTCGTGCCGCTCTATCGCGACGTGCGCTACCCGGCCGCCGTCATGGACACGCTGACACGCTGGAACGACAGGCCGGCGCTACGGTGGGTCACAGCGACGTATCGGTTTAGGCGGTAATGCGGGCAAGTTGCGGGCGCAAAGCTTGGGCCGTGGAAAGTCCGCGTTCCGCCAACTGCATTCGCTGGGCGACCTGTTTCTGGCACGTCGCCAACTCGGCCTGGGTCGATCCACTGTCTATCGAGAAGTCAATCGCGCTGACACCCAACGCGGCCCGTAGCGGACGTCAGGCTGTTGAAGGGTCGGCCTTCAGAAAACAGGGCAGCTCACTCCCTTGCGCCTCGTAAGCGCCACGCACGCTTGAGGTGCCGACCATGGCCTGGAACAACGCGGCAAGGCGTGGAGTTTCTGCCGGAAAGTCGAACCGCTTCCTCCACCACCCTGCGACCATTACCAGGTAGAAGTCCGCGGGACCCGGCCCGGACCCGGCCAGGAACGGCCCGGTCATCAGCCGGTCCATGGTCCGGAACGCCTCGGCAAGGCGCCGGGCCATCCACGCCTGCGTCGCGTCCCTCGCGTGCGGATCGTCACGCAAGGCCAAGCTCGCGCGCCGCCAGGTCATGAAGTCCGCGTGCAGCGCGGCGACATGGAACAGCCACCGTAGCGCTTGCGCCCTGGCCGCGGCGCCACCGGGCAGCAGCCCCGCCGCCGGGAAGCGCTCCGCCACGTGCAGCAGAATGGCGCCCGTTTCCGCGATGACGGTGCCGCCGTCCTCCAGCACGGGCACTGTCCCGAACGGGTTGAGCCGCAGGAACGTCGGCGTGCGGGCCTCGCCTGCGAAGAGGTCGAGCGCCCCCACTTCGAAGTCCGCACCGGCGGCTAACAATGCCATGTGCGGGGCCAGGCCAGACGTGCCGGGGTGGATGTGCAGACGCAGTCGGGACGGTCCTGGCGCGGTCACGTTTGGTCTCCTGCTGCAGGTGGTTGGCAAAGCTGGCGCGAAGGGGCCTGCGCGCCACGTGCTTGCAGCCTGCCGTAGCCCGCCGGGAACGCCCAGCCCTGAACGCCTCTCGGCTTGTCACAGCGGCGAGATCGGCTTCGGCAAAGGGCTGCACTGGATCAGCATAGGGCTGACCGAAGTTCCAACCCCAGTTGGGACACAGCGCCCGCCAGTTCCGTGCCCTCAAAGAGCCGGCTGAGCAGCTCGAAGGTCGTCTGAATCGGGTCCGACGACGGCTCCTCGAAGATGGCCAGCACCTTCTTCAACGTCCGGTGCGCGCCCTGCGCCTCGTGCAGGAGTCGCGGCGTCCGGGCGAGCAGTTCGTCGCGCGCGGCATGGCGGCCGACCTGAACATCCACTGAAGAGCTCTCCCGGCTGTGGCGGCTGGATCGACACGGCCCGAGCCCGGTAGCGTTCACCTTCAAGATGCACTTTCTCGCTCCGGGGATGCTGGAGCCTCCGGTCGATATGTAGCCTGACCCCTGGTGCGCAGGTCGGGCCTGATGTCCATTGGCCGAATGCGGACAGGCAGGTTCCGGTCAGAAAACACCCAAAACGGACAGCGTTGGAAAGACGGCGCGCATGTGTTTTGTAGTGCGCTCCGACCGCCGCCAACCTGCAACAGC
>JAABUR0100006297.1_pt1 | contig 14591 bp, 13 predicted proteins | sample 5560091 | NCBI WGS metagenome assembly JAABUR01 (sample SAMN10711879, study PRJNA513375) | rock metagenome | isolation source: Antarctica rocks | place: Antarctica: Victoria Land, University Valley sud
GCGCGCCCGGCCGCGCGTGCTCCCGGGGGTGGGGAGTTGGGCAGGGGGAGGGGGGGTGGTTTCAGGGCGTGAGCGGCGAGGTTAATATGTAACCCTGAGTCTGACCCTGACTATGCGCCGCTGGCCGCTATTACACATGCGTGATCTGTGGGTCAATTCGCCGCCTCACACCTGCCTGGCGGCCACGGTGGGGGCTTGCCGCCCGGGCAGCCCTTTCTATCTGACAGAGGCCGTGCCAACAACATGTTGATTCCAGCGGTTGTCGCCGGGGCAGCTGTACGAGGCGGGCGAGCGCGTGCGCATGAACGACGTCGTGGACGTCGTCGGCGTGCTGTCGCGGCTGCCGGAGCTGGCCGCGCCGGCCCTGGCGGCCGCAGCCGGCGCGCGCGGGGCGGAGCCGCCGGACGCGGAGCTCGTGGCCAGGCACCCAACCAGCCAGGCGCGCGGCCGCGGCTGCGCGCGCTGCCTGCTGGGGGGCGCTCCGCGCTGCGCTGCAGCGCCCGGCTGCTGGGCGCCCACGACTGATTGCAAGCCTGGCGTCTTCTGCGGTGCTCCACTGGGGGGGTGAGGGGGGATTGTGGGCACGGAACGCTACATCAGCGTGGCGCAATACGCGCTGCACGCAAGTGAGCGCTCCACCTCCGCCTTCTCATGTGTGTGCATTGGGCGGTCGTGCGTAAGCTGGAGAGGGGGCTGCTTCTTGCCAGCTGGTGTGTGGTTGCAGTGTCTCTGGATACAGTGATGCAACCCTGCGCGCACCCTGGACGCCAGGTGCCGCGACTGCACGCCATCGCGGTCGTGCGTGATGCGGACGCGGCCGCCGCGGCGGCCCCGCCCGCGGCCGCGCTGCGGGCACGCGCGGGGGAGCTGCGCAGCCGCGCGCTCGCCGTGCTGGCCGCCGCGCTGGGCGGCGACACGCTGGCCGCACAGTACCTGCTGCTGCAGCTCGTGTCGCGGTGCGGGCCGGCCCCCGCCAGCGGCTGACACTATGCGGCACTGCGTTCACCTTCATTGACGCACGGCCTTTGAAACCTGCCGCTTGACGCAATAGTCCCCTTGCCTGTCCCCTGCATCTTCAGCCTGCATGCACGGCCCTCGGCAGCAGTGTCGTGTCGCTGCCACGACTGCGCCGGCGCCGGTGCTGCCGCGCAGGGTGTACACGCGGAGGGACACGCTGGTCGTGGGCGCGCTATCCGTCAACCTCAACGGCTGCCCGCGCGGCGCCGCGGCGGCGCCGGCCGGCGGCGCGCCCGAGGTGGGGCAGGCGCTGTCGCCCATGGCCGCATCGCTGCATGCGGCCGTCAGCGCGCTCGTGCCGCGCTGCGCCGCCCTGCCCGTCAATGTGGAGCAGGCGCGCCCTCGCTGATGCAAAACCCTGTGTGAGGGCAGGGTGACGCACGCCCGTCAACAGCTGCTGCGCTGCGTATCGTCCATGCAGACGTCGGGAGCCTGCAAACGCGCTGCCAAGCGGGCGCATGTGTGCACAGCCTAGCACAGGCACTATCGCATGCAGTGACTTGGGCGGCAGACACATTTCTCTTCTGCACGACGGGGCTGCCCTGCGAGTGCGGAGGCACGCCGCTGCCCCAACGGGCGCCAGACCGAGGCAGTCTGCTGGGCCGCAGCTCAACCGGGCGGCCTGGCGGCCGGCGCGCGACTACGCGGCCGATAGGCTGCTGCGCGGCGCGCTGCAGCTGCCCGCGCACACCGCGCTGCTGCTGGACGAGACGCGCATGTCCGCGGGCGCGCTCTCCGCGGCCGGCGTCGGCAACCTGGCGGTGGGCCCTATCCCTAATACTGACCCTAGCTTCCGGCGGCGAGATGGGTGCGCGGACGCGGGCGGCCGCGCGAGAGTGTGGAGCGCCCACTGGCGCCTGGGTGCGCGGCAGGACGCGCTGAAACCCTCGGCTGCGCGCAGGCGCTGCGGGGTCTGCTGGAGAGCCAGAGCGTGGATTACGAGTTTGGCTTCTACCGGCTGCCCATGCCGGCCGACGCGCCCGCCACCATCCTGTCGTCTGGCGCGTCGCTGCTCAGCCAGGCGGTCAACATTGTGCTGCCGCTGCAGCCACTGCACACGCCTGGTGCGCACTCCGCGGACCAGCCTTCGCATTGGTGCCCGGCGGCCCACCTAAGCATGGCCGCAAGACACGTCTACAGCGCACTGGCACACCAAATGCCCTGCCTGGGCGCCATTGGCGCGGCGGCAGAGGCGGGGATAGCCAGACATGGCTGGCGCCTTACACGGCGCCTGCGGCCGGTGCCGCCAGTGCCTGTGACCGCATGCGTGCGCGGCTGGCATCATGGCCGCCAGAGGCGCGCGGCGCCGACGCCAACGTGGCGCCGAGCGCCGCCCCGCGCGCGCAGAGGCGGGCGCGGCGGCGGCGGTGGCGGCGGTGGAGGACGCGCGGGCCGCGGGCGCGCTGGGCGACCTGCGCGCCTGGCTGGCGGCCGCGCGGCGGCTGGAGCCGGCGCTGGAGACGCCCATGGCGGCGCGTATTGAGGCCGACCTGGTCGCCGCGCGGCGCGCCGACCCATCGCTGCGCCCCGAGCAGCTGCACACGCTGCTCCTGGTGCGGCGCGCCGGCCGCCCGCACCCCGCGCCGCAGTGCCTCTGTCCGGTGATGCCTGGTAGGACGGCGCCGTGACGTGGGGCAGGTTTGGGAGGTGGCCGAGGCGTAGACATCCACATGCTCATCAGCGACGACAGTCGATCAAAGTGCATAAAAGCCAGCACAGCGCTGACGGCCGCCGCTCGTTGGCGAGTCCAACTTGCGGTGCGTGGCGCCCTGCGCATGCACTCAACTCCGCGTCACGGCAGAGCGCCGCCCGCATCCGCCGCCCGCCGGCCGGGCCCAGCTGTCACGGCGCGCGCAGCTCGCGCGGCTGCTGGCGGCCTCCTGGGGCGCGGCGCGCGTGACGGAGCAGCACTGGGCGGAGGCGCGCGCGCTGGAGCAGGCGCGCCTGGCGCGCACCCGCATCTGCGTCACCTCCATCAAGACCGGCTAGGGTTTCTCATGACAGGCGCGAGGAAGCGGCGCCCGGCGTGGGGCGCCGCTCCGTCCTGCGTGATGCTGCATGCATCAGGCGCATGTGTGACGGACACGGGGCGAGGCGCTCGCGACGGGCTGTGCTTGGCAGTGGCTGTGGCTGCCGCCGTTGCAGCGTGAAGCATGCCAACAGCGAGGCTGATACATGCGATCAGCCGACACATGCGACCGGCCGAGCCAGTGTACACCACGCCGTGCATCCCTGACAGAAATCTCGCCTGAAACAAACCTCGCCAATGAAGTGCAAGTCAGTACCTACAGCTGCCGGGTCCCGGCAGCGGCTGCGCAGACACGCCTTACCCCAAATGCACAGAGACAGCAGTGCAGGCGACACTCGCGGGCGGCAGACTGTACTGTTGCCCTCACACTCTCACACGCTTGACCAAGCAGCAACCAGACGCGGCCCTGCATGACCGAACATATACACGAGGCTTGTGCAACTGGGCGGGGGCTGGCATGCAAGGGCGCTCAGCGTCACGCACCCAGGCACTGGCAGGGCATGGGGCGGGCGAGCCCACGCAACTGCGCGCTCTCGAGAGGCGCGGAAGCGCGCCCCGTACGCAGCACAGGCAGGGCCCCGCCGCCCCGCTCTGAGACGGGAGCGCAGCAGCGGCGCGGCAGCCTACGCGCCGGCGGGCTCGGGCCCGGCCCGGCTGGCCGGCAGCTTGGGGTAGGAAAGAGTACCCTACCCTGGCCCGCCTCGGCTGGCCAGCAGCTTTTTAACCAGGATGTGCGCCTGGCCGGGCGACAGGCGCTCGCTGCTGGCGAGCGCGTTGGCGACCAGCACGGCGCTGGCGGCCTGCCCGGCGCCCACCCATATGCGCCCGTTCTGGCCCACCGCCAGCTCGAACGTCAGCGCACCGCCCAGCGCCGCCAGCACCTGGCGCGCGCGCCGGCGCGTTCGACTGCAAGCGGGGGGATGCAGAGCGGCCGCCCGGGCGACAGAGCCGGCGCAGAGCCAGCGCAGAGCCAGCTCGGCAAGGTACGGACCTCAGACATGCGGCAGCACCATACAGGCATCCGCGCCACGGCGCTCGCTGCACAGCATGAGCTCAAAATGCGCACAGCATGCGTAGCAGGGAGCCGGGCGCCGCGGCGTACGCCCAGGGCGGATCCCGCACCGGCGGCGGTGGGCTGGCGAGCAGCTGCCGCACCAGCGCGCTGCTGCAGGTCACCACCACGCCCTCCTGCAGCGGCCCGAACCCTGCTGCCTGCATGCGTGTGGCGGGGCATTCAGCACTGCACTCGCCGGCTAGACACTGATTTTGCGGCGGGAGAGTGGGGCGCCGTGCAGCCCTGCTCTTCTTGGAGCACTGCGCAAGACGCATGTGGCCGTCGCTGACAGACTGCGCGCGGGAGTGCGCGCCTTGCCGGAGGCGTCGGTGCAGGCGAGCTCGGGGCCGGCTTCGCGGCTGGCGGCGGCCACGCGCGCGTACACCAGGTCGCCCGGCGCGAGGGTGGGGCGGTTGCGGCGCGTGGCGCCCTCAAACCCCAGCGCCGGCAGCGTGCCGGGGAACGGTGCGCCCAGCTCCACGGTGTAGCTGTCCGCATGGCGCTCGGCCACCGTGCCCACCACCGCGTCGCCGGCCGCCGGGATGTACCTGCCGCCGCCGCGCGCCCGCCTCGCGGCCTGGGACAGCGTAGGGCGCACGCGAGCGAGCGTCCAAGCGCCAGAGCGCGCAGCATGCCCGGTCAAGTCGGTCCCGGCTCGACCACACAACTGCCGAGGTGGCTCTCGCATAAGACGCACACCGCCACGGTGTGTCCTGGCGCACGCCCACAGCTCACACCTGCAAAGACCTCCTCTTCAAGTGGCGCCTCTTGCAAAAGGACCCGACTCACGGTCCACTCCCAACCGCTCCTTGGTCCAGGTATAAGCCTCTTGCGAGCCTCTCACGAGCAATACTACTCGTTGGTCCAGGTATAAGCCTCTCACGAAGCAATACTACCCGTTGGTCCAGCTATGAGCCTCTCACGTGTCAACTATTTCCCCCGCCGGCGGCATACAGCCCCTCACAACCAAGCGCCGCGTCACGGCGCGAGGCGCGTCTGCTAGCCATGCAGCCACAGCCTCCCGCCAGACGGCGTGGCAGAGAAGGCCAGGCGGGCCCTCCGGTGCAGCACACACCGCTTTTGCCGGCCCTGCACCCAGAGCTTGCCGGCTTTGGTGCGGCGGAGGACGCCCGGGCGCGTAGTGCGCAGGTGGCTCCCCTCCGCATGCAGCCCTGCGCCGACGCGCAGCTGCCCGGCCTCCGGCAGCACCAGCACGCTGTCGCCGGGGCCAACCACCTGCACATGGCAACTCTCGCACCGTGCACGCCAAAAGTGCATCACACTCTATGACCGCAGTACAGGGAGATAGAGACAAAGACGCAGAAGTACGTCGCCGGTGGCAGGCGAGCGTCTACCTTGTTCTCTGCGGGGCTGGCAAGGCCTTGATGGGGCGCCCCCGACATGCAGTGATGTATGACGGCCACTGCCTGTTGTTGCTGCGCTTCACCAAGACGTTGCTGCGCCACAGACGGCTTGTCCACGAGGTCTTGCTCCAGCCTTCACTACACTCGACAGACTGGGACTGAGGAGCCGTACAAAAGCTGCTCTCTCAGGTCTGCTGCTCTGCTGCTGCTACCCTTTTCATACAGTTGCCAGTCAGTGCTACCGCAGGTGCTAAATAGCGCAACGTGCGCAAACAGCCTGAAACTGCGCACTCTGCTAGCTTGGCAGCACCGCTCCTGCGCAGAGTGTGAGAGCGTCCGGCACAGCGCCACTTTGGACGCGCTCAGGCGGGCGTTGCACACAGCCTTCCTGCACCTGCCCCGCCCCTGCTCTGCCTGGCAGTCAGCATGTCGTACCACGACCGGAGGGGCTCTGGCCCTACAGCCATGGAGTATGCGCGGCCCGGGCCACCCCTGCCCATGCGCGGCGGCCCAGCATTGCCGCCGCCGCCGGCGCAGGCGCTGCCGGCTCCGCCAGCCCCGCGCCTGGTGGTCGACCGCGAGAAGGTGAGTTGTTTCATCTAGCTTGGCAAACGGCATGATTTCCATGGGCGCTCCTGGTCTCTGACCTCTGTGTGGCGCGTGCAGACCTGCCCGCTGCTGCTGCGCGTGTTCCCAAAGGTGCGGCGTCTGCTGCACGCTGCCCCCTTTGCACTTGGTCCCCAGTCTGCATCCTCTCCAGGAGCTCGTGCGCCGCCCTTGCTGCGACCGCTGGTTTTGACACGCGGCTGCCGCCGGCGCGCAGCATGGCGCGCACCACCACCTGGAGGAGTTCGTGGAGCGCGGGAAGGAGCCGCGGGAGGAGGTGCAGGTGTACACGTGGATGGACGCGACGCTGCGCGAGCTCACCGAGCTGATTCAGGAGGTGCAGCCGGCCGCGCGGCGCGCCCAGGCGCGGCTGGAGTTTGCGCTCGTCTACCCGGACCGGCGCGGGCGCAACGTGCTGCGCGAGGCGCGCGCCTCTGGCAGGCGCCGCTGAGCGACGGAGGGGCCAGCTGCAGACAGTCAGTCAGCCGCTCCCGCCTTGCGTTGCACGTCCTAGACAGAGACCGCGCAAAGCTGCACTGCTTCAAAATTATAAATTATTACAAAATTAGGCACCCTGTGTTGGCGAGCTCGTGAGCCTGTGCTGAAGGCTGCGTCGCGCGCGCGGCAGATTGGGCAGACGAGCGCGACTCGGCAAGGGCCGGACGACAACAAGACGCTCAAGGACCTGAACTTCCAGGTGATGCCCGTCGCCCTCGCATGCGACGACTTCTGGCAAGCTTCATGTGCGCTGCATGTCGTTCGGGTGTGGTTGCTGCGCGTAATGAGTGTTGCACCCTGGCCCGCAGCTGACTGGAAACACGCTGACTGTGGCGCACCGCTGCGCGCGCAGACTGGCGACTTCATGGATGTGGCCATTCTGTGACATGTGTGTTGGAAAGTGTGTGCATGCTGAGCAATCCTCAGGTTACAACTGTTGGCCAATGCCGCATCCGTTCTGTGTTACATGCATTTCTTCTTGCGGAGTGCATGCCGGCCAAGCCTCCAGTGTTACAAGACTGGAGGCTAGTGCTGCGGCAGCAGAAGGGTGTGACACGAGGCACCAACTTGCCAAAGACCAGGGCAGTCACTTGCGCAGAGGCTGCTTGCTGCCCGGCTGCGTGACGAGCTCGCCTGTGCTCCGGTCGACATCCGCGCCCTTGGCCTCGCACCAGTCCGCAGCCTGCGGGTGCACGCCCCTGTCATTGGCTCGCCCCTTCTTCGGCATCACTGTCAGGATATGCCTCCGGCATACACCCCGCAGCACTCGCACTGACATTGTTGATGAGCACAGGGCAGCCCAAGCATTTGTTGGCACAAAGCGAGACCGCGCAAGCAGTGTGCACCAGGCTACTGCAGCGCAAAGAGATCCCGGCCGGACCCCGCCCCAGCACGTGCACCGCATTTTGAACCAAAGGCGTGCCCCGAGGCGGCCCGCGCCTCTGCGCCGCCCTCAAACCCCAGCTGCAGGGCCACGACGCCGAGCGGCACGCCCCGCGCATATGCGCCGCGCGCGGCCGCCAGCCAGCGCACGCGCGTGCGCTCCAGCAGGTGGTCCTGCCGCGGCGCGCGCCGGCGTCAGCCCAGCCCCGCAGGCGCGCGAGCCTGGGCGCCGCCCGTTGGGTCCCAAGCAGCCTGCGAACGCGCTAGGCGGCCACCCCCACCCCACAGCGCGCGAGTGGGGCGTGCTGCCGTGTGCAGCGACGCGCGCCGGGCACGCTCGCATGCGTGCTTGCATGACAGGCGAGGCGCCGCACAGCACACGGCCTGTCAGCCTCCGCCAGGCCCCTGCCAGACGGCCTCGGCACCGGCCTAGGACGGTCACGCCCAACGCATGGCCCCCGCCCCGCGGGGGCGCGCGCAGCTCCAAGGCCTCGAGAGCGCACCATGAGGTAGGGCGCCATGCGCGGCGCGCCGACGTAGAGCCGCAGCAGCGCGGCCGCGTCGCACGCGCGCGCCGCGTTGCACGCCTGGCGCCGGCGCGATGGCCCAACGGTCACTGCTGCTCGGGCTCGCGTGCAGGCGTTACAACCGTGCGCGCTCCAGGCGTGTCACAGCAGGCGCGCCGGCTGCGCGCATACCCGCTGCACTGCACGCCGTTGCAGCAGAGAGGAGCAGCGTCAGGCACACCAGACACAGTCCGACCTCTGCAGGCCCAGGGCAAAGCGCGCCAGCCCCGACACGAGAGCACGCACGGGCAGCGCACTCTGAGCGCGTGCTGCACGGCAGGCTCGCGCAGCGCGGCCGGCGGCAGGCCGCGCAGCTCGGCCGCCAGCTGCCGCGGCAGCAGCGCCGCGTACAGCAGCCCGTACGCGGCAAACTCGGCTTTGCACTCGCTGTCCTGCGCGGCTGCCGGGAGCGCGGATGACGTTTGGGTGACTTGTCGCCTGAATATTACATGTCACCTGAATGCTGTCACCTAAATACTGTACTCCCGGACATTCGCCAGCACAGGAAAGAAGCACAAAAGCCCTCGGCTGTGACACATGAGCGCTCTTCTTGCAGTGTGCCAGCCGCACGGCCATCAGACATAATCGATATTGCGACAAAAGGCGCGCGCCTGGGAGGCGTACAGCTCCTTCAGCATGGCCTGGCAGCCGTTGAACTCCGCCAGGTCGCCCGCCTCCAGCGCTGCCGCGCCAGGCGCGTGTGCGTGGGGGTTTGCATACAGCCCGGGATGCAGGTTGGTCTGCGGGAGCTGCGCGTTGACCAGCTGTGCATACGCATGGTTACGTGCGTGCTGCTATGCTTCTGAACTGTGAGCAGGCTCTCAATCACACTAACTCCTCAGCCAGGCAAATTGGGACCTGAAATGTCACAAATAGGTGACCGCTGTATTGACTGCATATACCTCTACATATTTTGCCATGTGGCTTGCCATCAGAGGTCAGAAACGACAGGTCGAACTCATTAGCCGCCCATGCGGGAGGCTTCAGTAGGTGTCCTAAGATTGTCTGTCTCTCATCAGCTGGCAGCCGCTGCTCGCATGGACCCATCCCCTGGTAAGGGCGCTCATGCGTTTGGTTTAACTCGGGGGTTGGGGTTGAGGCACACCCCTACCCTATCCCTGCGCCCTGGGCCTTGCATGCGCCTTAGGCCCAGGGCGCACCTTGGGCCCAGGGCGCACGCGAGGCCCAAGGCACTCGTAATACAAGCAAGCACCTGGGGCGCTGCCTGCGTCCGCCCTGCGCGGGCGGCGCGCACCGATGCGTGCATGCGTCTCGTACACGGCGGCCGCGAGCGGGCCGCGCGCGTGCTGCACCGTGAGGTCCTGCCGTATAGACTTGAGCTGCTCGCATGCGGCCGCATAGTCCGCCTCCGCCAGCCACCGCCGCTTCACCAGCGCCAGGGCCTGTGCGCGGCGCAGTCCGCCTTAGCGTAGCCTTACCCTAACCCTATCTTGCCGTACTGATTTTGCGCAGCCCGCCAGTGGCACCCGGCTCCCAGGGTGGCGTACAAGCTTGCACCGCCTGCGGCCTGCAAGCACCAACTCAAGTGCTGCCGCACAGCACACATCCAGATCGTGCATACTCTTCCGTGCACTCTCTCTCGTACAGCGCTCGCAGCACTGGCCGTTCCGGCCGCCCCGACAGCTGCTGACTCACTGCTAAGAAGTGTGCAGTCTGCCCACAGCGCGCCCGCACTGCGTTCGCTGGCGCGGCGCCGCCGTCAGCCAGGCGGCGCCCGCACTTACAGGCGTGCAGATGTACAAAGCGCAACACAGCTTCAAAGCCCGGCCCACCTGCTCGAGCACCGCGGGCGGCCGCACAGCGCCCAGCGTTGGCAGCGCGGTGAGACGCAGGTATTCCTTTTCCAGCGCGGTGCTGCTGCCAAACACCTCCGCGCGGCCGTCCGCGCGCGCGTCGCGCAGCGTGCGCCCGGCCTGGCCGCCCACGCGCCCGCCCGTCAGCCGTGTCATGCCAGCAGCAAGACGCGTGCGGGGAAGGCCCGGCACGCCGCTCGCGGTGTGCAGGCGAGCGGGGACGGGCGCCGCGCCGCACCTGGCTCGGCCCGCCGGGCGCTGCCGGGGCGCCCGCATCGAAGCGCGCCTGCCGCTCGGCGCGCCTGGCGTGCTCCTGCGGGGTGCCAGCGCTGACTGCGTCTTTGCCTGCCGGACGCGCGGCCAGGCTGTGTTAAACACCACCATTACGCAGTTGCGGGCCCCGAGCAGACCTGGGTAAGCACTCCGCGCCTGCGATGCCTGCCGCGCCGCTGCGGGCGGGCCGCTGCGGCAAGGCGGAGGCGGCTGCCGGACCGGGTGGCGGCAAGGCAGCGGTGGCGCCCTGTGCGCCCAGCGTATGCAGAACGTTCGTAGCGTGTCTACTGCCCACGCGCTGAGAGCCAAGTGAGCGGCAGCTTGCGAGCGGCCCACCTCAACAACCGCCAAGGCCTTCTCGAGCTTGCGGATGAGCCGCTGCCGCTCTGCGCTGGCAAGGCCAGGTTCCTGCATGCGCACGCGAACCTTTGAGCGGGAGCCATGCGCGCTGTAGAGGATGTTGAAGGAGACCACGCTGGACGGGTGCATACCTGCAACTGGCGGGACAGCAGCAGGACCTTGCGGCGGAGCTTGCCCTCAAAGCTGCTGTCCTGCAGCCACGCAGCTGTTTAGCAGCAAAGCCTGCCGTGGGAGTGCAGAAAAGCACAAAGCTAGCGAGTTTCCCCACAGCAATATTCCAAAGCGCACCTTCTCAGCTTGCTTGGCGGCCTTCTCCTTCTTGCCTTTCATCAACGGCGCGCACGAGTGCCCAACCAAACATCAAGCCAGAAGCGAGCTCGAGGGTATGCTGGCGGCACGAGAACCTGAGTGCTTGCGTTACCCAACAGTGCTCGCTTAAGTTCTTGGAAGTGGTAAGCTTGCGCAGGCACGCAAGCTCCTGCTATAGCATAGAGCCTTGCGAAAGGGAGCACGCGCTGGCTTCACAGCAACGAGCGCCTGGTGTTTTGCAGCGTGTGGGACTTCTTAATAGCCCCGCACTGCAGTGTAGTGTGACACACTGTGGACCCACCACGCCTGCCTGCAGTGGCAGCACTGGCCACCAACTCTGCTGTGCCAAATAACCCACAGGCAAGGAAGCACCTCGCAGGGAGGCTGCTGTCTGCCATACCAAATGTGCTTGACCTACGTGCCAGAACACGCCGCTGGCCTCTTCAACAGCACGCTCACCCGCTGGTGCCAGAGCTGCAAAGCTACCGACCTGCCCCTATGCGCGCCCTTGAGCAGAGCACGCCGCTCGCCTCTGGGACAGCTATACTTTCCCGCTGGTGCCAGAGCAGCAAAGCTATCGACCTGCCCCTGTTCGCGAACGTAAGCCAGGACACGCAGGTTGCACCTGGAGCAGCACGCTCAGCAGCTGATGCCAGAGCTTGCAAAGCTACCGACCTGCCCCTGCTTGCGCTCTTGAGCTTGCTGGGCCCTGCCAGCATGCCCCACTGACTGACGTCCACTAGACGGTAGGTCACAGTGCTCTGGCAGCACGCAGGCGGACTATCTTGGACCCAGGGACTAGTTGGCCACTTGCCAAATAGCCACTGGCCCAGATCTGGTAAAAACCCTGGCCACGCGTTAGATGCAATTTCAGCTTGCACTCCGAGCATCTGGCATGTCGTCCCCGCACAAATAGCATGTGACTGCCGGGAGAAGGAACGAGACCGAGTATCGTCCTACGGATCGCATGCACAGATTGCATCTGTGCCAGGAATCTGCCGCAGTGTTCAATGCCAGGTCGAGAACCTAACAAGGGTCCCATGGCAGGGCAAGGCTGCTGCGCAGAACGTTGACTTCGCCTGAAAGCGATGCTTACCAACGGTGGCTTAGGTGGGTAACGATAGCGTGTGGAGTGGCGGCCAAGTTGGCACGGTTTTCCTGGGCAGTACCACACCTGGGGCTTTTGAGCCACTCGCCTCCTTCAAACAGGTGGTGGAGGAGCTCGGGGAGCCCAACAGTCTGACTGGGTGCGTCATCTGCGCATCTGCTCGGCGATGCAGCCTGTCCGATGAGGTGATCGGGAAAGCTGGCACCGCGGCAACTTGCTGGCACGTTACCAAACGGCCTCGCTCGTCCTACAGGCGCCACGCCGGCGCTCCGTGTTGCTGCACTGTGCTTGGCTGCGGCTGTGCAACGCCCCTGGTGCCGGGTTTCCGTGCCTCAGGCATTCGCCAGCGACACCTCGCCTCTGCCACTTGCCATGCCTGCATGGGCCATGTGGCTCTGCGAAGGCGCGCCTCTGGCACTGGCAACATCTGGCTGGCCGCGGCTCTGAGGGCCGCCGCCAGGAGGTGTGCATGCTCCGGCGCGCAGCGCGCCAACAGCCGCGCGGTGTGCGCGCGCAGGCGTGCCGCTCCACCAGCCACGCTGGCGCACGTGGCCAACGCGCAGCGCGCGCCGCCGAGCGCGGGCATGGCGCTGAACCCGAACATGTCGCTGTCGCTGGACGAGCGCGCCGTGGCCGCGCTGCTGCACGAGGACGAGTCCACGTTCAACATGCTCGGCTCGCTGCTGCCCAACGCGGCGCTGGCGGCCGCGGGCGCGCGGCCCGGCGAGCCCGGCGCGCCGCTGCTGCAGGCGGCCAACGCGGCCGCGATGCACCACCTGCTCGCGCTGCACTCGCAGCAGGCCGGCGGCGCCGGCCTGGACGTGCGCCGCGAGTGGGCCAACGCGATGCTGGTGGCATTGCGGGATCAGAAGTTGCAGCAGCAGGTCCCGGGCGCGCCGACCGCCAGCGCGCTCCAGCGCGGCAGCGCCGGCGCGCCCAGCGCGTTTACCGTGCTCGCGCCGGGCTCGCACTCTGCCGGCGCGGCGGGCTCAAATGGCGGCGCGCCTGGCTCCATTCTGCAGTCGCCCTTTGCCAGCCACCCGCGCGGCGCCGGCGCCAGCGGGAACGCCGCCTCCGGCGGCGCCAGCGGCGCTGCGCTCAGCACCAGCTCTGGCAGCGCCGGCCGCATGCCGCCGCCGCCGCCCATGCCGCCGCCGATGCCGCCCACGCCGGCGCAGGTCCCCGCCGCGCTGCCCGGCGCTGGCCGCGCGGCTGCGCCGCCGCCGCCGCCGCCGCCGCCCGCGCGCGGCGCCAAGCGCAGCTCGCCCACGCCCGCCGGCCCGGCCGCTGCCGCGGGCGTGAAGCGCGGGCGCAAGCCGGGGCCGGCGCGGCCGCCGCCCGGCGCTGCGGGTGCGTGTACGGGCCCGGCGTCACCGCCGGCGGGCGGCAGCGCGGCGGGCGGCGGCATGCCTGGCGCAGGGGCGGCGGCGGCGGCAGCGGCAGGTTCAGGGGGCGCCGGCAGCGGCGGCGACGCGCGCGCGTGCCCGTCCGGCGAGAGCAACGACAGCCACCAGGAGACGGCCGAGGAGCCCGCGGCGGGCGGCTCGGCCGGCGGCGCGCCCGGCGGCGCGGGCAGCGCGGCGGGCGGCGGCGCGCCCGGGCCGCACCCGCCGCTGCCGCCGCTGCACGAGGACTGCAAGCTGAGCGAGGCGGAGGCGGAGGCGCTGCGCCTGAAGAAGGTGCAGGACAAGAACCGGCGCAACCAGCGCAAGTTCCGCGCGCGGCAGAAGGTGCGCGCCCTCGCGCGGACCGCCCGGCGCGGAGTCAGGCCTGCCCAGGCGCCGGCGAGCGGCGCGCCCACGCCAGCAGCGGCGCCGTGAGTGCGGCCGGCGGCAGCGCAGCCGTCCTGCCATGCGGGAGGCCAGTGTGGAGGCGTTCCGCACAGGAAGCTTGCTCTCAAACCAACAGCGGTGGCTGGTGTTTCCGGCAAGTGTAGGGTATGGCTTGCGCGATGTCCCCACGCTTCGCACCTGCCTGGTGGAGCGCGCGCGCACAGCCGCCGACCGCTGCGCGCCGCGTCGCGCCGCGCAGGAGAAGCTGGAGAGCAGCGAGGCGCAGGTGCGCGAGCTCACCGAGCGCCTGGAGCTGCTGCAGCGCGAGAAGCTGGAGCTGGAGATGCGCTCGTCCGCGCTCGCGGCCGGCGCCGGCGGCGCGGGCTCGGCCGGCCTGCTGGTGCGCGCCGGGCGGGCGCGGCCGCGGGGGACGGGGCCTTGGCGTGCTGCATGCTTTGCCTGGCTGTCGGGGCGCTGGTGCGGGCTGCCGTGCCCGGGGTGCCAGGCGTCGGCGGCGCGTGTGCCCGGCTGCCGTCGCGGCGCAGCGCGCGCCCGGCAAGCGCCCGTGCTTCGCGTTCGGCGCCGTGCGCGGGCGGCCTGCAGTGCGGGCGCGGCGCGCTGTCAGCAGCGCAGCGTGCGCGGCTGGGGCAAGGTGGGGGGCCTGAGCGCGGGGGCGCGCGGCGCGCAGCAGGCGGGCAGCGGCGAGGACGAGGACGCGGCCTACTTCGACAGCCTGTCCGCGTTCGTGGGCAAGGTGCGCGGGGAGCCGTTCCCGCGCGAGGCGGCGCACAACATGACGTTCAAGGACGTCGCGCGTAATGTGGAGGTGCGCGGCCGCGGCGCCTAAAAGGGCCCGCTGCCAGGGTCGGGGTTGCCGACGGGGTGCGGCCGCGCAGCGCCAGAAAGGGTGTGGGCCGGGCTGCGCGTGATGAGGGCTGG